>Ga0265780_10000979_pt1 | contig 42074 bp, 43 predicted proteins | sample P1T30metagenome_FD_192432 | JGI IMG/M metagenome (GOLD analysis project Ga0265780, IMG submission 192432) | Plant litter microbial communities from East Loma Ridge, Irvine, California - P1 T30 | ecosystem: Environmental > Terrestrial > Plant litter > Unclassified | place: USA: California...
CTTCCGGCCCCCCGCGCCTGCATTGCCCTTTTCGCTCGCCCACGTACGCGGGACCGCGACTCAGCCGTGTATGCGCACGGCGATCGCACAGCCACATGGGGGCGAAACAGCAATGCTCTATTGCAGGGACGGGGTTGTGTGCGGACAACGCTGGCGGTTGTGATGGATGCTGTACACTTCACATACCACGTTCTACATTGGCATCAACACCACGCAGTACAGTCGCGAGTAGCAACTTTGCTAGTCGTCTTGCTAGATATATTGCAGTAGCACACATGCAACCTGATCAATGGTGCTGCGTGTGCAAGACACCGGGAAAGCCATGCTGAAATGAACAAGTAAATATCAACTTACACGATGGCACCACGCGCAAGATATCCCCCGGCACACACTAGTGATTGATTGTACAATGGCAATGTGTGCGGAGAATGTACGCAGTTGTGTCGCGCGCTTACGAGGCTAACTCGTGTTCAAAGGCGTATGAGCACATTGCAGGTTCCTTGGAAGGATAGTATCAACTCTTTATCCCATAATAACGTACCAAGTGAAATATCCGAGACCGGATGAATCCCCGCACGCACTCGATATCACGGATCCATTGTTCACCACCTGCATGCTTATACACGACACCATACACGACACCATACAATGATATATACCATATTCCATTCACACATCTATACCTATCCATCTACCCCATCCCTCTCCTCAATCCACCACACCCTACAAAAATACCCTCTACCACATACACTCCCCATCCCCATCTCACTCCTCATTTCCACCCACTCAACCCCGCCCACGGATCTCCATTTCCCTGCTGCCTCTGCTGCGCATACCCCCCGGGCCCACTCGGATACCCCCCTTGAGAAAAGTGGCCATAATCCTGCTGCTGGCTTGGCGGCGGACCCGGCGGCGGTGGAGGCGGCACGTAGCCCTGGGGGAGATTTGACTGCTGGCCCCATTGCTGCTGCTGCGGGGGTTGACCCCAAGGCTGATGTTGCTGTTGCTGAGCGGGCGGGGGCGAGAAGAATTGCTGGTGTGCAGGCGGCGAGACGGGGTTGTATTGGTTGTGTTGGGCGGGGTTGTATTGATTCTGGGAATGCGGTTGGGAGTAGGACGTGTAGGATTCGCGGCGGGGAGGGGGGGGTTGTTGGTAGCCGTTTGAAGACGTGCCGTAGGATTGTTGCGGAGACATGTAGGGCTGTTGTTGGCTTGGGGCAGTGGTCATGGAGTAGCGAGGTGTTACGGGTGGTGAGGTGGCGGGGTTGTAGGCTGGGTGTGAGCCGGAGCTGGAGGAGGGGAGGTGGTAGCCTGGTGTGGAGGAAAGTGGCGGTGGGACGCTCTTCTTCCTTCCTCCACCCGCTGATACTGGCGAGCCGGAATTCGAGGGGTCCATTGACATGCGGTCCATGAGTTCCTTCAAACGCTGCTGTTCTTGGTCTGCGCCTTGTGTTGATTTACTCTGCTCGATGCGAGAGAGAAGTTGACCGCCTTCGCCTCGCCTGTTCTGCACGAACGTCTCTACATTCTTTTGCAGGCTCGACACAGTCTCCTTCATCTCGGAGTAAAAGTGCTGGGCTCGCAGTAACCCTGCTTCGAGGTCGTTGTAGCTTTGATAGACTCTCCGGTATTTCGTCATGACGGTATTTCTTTGCCTCGAGAAAGCCTCGTACTTGCTCTGCTCTGATCGTACGCGCTTGTCCTTGAGTAGATCCGAGTACGTGCGGGTGAGCTCCTTGAGCAGTGATGCCTGCTTGTGGTTGGCTTGCAGGATGCGATTCTGATGGGGACGGAACTTTTCTAGCTCCGCCTTGAACAGTTGCGATTCTTGGTTTGCGATGGCCTTTTTATTAAGGATGAGTACGTTGGAGATGTCGTCGGAGTGGACCTAGCAGGGTTAGCGGATGTCAAATTTCAACTTCTCCAGGATACACACCCTCTCTTTGAGATCCTTTAGTATCTGCGTCCTTTCCTTCTTGACAAGATTCAACTTCCGCAGCAAATCTTCCACGGCGCCAATCTGATCAGAAACAGTCGGCCCATCATCGATATCGTCGTCGATGAGATTTCCTTCCGCCGGCCTAGGACTCTTGCCTTTCGACGCGCCAGCCTTCACCATCGCTCTCGAGTACAGTACATCAGCCTCATCCGTCTCCCCAGCCGATCGCATCTCATCGAAGTCGGCCTCACATTGTCGGAAGGTACTGTAAAGCTGTGCATCACTCGTGCTGGCCTCTTCGATCGCTCCTCGGTAATTTCTAATATCACTTCGGAGTGTCGCGGTCAACCGTGAGCTGGGCTGTTGCGTCCATTCTGCTCCGTATTTAGACCGCATCTTCTCGCACACGCTCTCTTCCATGTCCAGCTGTTTCATGCTCGCATCCAGCATTGTTGAGATGGCCGCTTTATCGTTGTTCAGTTGATCGAATGCTGCGCCAAAAGGCTGATGTCCTGCGAGATCCTCGCACCATTTGCGGAAGTCATTGTCGACCATCATGTCTTGATCCATGCCGCCTCTTAACACGTTCAGACTGTCTGGGAGCTTCAAGTAGTCTAGACTTGCTGCCATCTCGTCGTTTGCAACCTCGACTCTTTCGCTCTCGGCGCGTATCAGCTTCGCCTTCTCTTCGTCGTACAGACTGGCTGATTCGGTCACAGCTAGAGGGACGATTTTCTGGAAAATGTCGGGTCCGATGATCCGTTGTATGTCCTGCCCTTGGTATAGCTCGCTGACGGGTATCGCTTTCGCGGCCGGCATTTTCGCGATTGGGGTTAGGGACGCTTCGTTCGGAATGCCCTGGTGGTAGATGTAATCGTTGTCCTTGGAAAGCTCTGCCAGCTTCTCCTGCACATTCGAGACGTGCTTCTTCGCCATCTCGGCTAATATCGAGCCCGTGTCTGATGCGAGATTCGAATTCGCCGGTGCAGAGGAGGGGAAGCTGTTCGCAGCTCGGCTCGCGTCTTTGGCGCTCTGTTCGGCGACCTGTAGCCTGCAAATAGCCACACCGTGAGAATTCGCATCGTCGTCTGCAAGCGCCTGGTAGTATTGCGCCACCGAAGACATGTAGTGCGATTTGATCTGTGCGTCGTCAGCCCAGTTTCACATGCAGTATATCGTGGTACGCACCTGGCAGACCAAAAGCCAGACCTTCTCAAAGATGGCGTTCTGGACATTTTCCTGCGCGCCCTCGACAGCCTGCGAGTACAGAACTGCGGCCTGACTGGCCAGCTTTGCCAACAGTCCCACCTTCTTGCCATCCGCAATCTGCTTCTCCAGGAAGACTTCTTGCGCCTGTGCCAGCATGATGGCGATCAGCGTCTTGACAGTCTCGCGACTCAGATCGGTCGAAGGCGCATGCAGGAAGTTTTCGTTGATGTATGTGAACATGCCCGCGGAGGCCTGAAATGAGTGGTACGACGTCTTGAGGCCGACATCTTCGTGGCGGTTTTGGTGGGCGGCGTGGCAGGAGAGGACGGCGGAAATGTTGAAGATGATGGAGGCTTTCTCGTATGCCAGCGAGTACTGCGAGGTGGGTTTGTGTGTAAAGGCGTCGAACCTATCTGCTGTTAGACAATGCTCTCCCCCAAATGCCCAATGTTTGCCTTGAATGCTTCCAGATCCCCCAACATATCATCCCCCCACGCTCGGAACGTACCATGTGAAGCTGATCTTGATGTGGTTCTCGTCGACGGGGAATCTCAGGTCGAGCAGTTCCAGCTGTCCGTAGTATCTGTACAGCAGATCCCGACCAGCCGCGCTATCCTTGCCCGCGCCTCGCATGTCCTGGCGCAGCCTGTTCAGGGTCGCGCATTCCTCGGAATAGCGCTCTGGGTCGTCGCCATATGTGGCGCGTATGTAGCTCTTCAGCGGGGCTATCCAGTCGATCTCGCTGGTCTGCTTCAGCGGCACGGAAATCATGGGCGTCTGGGTCGTCATGGCGGGCGATTAGGTACGGGTGGTGGTGGGAATTGGGCCTATGTGCAGACGATTGCCTGTCTCGACGTGGTGTGTGCTGGCCGTTCCCAGGGTCAGCAGCGCGCAGGCGACAGCGCGGGGGCTATGTGCTATGTGCTATGTGCGAATCCGCGCGCAGACAAAGCAGCCAATCTCTCAATTCACTCCGGGCGAAGACTGCGGGCGCGCTTGGAACACGAGGCGGTATGGCGGTCACGTTGTCTGCCGTCGCGTCGCCAACATGGATGGATATGTACAAGCGGGATGACGTTGCAGCGCTGCGTTGTCGTGGCGCCTCACCAATCTGTCAGCAATTCGGGAAGCCGCATGAGACGCAGATGGATCCAGGCACTCGTCAATGTGTTGCGGCGCAGCGAAGAGGATTCAGGCGGCGTGTGGGTGGAAATACAGCCCAAGACGTCTTGTAGCACACCGAAGTCAGGCGGGGCAACGGCGCTGCACTGCAGATGCAAGGCACATCTCATGCATTATCCACCCCGAAAACACCAATCCCGCCACTCGCGTCTATGCCGCTACTGCTCTGTGACTCTTGCCCCCATCACATTGTCACGAATAGTCCAGAGCCAATTGCCTGCACCAAACACCGCGGCATGGCCTGCTCTAAGCGCTCAGTATATTGGTGTCGGACTAGCTCGCCGGCGACGTATCGATAACACCACTTCTTCACGTCACGAACTTGTATCAAGTACGCGCCGTATGAGCGGTGAAGACGAACAGATAATCGAGGAAGACGCCGAAGTGGACAGTTCGACATGCACTGTGGTTGATTGCGAGTGGAAGAGAAGAACTCAGGGGTCCATTACAGTTGTCCCCATTTGATAGACCAGGGTCTTCACAGTACACATCCTCAATTTTCCCCCTCCCTACAATGGCTCTTGTCATGTTGAAGAGCTAGTCCTGGTCAAGCACCCACGAATCAAGGACTCGACAGACTCTCCAACCTGTTCCTCTTTGGACTCTGGTCAAACATACCCACTTGCCACCCTCTCGCTCCCCTCTTAACTCCCACTTCCCCACCTCGCTCCGCTGCTGCTTTTGCTCTCGCCCGTCTCTTTTTCCTCTGCTCCTTCTTGCCCAGCTCGTACACCCCACCAACGAACTCGTCACTGCCTTCACTTCCATTACTACCACTCTTGCGTCTGCCATGCCAGTAGCAGACACCCATGCTGTATCCCCTGTATTTATGGTGTAGAGGACACAGCGGACTTCCCGGCAAGTGTTCCGGTACGATCCACTCGAATTTCTTGCGCTCGTCGATTTCACGCAATGCCGCAGCTGTCAACTGTGTCTCCTGGATGACGGCGCGCCGGAAATACGGCTCATCTGTGTTTACTGGCGGTGAGAGGCGAGGGACAGACCCAACACTCATGTAACTACCAGGCGTTACAGCAAGTCCCGGTGTCCCGTAATCATTGGCATCACACGTGAAGCTTCGTGGTGCGTATTCTGGCCTCGCAGGCCCCTCTGGCCCTTCCTCCGCCGAATCCGAGGGGTTGATCGACGGCGATTTGAACGACATGAGCAGGGCATCAGAGTCCCAGTATCCTCCAGGGCTGGGCGCAGGTTTCGGCCGCCGAGTTATATCGGTGCCGTGGTCAAAGAAGAAGTCGGCAAGTTTGCCTTTGATATCGCCATTGGCGTCCAATGTGGGTGGAGTAGGGATGCGATGCATACCGGGCGGCGTGAATGCAGGCGGCAAGGCGATGTGGAATGGAGGTTTGATCTTGGTCGATTCAGGCTCTGGTGGTGGTGCTGGAGGAGATTGTTTGCCAATCCACCAGAGGCGATTGGCATGAGGGGATTGTCGATGTTTGGAATCTTGATCCTGGTCGGTTTGCTCTAATATACGATTGGAGCGTCTGAAAGGGTTGACAGAGAACTTGCGCTCCCTGGTCGCTTCTGCAATGGTACCTGAGGGACCGCCATCACTGGACCGAGTAGTCGATCGTGCCCACCGCCAGCGTTTGCATCGAGCTTCCTTTGTCGCTTGACTCAGCTGCTCCAGCTCTGCTGCTGTTCGATTCTTCTGCTCTTGGAATTCTCTTGAGTCGTTTGGTGCCCAGCTCCCATCTGGTGTGTGCGCAAGTGCATCAGAAGAACTTTGCTCACCTCGGCTGCTTCGACTCCTGTTGAGCCGAGGACGGGAGACGTAGCAGCGGTCGCGGAATTTCACGGGTGGGCGTCCAAATTTGGGAGAGTGAGATGAAGAGATGGGGTCGTTGTCAGGGAGCAGGCCAGAGCCTGGCGTGCCCTCTTCAACTGTCAACCGACCAACATAGTCCTCTTCTAAAATGGGTGCGGTATCTTGAGAGGCAGCATGTGTCCGTTGCAACGGGTCATCCCGTATCCATGGGGTTTTTGGGCTTCGCGGCCTTGCGAGCGTGATGCTACTGGACTTTATAAGAGGCGAACGACTTCGTGGTGGTAGGTCTGGTGGTTCAGTGGGCAGCGAGAGATCAAAATTTACATTCCTTCGATCTCTGAGGCTGCTTTTCATCGATGATTTCTTGGAGAGATGTCTTTGCCCTTGGTTCATGGGACACTCAGCATTTGAGTCCTGGTTGAAACGGTCTGTGGAACCACTCTGCTCGACGGCGAAAGGCAAGATGAAGGATAATCTCCGCTTCTTCTTTCCGCCGTCATTGGATTCCACGGAGCTTGCGCTAACACGACGTTCTCGATAGTCTTCACTGGAATCAGCCGGAGGGAAGAGTCCTTTCGCAAAAACAGCCACCGATAACTTGCGAGTACCTTGACGCGTTACTGCCCCTGGCCGAACAGAAGTGATCCCTGGATTCTTGATGTTTCTCAATGTATCGCCAGTATTGGCACGAGAAACACGGTTGTTATGTGCGGCATCAGCGTCCTCATTCTGTGGTGGACGCATCAACTCCTCCAGTGATGGTGGCGTCTGTTCGCGGACTTGCGCGGGTAGCAATGGATTGCGGCTATGTCGATGTGGGTCGCTAAGATCATCAGACTTCAAGCCCCAGGTGAAGCCGTCCCTCCGGCTCTCATGATGATTTGAGCGTGAAGCTAAACCATCCTTGATCTTACCGGTGTGCTCGACTTGTAGTTGATCGGCGTGTTCTATGAGTGAGGTCGAGTGTCTAGCAAGGGCTGGCAAGGGTTTTGGTTGATGGAGGTAGTCATCTTTCAAGACATTTGACGTGCTGATATTGGAGAGTCCGTAGGTGTTGTCGCTTCGTGGGGCGCGTGCAGTATGTAGCATCGGTCGGTGGATGGATTGGCTTTATAGTAGGGTCTGAAATCTGCTCCGCTCTCATTCGAAAGGGCACTGAGGGCTGCGATGGCCAGGTGATTTAGGGAGATAGAAATGCGCGTAGGTGGAGTGCACGATCGTGGCGTAGGAAGCTTAGGGATAGCGTAATGAGTAAAGCGCAAGAGGTCGATGCAATTGAGATATTTGAGGTCGCATCCTTCTGGATCAGGGAGTCGTGATCCAAACAGGACGGTTACCGCTACCGTTGCTACGCGCAACTTCCAACACGCACTTGATGCTCCGAACGCCTTCCCTATGCGACCACAATCCGAGAGCCCGTGTCCAAACCATATATATTGGGTATCCAACTCATACTTCATGATACATCATAACAAATCCACTATTTATCCAGAGCCACTTGTGGCTGCCACGACCGAGGTGCCGTCAACAAACCGTGTACGGAAGATGCGGTTTGCGTTCTGGAACATGCCGTCTTTCAGACTGACGACGATGAATTGCGAGCCCTTGAATCTAGTCTTGAAAAGTCGACCAATGTTCTGTGTATGCGAAAGGTCGAGAGCGGCGTCAACTTCGTCCAGGATGTACATGGGAGCTGGCTTGAACTGCAGCAAAGCCATGATGAGGGAAAGGGCAATCAATGAGCTGTCATATGTTAGTAGGAGACAAATATAATCATGTTCAGTGTACATACCGTTGACCACCACTCAATTCCGTCAAAGACTGTTTCCAGACCTTACCCAGCATGACCTTGACCTCTAGTCCGTCAGAGATGGTCTTGCCTTCGGGTGGGTCGAGTTTTGCAAAGCTGCCAGGGAGAAGCTCGTTAAAGATCGAACCAAAGTCTCGGTTGACTATTGTCCAGGTTTTGTGCAGAGCTTCCTTCTTGTACTCATCAAGCTTGACGATAGTCTCCTCGATCTTTGACTTGTCCTTGATGACCGTTGACATGTTCTTCTTCAGGTTGGCTTCCTTCTTCTCCACGCTGTCAATCATGGCCATGACCTTTGGATTAATCTTGTTTTTCTTTTGCTGGAATCGTTCTTCCAGGGCTTTGCGCTTGGTTTTGCAATCCGCCATATTCACGCCATTGTAGTCGTACACTGAGCCGGCCCTCCCGAAGAGCTCTGAGTCACTGGCAATGAAATCATACTCTTTCTCGAGTGCCTTGACATGACTGGCTGCACCTTCTTGCTCCTTGTGAAACCTTTCGATTTCGTGGCCGAGCTTCTGTTGCTCCAACCCTCCCTCAGTGATGGATGTGTTCTTGGATCGAATGGTATCATCCAGCGACCGAAGCTCTTCATCGAAACCCGTCAGTTTGGCCTGTTCGTCGCTCAGGTGTGCTTGTGCTACATCGTGAGCATCCGTGACTCGTGCTTTTTCAGCCAAGAGCTCGTCTAGCTCTTCTTGTTGTGATCTCAACGTGGTTTCGACTTCTTCCAGTTGCTCCTGGGCGGCCGCAAGATCGCTGCTGCACTGCTCAGACTCCACCATAGCCTCGCGCATCTCAGCCTGTAGTGGCTTTACTGAGGTGTTGTTCTTAGTTAGTGCCTTTTTCAACTTCTCGAGCGACGATTGCAACTCCGCTAGCTTGCTGCCTTTGTTGTTGTTGAACTCGCTCATGTCGCGCTCTATGCGCTTGACATCCTTGTTGGCCTCATCTTGTCGTATTTTGGCTGTCTTGACATCTTCTTTGAGCTGTACAATGTTCTGTCTCATCTCCTCGATAGCTTGTATGATCTGCGTAGCATTTGTCAGCATTGTCAAATCTAAATATTCGCAAGTAGCATACCGAAGATGATGAATTGCCGCTGATCTGTTCCTCGGTCAACCTGATTTCGTGAGTTTTCAGGTCAAGTTCCTGCTTCGTTTTACGCGCAGCATCCAACTTCTTCTTCTCTTTGGCCATCGTAGCTTGTAGCGAGCTCAGCTGCGTTTCCTGATGCCTCAGTTCGGTGGTGATTTCGTTCAGCTTCTGGAGTGTTACGAGTACGCCACTAGACTGGGCAGCACTACCACCAGAAAGAACTCCGGCAGGATCGTACGAGTCGCCTTGGAGAGTGACACTCTTCATCCGGACCGCGGGATCGAAGGTAACGAGCTTAGCGGTCGCTGCATCTTCGCAGATCAATGTGGACCCAAAGACATACTTCATAGCTACAGCGACTTCGTCGTCGTAGCCGATCAGAGACAAAGCCAAGTCAGCCTTCCCAGGTGCAATCTTCTGCGCAGCACCGACCTTTGCCGCGGCTCCTTCGAATACCCTAATCACGTCCAGCGGAATGATGGTGACGCGCTTCTTCATCCGTCCGTTCTCTAAGAGCTGCTTGCTGGTTTCGGCGGAATCGACGACAACGTTATACAGCCGCCCTCCTGCACAAACCTCTAGTGCAGTACCAGCTCGTGTGTGGTCCTTGTCCAACGTGAAAAGCTGTGCCACCAGGCCCTTCACGCGACATCGATCAAAGTCTGGCGAGGGGTCACTGTAACTGAAGTCGACGTTGGCCACCCTTCTGCGCAGCTCATCTGCTTGCTGCTTCAACTCCCGTATACGAGCTTGGAGATGGGACTCTTGTTGGTACATGTCCGACTCCTGCCCTTCATCGAAACCGAGCTTGGCCAAGTCAGACTGCAGCCTCTTGGCTTGTAATTTCATTGCTTCGAGGTCATTGATTAACCCTGAGTTCTGCTCCTTCGCCTTCTTCGCTTTTGGCTCATCTTCCTTGACCTGTTTCTCAAGATGCGAAATCTTCAGCTTGGCCTGCTCTTGTTCCGTGGCAGCAGCGCTTGCTCGATTCCTAGCTTCTTGTAGCTGTCCCTGGTAACCACTTTCCTGGCCTTCTTTGGATGCGACACCAGTCTGTAGTGTTTGCAGCAACTCTTCCTTCTTCTCGACCTCCTCTGTCTGCTTTGCCAACTCAGCATGGGCAGTCTGGTACTTCTCTTGCAGTTTCTCATGGGCCTTCTTTTTCTCTTGTAGTTGCTTTTCAAGGTCCTTGACGTTCTTCTCGATTCCTTGGCGACGCTCCTTCTCCTCAGCCAGGCTAGTGTTTTTCAAGTCGAGTTGGGTGTCCAGGCGAACGGCCTCGTGAGAGTGCGCCCTGACCTCTTCCTCGAGGGCTTGGAATTTGCCTCCTTTGCGGAGTTCCTTCTCGCGCGTGGCCTTGACTTTCTTGATGTCTTCTTGCAGAAACTCAATCTCTTTCTTCATGCGGACTGTCGCTTCCTCGAGATCTATAGCTCTTTGCTTCTTCGCTTCCAAGTCGTCTGCTGACTGTTGCAGTCTCTCCTTATACCGGATGTAGTCGTGTGCAATGACGAGCTTTGTAAGGCGTTCGAGCTCGCTTTGCGTTTGCTGGAATTCGAGAAAGGCGCGCTTTTCCTGTCGCAACTTTTCGAGCTTCGGGTCAATCTCGTCCCTCAGCAGCTCAGCAATCTCTTGCACCTTCATCTCCTTCTTCGCCATCGTCTTGTAAGCTTTGTCTCGCCTGTCCTCAAACATGCGGGTCCCAGCAGCCTCCTCCAGCATGGCAAGGATCTCTTTCGCCTTCATGTTCAGCACCTGCATGACTTTTCCCTGCGCAATCATGAAGTTGGGGTTGTTGATGTTGAGCTGCACCGATTGGAAGAGGTTCTGTATGCTCTGTTGCTGTGCTCGGTGTCCATTGATCAGGTATTTGCTCGCTCCGCCCAGCACGATCTGCCGTGTGACTGAAATCTGCGCATGCTCCTCGAAGCCGACGGGGCTTTTTGACTTGTCGCGGTTGTCAAACACGATTGTAACGCTCGCCTTGGTGACTCCGGCTTGTCCACGCTTGTAGATGAGATCCTGTACCGCTCGTCAGCCTCCACACGGTGTATATACCCAAATCACTTACTTGTAGGTTCTGCGCTCGCACCACGGACAGGTTGTTGATACCCAGGACGAAGCATATTGAGTCGAGAATATTCGATTTTCCCGATCCGTTGAGGCCTGTGATAGAATTGAAGCTCTCGTCCCTGCCTATATTAGGAGAAGTCGTTTCGTGGAGGGAAGGTAAACATACCAGCCAGAGATGACCGTACGGACAGCATACGACTTGTAGCCCTGTAGTACGGTTAGCCACGGTCGCATAGCCGCACATCGGTACTCACGTCAATGACTAGTTCTATAATCCTCATGGTGGCGGCATGTGCTGTTGTTGTTAGTTGCTCCGCGCTTCTGTTTGTTGTTTCGCAGGGTTCAGGGCACCCGCTCGGCTACCGTTCGGGACGTCGCGCTAGTGGTGAAACCACGTGAGGACGTGCTACGCGCCTGATGTCGCGTCACGTGTATCTTCAAGTGAACATTGGACTTTGAAGGGTTATATTGCACTGTCATGGTTGTAGCAAGTTCACAAAGTATCTGCTGCATTCGATACGATCAGATGGCGCTGAACATCTTGCAGCCCACAAGCGCAGCCCCTCCATCGACAAACGCAGCACCCCGCCATATCCGCATGAGATGGCACACTCAAGCTCATCGTATTGTCATTCCCTCATCTGGCCACAACGCACATATTCGTGAGTCATGTGATGAATTCCAGTGTTTGTAAAAGAGCCAGACTCGACCTTCATCACGGCGACCTGAAGAAATATGCTTAGGCAGGAGACTCGACCCACTGAATACAACGTCGCACTCTTCAAACAAGGCACGCAACAAGCCTGCAACGCTAGAGCTGCTATGAATTCCAGTGATGTGTTTTCAAGTATGCCCATGGCGTTGTGTGACGTCAAGTTTGTCATAATCATGTCGCCGAGCGTGTTTTGTTGGGAAGACATGCAGCCATCAGATGCCGCTATAATCCACCCCTCCTAGTTCACACACTACGGGAGTTCGCATATCTCCAGTCAGTTTTACTATGGTATAGCTCGCATCAAAGGGGGTGACTTTGCCCAGACTTACGTATCGCTGAAACGTTTTGTCTGTACACCTTGGGAGTATCACAGAGTGGGTACCAATGTTTACCGTACTTGGACGTGACAGTTCAATAATCAACGATGAACCTTTTTCAGCCTTGGATGGGAAGTTTTGCAAAACATCTGGGGCTCGACCGTCGAACCTGAGTACCACAAAGCTCGGAAGTGGCAGGTAGTACTCCGAGGTACCATGGGCGAGGGGCTGCCAATGTTCAGGACGGCTCGATGCACTTGGAATTCCGCTGATGCACCACAGACAACGGATTTCTCGGGGCACTGCCGATCTGTGTAAGCTAATGCAATACCATGGAGTTTGTGCTCAGCCTGTCAGTGCAGGATGGGCGGCTGCGATCTCAGTTTACGCAGCGATCGGTGACTGTACGTCTCCCGTGGTCCGGTCATAGCACCGCGGATCGTAGATATGAGAGCAAAGTCGACAGGTTCTACTTGATGAAGCCAGCAATGCTGCTTGATTCACTCTCTACTCTTCTTTCATTATAACTCAGTCGAAATGCTCTCCAGTCCAACACGCCACCGAGGGGCAGTCTGGATGTTCCAAAGGAACACGTGGATGTGTATCCAGTATGCGGGACATGGCAACCATGTACACTCGCAGCAGCGTCCATTGGGTGCACGCTGCAAGATCGTAGAATTTGTGATACCATGTTCCCGGCTCCGCGATGCAGGCTGATGCTCGAGGCGTTGCTTGAGGGTGTCTTCGTGAACGAATGGCCGTCGGAAAGCTACCCAATCCGGCCGGCAGGGCTTTCGGTTCGTGCTAGTACAGCCAATTGAGTGCACATTCCCTCAGACACGGTCACGATGGCAGAATGGCCCATCCTTTTGAACAAAGGTGGTGTTGGCGACACACCAAACGACGCAGACATGTGGAGCAAGCAACGAGCAGCCGCGGCACAGGAAGAACAACCGGCCGCCTTCGGTAGCAATTACTTGAGCTTCTAGCCTGCGTGCCTAAACTCGTTTGGCCCAATCCTCATTTCACGCGCCGCCCGCATGGTACACCACCTGCAAGTCCCCTGTGGCAGCAAGTCTTCCTTACTGCGCTTTTGCAGACCCTGCAGGAGCCTGGCCTTCCCGCAATAATAAATCTGATCTGCCCACGCCGGATCACTCTCCGCCAGCACATTTGTGTATTCAGCCTGCAGCTGTCACTTAAACTCCCAATTGCCGCCAATCACCATCATCATTTGCCGGCTCATCTTCATCCCTCTGCCTCTCGCTCCGAAAGATGCCTGCTTCTTAGACAACACTGCGTCTCTTCTACTTGGAGCTATACGGCCCGCAGTGCCACGATCTAGCCTTTTTCTGCACTGCACGAGACCCACCCGGGCACTTCTTGGGCCTCACCTCGTCGGCTCGACGCGCAGCAGTGCTCCACGTACCGGCTCGTGACCAGACAGCACATTCTACTCCACATACTACGCCTGCAAATCGCCTCTGATGGCGCGACGGCGGTAATTGCAGCTACCTCAGCCTCGATACGCTACTGTATGGCCTGTCACTACAAACGCATTCCCAAGCGCCGGAAGGTCTCGTACAATACACTTCGGGCCAGCTTTTTTAAGGACGGCAGAAATCCCCTTAGCGTCAAGTGACCTTACCAACGAACGCCTCACCCTCAAGTACCCTTTACTCCGCTGTCAAAACCGCCATCGCTCGGCAGTACCCAACTTCGACATTCTTCTGACCGGACGGCCTGTTGCCTTGTGCTGGATACAACACATACCACGATCCCGCAGAATACCTCGAATATCCCACCAGCTGCGAATCACCGATCAACTTACCCATCAGCACGTGCCACTTCTTTGAATCGCCTTCGGCCATAGGCAGAGTTGTTTTGAATGTACGCAGCGGCTTTTGTGCAGCCAAAAGTTATTACTAAAGCTCCGCAGCATTCAAATCGACAACTGCTACAATTGTCGTTGTCGCCCTGACGCTCGGAGAAGAATCGGACAAGACCGGCGACACAACCTACTCGCGGCCAAATGATCCAAGTTTGTTACCCTACGCCTCCACTCAAGACCGTGCACCCACGACGTCTCGTGCTACTTGCACCGGTCATACAAAAAATGGAACCTCCCTCCTCGGACCCTCCCTCAAACCCACCCTCGGCGCCAAATCCTGCAGGTGACGCGGGTGTGCTACCGGAATTTTCGAGTTTGTGTCTTCAAGATGCACCGTCACCACCAGCAGAAGACGATAACATGGACGTCGTTAATATGTCAAGAGAGACGGCAATGAAGCTCATTGTACGCTCCGTAGTCGCAATAGCAAACTCAGCCGGCGACATCCCGGCAACACCGCCGCTTTCTCGACCCCAAACCCCTTCTGGGAAAGAGAATTTTGCGGCTCTGAAGGGTCATCGGCGCACGGCTTCAAGACCTGCGACACCTATTCCAGCTGAGAGAGAAAAGCACCAGCCCACCGAGCTGGATCCTCCAGAAGCAAGCCATGACGAACCGACCATTACTCACGATGTGGGTGCAGGAGCTCAGCCAGAATCTGTCCAGCGGCTCAACATGGCGCGAAAGTTCTTCTCGAAAACGGTACCAAAGGTCGGCGTGGAGGAGTACATAAATCGCATCCAAAAATTCTGTCCGCTCTCAACTGCTGTGTGGCTGGCAGCAGGATCTTACATTCTACGTCTATGCGTCGTTGATAGGAGTGTACCGCTCACATACCGCACAATGCACCGCCTAATACTCGCATGCGCTCTGGTAGCTATGAAGGCATTGGAGGACCACCGATGGCCGCAAAAGCGCTTCGCAGCCGTCGGTGGCGTAGACGAGGCTGCACTCAGTCGACTGGAGCTCTGCGTGGAATTCCTACTGTCATTCGATGTGCAGATCTTCACGCCAGAGAAGCTGAGGGATTTGACAATACAACTACAAAAAGCGGGACAGGCAGCGACGATGACGACTAGGCTACCGTCGTCGTTCAACTTGAGCATGTCAAATCCGAAGATGCGACATGTTCAGGTTTGAGGTCTTGCCGAAGGGTTCTTCGTCACTTTTGCGTTTCTTCGGTTGTACTAGGATATCCCAATCAGCATGCAATGGCGTTCTGGTAGCAGGCATTGAATCTAAGGCTCACGAGAGGCACGTGTACATGAGACCCAAGTTGGTCTGGGTCTTGGAATTGGCCGTCTCTGGTTGAGGCCAAGAGTCTGAGCTCGTAACGAGTTCCAAAATAAGAATCATTCAATCATGAACACACGCCAGTTCACGATTTTGCTTGCCTGAATCTTGAAAGGTGCTGGCCAACGTTTGTGCCAGTGGAGCAAAGGGCATGTTTCAGAGCTGCGTATTTATGGATTGGCCAATCAGCGAATCTTACCAAAGGCACGCTAGTGCGATAGCGTGCGCGGCAGGGACGAGGCGGCGCCACGATCTTCGTGCATTGGCAAGCTCAACGTTCACGACTCCCACTTCCAACGGCCGCCCATACACTTCAAACCACCCGCACTCTCGCTGCGCGCCTTTCCTGCTGCAACCAACCAACAAACCTCGGCCCATCACGTGCTCGAAGATATCCTTGCGCACCGCCGCGCCCCTCGGAACGTCACAACAGTCGCTCGCTACCCCATAGTACGCCATGGCACGATTAGCACTCCCTATCGCCTTGGTTGCCGCCCTCCTACCGTTCGTGCAAGCCGGTGTCAAGTTCACAAAGCCCGCCGCAGGTGCGACGCTCACTGCAGGCACGGCTCTCGAGGCGACATGGGCAGAGGGCACCGATGGACCAGCCCTCGCTGATTTGGCGTCGTATGAGCTCTACTTGATGGCTGGAGGCAACGAGGCCGGTTCGAACGTGCGTGCTAGAGCCCCGCGCTAGCTGAACAACAAATGTTGCAGCACACGGACAGCATAAGTACTGACTGATACGTAGATGCAATTAGCGGTCATTACAACACAGGGTGCATTCTCGGTCAAAACCGTGACCTCGGGACTGATTGGAACCGGCTTGGGTGGCGACACCAAGAACGCATAGTATGTGGAGCCCAGGCCTTCATAACAGACTCAGTGCTCGGCTAATAACCTCCATACAGCTTCCTCAAGATGCAAGCTGTCGGCAAGACTGGCGGTCTGTACATCGCCTATTCGGACCGCTTCTCCTACTCCGGCATGAAGGGCACGTTCCCTCCCGAAGTCCAGACAGGTCTTGCGGCCATCGACGGCACGGCGGGCCCGCCCAACCAGGACGACACAGCCAAGTCTGGCGGAAACACTGCAGTTGCACCCGGACAAGAGGAATATGAGGTTGAGTACACCATGCAGACTGGTCTCACAAGATATGCGCCTATGCAACCCGTGCCTGCCACCAAGATGACCAAGGGAAAGCCTGCGAAACCCTTGTATCCCACGAGTAGCGTAGTGATCGCGAAGACGAGACTTCCTATCCCCAAGGTCCAGACAACAATCACCCAGAGCCAAACGTTTTCAGTCTCTAGCAGAGAAAATACGGTAAGTTTGCATTACAGGCCGATAATGTTGAATATTGCATTGTGCGTTTGCTAACACGCCGTTCAGGTCGCTCCGGCCCCTCACGCGACCGACGACATGGCCAAATTCCTTAACCGCTGGAAGGACTAGACATCCTCTCCCATTCCCAATCCTACCGAGCGCCCAACAAAAAGTGTGCCTCCCCCCTTTCCTGTCATGTCATACGCGCATCTGGAGCATTGCACGTCCGCGGTTCGAGATGCGCTCCTTGCTTGCTGGGAAAGGCACACGACCCATGTGGTGGGCTAGGCGCGCCAACGCTGGGAGGAATTCATGAAATTTGTTAATGGTATCGATCAAATCACCGCGCTGCTTAACTTCATGGGCCGGTTGTGGGAGCATGCGAACTAGTATTATGCCCGCGCTTGCTGGCCCGTTTTCATATCTGTATTAGCCAAGTGGAAGATGATCACTTGCTCTGAGAACGAACGACGATGCGAAAGAGAACAAGGCGTTGCACAATCGGGCGTTCGGAGTCGTCAGAAGCGTTATGATTATCATTTGAAGGCCTCTATCGCTCCCACTTTGAATATTGATGGAGATGGTAGTCTTAGACGGAATAGTTTTTAAAACAATGCATTAATCGACCATCGCTCTGTTCGCGTTGAATATTTGCAGTCGAATATAGTTGTGCTCGATTGAGATGGTGCTAAATCCTAACAGCCTCTAATACTCAATCATGGTGCGTATATTGCAAAGCACCTGCCTCTTTCTCGTGGACCGCGGCTAGCCGCAGCTGCGAGCTTCACCCCACCACCCCACTTGCGCAAACAAACAGTAAGCCGTCTATCTCATGCTAGCTATTCGAAAGCTTCCACGTGCTCTGTTGCAACCATTTCGCAGCCTCTTGCCCATCACGCATCAAAGGAGATTCGCCATGGCTATCGCAGAAAACTACGATGAGGTCCTGAAGGGCAAGTACCCGGCGAAGGATCATGCGAGGAAGGTTGCAAAGTGGATTGTCGACAAGGGCGGCGACAAGAAGGGAACGATCTATCTGGAGGCGCAGAAGCAGAAACTGAATGAGGTGGGTGACGGTGAAAAGCATGTGATTTTGAGCTAATCGAAGCAGGACAATGATAGTGAAGCTCCGTTTCGGTATGTTTGACAGCTTGAACATCATCAACATGGTAGTGAGTATTGTACTGACTTCTCATTCGCAGTCAGCGACGCTACTTTTTCTACCTCAGCGGCTGTGAGCTGCCGGACTCGTACCTCACATATGATTTCCCCAGCGATAAGCTGACCCTCTTCATTCCTCCTGTCGAGCCAGAGGAGGTTATCTGGTCTGGTTTGCCCATGAGTACTGAAGAGGCAAAGGCAAAGTACGATATTGATGATTGCAAAACCACGAAGGAAGTGAACCCTCATCTGGCCAGCTCTTCGGAGACAGCCCAGTCGACCATATATGCTATCCCGGGCCAAATTTCTGAAGAGACCACGTTCCTCTCATACCAGAACAAGGACCTAGAGCAGCTGAAGACGGCTATTGAGTACTGCCGAGTCACAAAATCAGATTACGAGATTGCTCTCATCCGCAAAGCCAATGTCATCTCAACCAATGCCCACATCAACGTCATGAAGGCCGCAGCCAAAGCACAAAACGAGTGCGAACTCGAGGCCGTCTTTCTTAAGTCATGTGTTGAGCGCAATGCAAAGAACCAGGCCTATCATTCCATCGTCGCAGCAGGCGAGAACGGCGCGACTCTGCATTACGTCCACAACGCCGCACCAATCAAGAGCCAAAACCTCATGCTCTTGGACGCTGGCTGCGAAGTGGACTGCTATGCGTCGGACATTACCCGCACGTTTCCCATCAAGGGAACCTTCACAGACGAATCACTCGCCATCTACAAGATCGTCCTCGACATGCAGAAGCAATGCATCAACGCTCTCAAGGCCGGTGTGCTCTGGGACTCTATCCACGAGCTCGCGCACAAGATCGCAATCAGAGGCCTGCTCGACCTTGGCATCCTGAAAGGCGATGTAGAGCAGATCCTCAAGGCGCGCATAAGTGTAGCATTCTTCCCCCACGGTCTCGGTCATTACTTGGGCATGGACACGCACGACACTGGCGGCAATGCAAACTACGCGGATAAGGACAGCATGTTCAGGTATCTGCGTGTTAGGGGTACTTTGCCAGCGAGAAGTGTGATTACAGTCGAGCCGGGCATTTACTTCTGCCAGTTCATTATTAAGCCGTATCTCAAAGACGAGCAGCAGAAGCAGTATATTGATGAGAAGGTGCTGGAGAAGTACTGGAGTGTGGGAGGTGTGAGGATTGAGGGTAAGCTTTGAATCTTTGAATCGCTCAAAACACGATACGATGCTGATTCAGCCTACAGACAATATTTTGGTTACTGAGGATGGTATCGAAAACCTTACGCCGACACCGAAGGAGATTGATGAGATCACGTCGCTGGTGAAGTCTGGATGACTCGAGGACCAGGCATGGCCTTCATTGAATATTGTTCTTGATATACAATATTGAGGACTTCCTTTACCTATCAAGCTCGCCATGTCTATACAATCATACTGACCGGCAAATCGAGCTCCACTGTGATCTAAACCGCATTTAGCATTAGTGCCCGCAGCCCAATCGTGAATCATACACTTTTCACACATCACCATCAACCATTTCTAGTCGATTATCCTCAAAGCAGTGCACGTCCACCCATTTCCCAACACCCCAATTCTGCTCTATTAACATGTCAAATCCCCCCCGCCCCCTCGTAGGCGTCGGCGTCATAATCCACAACCACGCCGGCAACATCATAATGGGCGAGCGCGCCGGTTCCCACGGCGCCGGTAAAGCTTCCTGCCCTCACACCCTATCACCCATCTCACAGCCCCCAGGCACCTACCAACTCCCCGGTGGACATCTCGAGCACGGCGAGTCCTTCGCGACCACGGCGGCGCGCGAGGTCCTCGAGGAGACGGGGTTGAAAATCGGGAATATCAAGTTCCTGACGGCGACGAACGATGTGTTTGAGGAGGGGAAGCATTATGTGACGGTTTTTGTGACGGGGGAAATTGAGGGGGAGGGGGAGGAGAGGGTGCCGAAGGTGAGTTTGTGATTTGTGCTTGAGGAGGATGCTAGATATTGTTTTGCTTTTGTTTTTGCATATTTTTGCATGTCGTTCTTGTATGCTATTTCCTGCATGCTATTTCCTGCATGTTGGTTTTGCAGGTTCTTGGTTGGATCTGGCTAGCTGCTAATTGCGTGAGTACAGCCGATGGAGCCGCATAAGTGCGCTAAGTGGGAGTGGGTGCCGTGGAGTCAGATGTGGGAATGGGCGGGGGAACAGGCCGAAGGGAATGATACAGGGAGGAAGTTATTTTTACCGTTGGTGAATCTTTGGAGGGAGTATCCTGAGATGAAGGATGCGCTTGTTGGACGGTGAGGGTCATGGTAAGTTCAGCCGCAGATTCATGGACTGAATTCATGAAGTGAGCACCATTGATTTGTTGTGTTTTAGATTCAAAGAAGACGGCATCTTACTACGATATAGTAACCTCATAGCATATTCGAACAGAGATACCCTGCCTAGCAAGGTCAGTATCGTGCTTTAAGATTCAGCGATACGACCGTCTTCACATGTTTCGGCTCTACTCTGATTTAGGTTCAAGTAGCCCAGCAACCAAGCTCGCCCAGAGCTAATCGATAACTCACAAGTACCCAAAAGACCAGCAAACCCGAACTTGAGGCACACAGCAGGATATAAACAGCCCTGGGTAAAGAGGATGGAGTTCCTAATCCGGCAATCAACCCTGCCCATAGCGGTATTGATCCACTCCTCGGCGCAAGCCCCGCCGAACTCAGCGCCAAAACAGAAGGAGAACAGAACACTGACGTCTGACCCAAGCTATTCCGAGGTCACGTTCGTAAACGCTTTGCAGGGTTCTCCACAAGCCATGGAGATCAGCCGAATACAGTGGGTGGAAAAGTCCCGAAGCATGCACCAATCAGCGGATAGGGTACCTTGCTCCGGAACCTTGTTCGCTGTAGACGGGCATCGGCAGAAGGAAGACAGATGACGGGCAGCACGGAAGAGGCGCTGCTTTGGGGCTGCAACATGATCACGCATGGAACGTCTGAGATCCATCAATCATGGCGGGGGGTCGTGAAGTGCCGAGGGAAGGTTACATGGTCCAACCTCACTTTATGGAGTATATGAGATGGACAGGGTACGCAGACAATTGGGTTTGCACGCGTTATATTAGTTCACAGTGCGGTTCAATTATTCTGGAACTGTGAAGATGCGGCTCCTCACTTCACTGCTTTGCGCGACTGCGCTTCCTTCACTGCTCAATGCTTTCCCCAACACGCCTTTCAACACGGAAGGCCGATGGGTGGTCGACTCTACCGGCGCAAACTTTACCTATGCAGGTGTCAACTGGTCTGGTCATGGCGAGGTTATGATTCCCGAAGGACTGCAGTACCAGTCCATCAGTTCGATTGTGTCCAAGATCAAGAGCCTGAACATGAACCATGTCAGATTGACGTTTGCGATTGAGATGATCGACGATATCAAGGATAATGGAGGAGATGTCACGATTCAGAAAGCGTTCCAAAAGGCACTAGGGACAAGCAATGGTGATACGGTATATCAGAAGGTTATCCAGAACAACCCGCAGTTTGGCGCTTCGACTACGAGACTTCAGGTACATATACATGTTATTTATGCAAGAGAGATATTGTCTAACATGGACTCAGGTCTACGATGCGGTAACAGCAGAGCTTGCAAAGCAGCAAATCTACGTCCATCTTGACAACCATATGTCGAGAGGTGCATGGTGCTGTGGCGGTGGTGATGGAAACACTTGGTTCGGCGATACAGACTTCAATGTCGCCAAATGGGTTCGTGGACTCGAATTCATGGCCGATTATGTACGTTCTTCAAACCGTCTTCTCCAATCCCTCTAACGCAGTTTTCAGAGCAAGAAATGGGCCAACATGATCTCCATCGGCCTCCGCAACGAGCTGCGCAAGCCCAACAACGCCGGCTCCTCACTGGCCTACAACTGGCCCACCTGGTACGACCAAGTGATCCCCGCCGCTAACGCCGTCAACAAAGCCAACCCCAACATCCTCATCTTCCTGTCCGGCCTCGACTATGACACCAATTTGACCCCCATCCCCAGCGCCGAGGACCTGGGTAACGGCAAGAAGTTTCAACTCGGCGACTTCGCATACAAGAACAAACTCGTCCTCGAGCTGCACAACTATCAAAACGACATCACCAACTGTGGCAGCATGGAGAGCGGGCTATGGAATAATGGCTTCAGGGCTACGTGGCCGACGGCGATTAACAAGATGCCCGTGGTCCTGACCGAGTTTGGGTTCAACCAAGCAGATAACTCGTACACGAAGACGTACGCGACGTGCATCAAGAAGCTGATGCCGCAGTGGCAGACGGGCTGGACGGTTTGGGTGATGAGCGGAAGCTACTATATCAGAAGCGGAACACAGGATTTCGAGGAGACGTGGGGATTGGTGAATCATGATTGGAGCGCGTGGAGGAATAATGATGCGATTAACCAGCTGAAGGCGATGGTGGATGAGACCCTGAAGTCTGTGACCTAAGCGGGAATAGAAACCTCATGTTATTTAGTCATGGCAATTTGAAGTGAAGTACATTTGTCGTGATTTGATTCAGTTTCAGATTGCTCAGTATGTGCTTGGTACTAAGCTATTCGCCCACTCCTCCACCGTCTTGAACTCGCTCTCCACATCATCGGGTATCCCGTTGCCATTCGCATCCACCCAACTCGTTCCTCCAGCAATCGTGCCCGGCCCGTTCATAGGGCTTGCGTTTTCGTCAGTCATCAGCTGTCCCAAATTCCCGAAACTCTGCAGCTCAGTGATCAATTGCTTGTCCACCGCATCCCGAACCAAACTCGCACCAACAAGCTTCACAGCCAACATCAGCGCATCTGAAGCTGGCAGAATCTTCTCCGGCGCTGGGTGAGCGTACTTCGTGTTCTGTATCGCCACGCCTCCATAGTTTGCCGATGAAGCTTCGAGTTCCGCCCCGCCCAACTTCCCATCCTTGTCAGAGTCGTATATGTTGCTCTCAACATACGCCTTGAAATTCGCGTTCCCCCTCGTGAACGCCGGCACACTCGAACTCGGTCCAGACACGAAGTAATTCCCGACGATATTCGCCTCGCTCGCGCCCTCGCTGTCGCCAGCAATATACGCGCCGCCTCCACCCCAGTTGTACACGACGTTATTCGTGAAGTCGTTGGAGCCCTTGACCTTTGGATTCCGCGTCTTGTTGTCGATGTACAGATTTCTGAACAGCGAGATGCCCTGTCCGACATTCGTCTGCATCAGCCCGCCGCACGAATGCGTCTCCAGACCTTGCCCGATGATGCTGTTTTGAATCGTGATGTTTCCGACTTCACTCCCACTGATTGAGAAGGTTTCGTCCCGGCCCCACGTCACGCTTACATGGTCGAAGATCATATTCGCGCCCTCGGCAATCGTGATGGCATCTTTGCCGCTTGCGCCTCCTTTTCCCATGCGGATGCGAATGTAGCGTACGACTGCATCGTCGGCGTTGGAGAAGGACCACCCGTTGCCGTACACGGTGATGCCATCGCCTGGCGCTGTCTGCCCTAGAATGGAAATGCGCTTGGAGACTACCATGCGATCTTTAATTTTGATGAGGCCACCGACAGAGAAGACGATGGTGCGATCGGGCTGGGATAATGCGTCGCGTAGAGACCCGGTGCCGGAGTCGTTGAGGTTGTTCACGACGTAGACTTTTCCTTTACTGCCACCGATAGCGTTGCGGCCGAAACCCTCGGCGCCGGGAAAAGCGAGGGCGGAGACAGAGCTCAGTAAGAGCGGTAAGCAACTCAGGATGTGCATCTTGTTTAAGTTTTAGAAACAATATAGAGAAGGTGACGTGGGATATGGGAGTTCTGTCAGTACATGCATGAGTGCTTTTTGGGGAAAGGTGCGCGTAGGATGGACTTAAACAATGGCAATAACCTCAAGATACATAAACCCACTTAAAATGCATTAGTGCTAAGCAATGCGTAGTCCGAGCAATGTGGGGAAGCATGGTGTTGATGTTCCTTCTCATTTATAAACCCGAAACCCTCCAATCATGCAAGTCAAAGCTGACCAGGGTATGTATACCACGATTAATTAGAAACGTCGCGCAAGGCTTTACGGTCTTCGGGCTTTTAGCGTCCGGCGGCATGTACTACAATTACAGACACCGTGGAAAGCGACAAGGGTGTGACAAGTATGTAGCAGCGATTTACGTATAGCCACATACCTTTAGATAGAACTAGTACATGTTACTGCCCGCCTTGACTTCACCAGCGATAACACCGTCGTCGGCTAAATCGGCGACCAAGTCCATCAACATATGGTCGCACCCTGTTGCGGCAACAATTCCAATAGTGACTGGCAGCGTCTCGTTTCGTTCTGTATCGCGAGAATAGTACGTCCGCTCGCCAATCGGTACCGTGTAATCCGGCAACGCAGCCATGACTGCCATCTGATTCCCAGGCAAACCAACGCCAAGAATTGGGCTCGATGGTGAGCTTGGGTAGATGTCTCTGTAGTCCTCAGTACCGGCACCCATGGGATATAACACAAGTGTTGATTCGCATGTAGGCGTCAGAGTACTGCGGAACCACTTCTGGAACGTCTGATAGCGCTGCGTTGCGTTCTGATAGCTTGATAGCGGAAGCGTTGCGCCTCGCTCCCATCTGACACGTGTCTGTGGGTTCCAATAAGGTGACTTGCCAAATTTGGCTCGGTATTGCTGCTTGAATGGCTGGGCAAGGAGTCGGTACTGATCGTAGTTCGTGATGTTGGAATATGTCAGACCTATATATGTTGACATTCCTTCGGAGGTGTTAGAGTAAGCGTTGAAGCTCGCGTTCGCGTTTGTTGTTACTATGTCTGCTCCGAGGAACGCGGCCATTTTAGAAGTGAAGCTGCTGAATATTGCCATGCTCGTCTGATTTGAGGTCGGCCAAAACTCCTCTGGAAGGATAATGCGTTTTGGATAGGACGTGTATGACTTTGCTGGGTACCACATCTTATGCACAGCTTGCAGTAACTTGGCAGATCGTACAAGCACTCCGGGTGTATCGAATATAGCTGATATGGGCAGGATACCGCCAAGTGGAAGCGAGAAGTTTGTTATACGCATGCCAAATAGTCCGTTTGCCATAGCAGGTAGCCTTACCGAGCCGCCAGTATCGGAGCCAGTCGCGATATCGAGCCAAGGGCAAGATGCAAGAGCGGCTCCGGTTCCAGCAAATGGTCCTTGAGGATGTTGATATCCATCACCTCTGGGATTGAAAGGCGCTAGTTGATCAACGTAGTCGGCAGTCGGTCGCCCACCAAGTGCAAACTGCGTGGTCTTGGTTTTGCCAATGACTACGGCGCCCATGTCGATCAAGTTTTGTAAAGCCTGCGCACTTGCCGGTGCAGGCTCCACAAGTTCCCGACAAGCCCTGTTGCCGCCGCTTGTACGCACGCCTTTTAGATCATAGATATCCTTGACACCTAGAAGTTTGCCAGACAACGGCTGGTCCACGGTTGGTGGAGGGTAGTAGAGACGCGATGGTACTGCAATACTCAAGGCACCATAGGCGTATGTCTGGGCCAGTCCAGTTACTGATATGCATGTGCCATTTGCACCTTCAGTCACCGACTCCACAAAGGCAAGATTGTAGTCCCAATAGAGTCGGTATACTTTCGTGACTGCGCCAGGAGGATGCAGCAAGTACGGTCCTGACATGAGATCTGCTTCCGATGCCGTCAAAAACGTCTCGCAACCTAGCGATTTAAGCTAGTCAGTGGCATCGTCTGGGAGCTCTTTGACGCCACCTAGCACTAACGTCGAGAGAAAAGCCTCCGAGAATACATCATCTTCGGCCACGTAATTCGACAACGTCGAAACCAGAGCGTCTTTGGACATATCTTTCACTGCCAGTGACATGAAAGTTATTGGAATTGGTTCCGCAAACGGCAGTGATCCATTTCGAATTTGTAGAGTCGTTTCGACGAGGTCTGGTAAGTAGTAGGAATTTGAATTCAGTTGAAAGACATTAGAAGCCTTGGCGAAAGCTGTGAAGCATAACAACGATATGATCTTCATCTAGGACAGCGAATGCGTTGCTTCCGCGAGAACATCGCAAACATTCTGGGTGCGAGGACATCTTTATGGAGATAGGTTCCCTGATCACGCTTCGGAGAGATACTGCATAGGGTGCGTACATCCGCTGCTTTTTCGTTCCTTATGGTACTTCAGGCACAGAGTGGGAGAGTTGCGCGTTGGTCTGATAGGAAAGCGTTAAGCGAGCAACTTGGCATGACATCAGGCATCACGAATGGCTCAAGAGTGGATCAGAGACACGATAAGATGCTAAATGCGTATCACCTGACCGATATCTGACGCTGAATTCGCAATGTCGACTCTTGGCATTGGGTTCAGCGGAAAGCTACATCCGTTCCACAGTCGTTCTGATGTGTCTTCTTGTTGATAGAAGACATGCTACAAGCATCTATTCGGCTAAGCGCCTGATCGACGTTAAAGCACCGAGACCTTAAGGTGAAGAAGCAGTTGTCCGGGAGCGCTGACTTCCGTTCACCGGCACCATATCAATCTGAATAGGGTGGGTTGGCCCGGCATCTCCCTTCCAGTAAACATGCCAGCCTTCCGTTCCTGCGTCCTTGAAAGGAACCCAGTTACCATCGAAGCCCGCAAATCGAAATTTCGGATACACATTATCGACAGCAGCATCGAACATCCACTGGTCGATGGCGCATTCGTAGCCTTCTGCACACGCATCAAAGATTTCCTCAGAACGCTGATCAGGTGTAGAAAAGTACATGACAGCCATGCTCGCAGTCCTGGTACCAGTCGTTGACTTCAGCGCAGCCAAATAGGTAGCCTTGATTGGGTCGTCGTTGCTGTCTTCACCTTGAAGAGCCAAGTTGCCATTTCGGAGTCTGAATGGGATGAATCTGAGAGGCGGGGTCCCCGGATGAATGGTGAAATTCTCGAAGCCCAGTTGGTGGGAAGTAGGAAGTGCTACAACGTGTCGTCCATGCCACGGCCGATTGGAACTGATTGCTGATCAGTCATGTATGCATTGTGCGTAACAAAGAGCAGTCTCACCAATTCGCGCGCAGGTAGAAATATTGTGCATCGCGCTTGGATAATGCTGTTATGCCATTGTTTGGGAAAGCAGGTATGGCAGCAATGCCTGTGGCAAGCGTGCCGACAAAAGCACACAAGTGAAGGATCAGCATGTAGAGTTCAAAGTCGAAAGACGAATATTTGCGATCGGTCAGACTGTTAAGATGTGTAAGTGAAGTTCCTCGATTGTCTTTGTTTTCGAGTACTTCGGGGATTGTATTGAGTTCAGAGGTGCTTCCAATGTGTTAATAGAGGCACTCGATTCTTCAAGGCTGCGGAGAACACACGGTACAGTGTTGTACAAAACCACAGGATCACAATGTGTCTCCCTAGCACTCGTGACCATAAGAATGATAGTCTGATGCCATGCTTATTAAAGCTCTGCAAATGTCGCAAAACGTAAACCTTAAGCTCCGCCAAATCCTGCAACTCAGAAAACCCTGAGGTGATAAATGTTTGCACACACCTTTCATCCCAAGAGGCATTCGTCAGATCGCGCAAAAAGTCCCTTGGCGACAAGCAATGACCAGATCTGATCTTATGTCCACCCTTGCGTCAACTGTCAGAACGCCAACCCTGCCTAAGGTCCAGACCTGGACCCGTGTAATAGTGTGGTGACACAAGATGTGCCACAGTCCGAACTCAGCCTATTCTTGGTCGTTTTGAGGGAGACTGTGATCTGTTCGAAGGATGTCGCTTGAGTGCGTCACCCTCGGTGTCCGATTCCGTGACGTGTGTGCCAAATCCACATCCTGGTTGTTCCTTACTCTTATTACACTGAACACACAAAGACTTGCCATTAAAGAGGCGAAATGGCCCGGGGTGAAAGAAGCACAAGCCGTCAATGTCTTCCGCTTCGATCTCCTCATGACAGTTAATACAAGGCCTAGCTCTGGGCTCTTGAATCCGCGTTCCTTGGCTATGCGCAAACACATATGATGAAGAGATTGAATTGGATGTCCTGCTAGTGGTGTGCGAGCTAGAGACATCTCGTAGAGGCAGTCGGGTCGATGAAGAGGCTTGTTGAGATCCGACTGGGAAGTCACGTGGTATATACTGATCAAGATCTGAGTCCGACTCCTCCAAGTCCGGCTGACGCTCATTTTTGATCCTTGGTACAGACTGCGAGCCAGTGGAACGTGCACCTTGAGCACCTGCCATAGTAGATGTGGACCGGATTTGGTTGCGACCGGAGCCTGAGGCATCATTCCTGGCGGGAAGTCGTCGCTGTATACGCTCACGCGCCCCTTGGCCGTCATCCAACTCATCTCTTACCGGCGGTCTGCTGGTTCTGCTGGCGCTACTCATCGACTCTCGGGCGTTTGGCTGATGTTTTCTGATCAATGTCTGAGCAAATGTCGAATGGGGCGCGAGTGCGCGAGCAATAGCCCCGCTAAGTGCAGGAGACTGGGAGCACAACTCCAGCAACACTGCCTCTACAACCTGGTGGTCGGTAGACCGGACAATGCGTGCGAGATGATGAGGATTGACTGCTCGAGTTTGACCGCGTGGCACTGTTACAGATAGATCTTGCTCGTTTTTGATCCTCCTCGCATGGCTTGAACCGCTTCTTCCTTCACTCTTGAAGTAAGTGGGGAGTCGTTGTTGCTGCGGTGGAAGTCGTCTACGCTGTTCAGGCTCCGGAGATGACAGAGTAAGATCAATAGTGTCAATTTGGGCACTCGGTCCCGTGCTGCTAGACGGCGGTGCCATGACGAATAGGGTGGATACCCAAGTTGAGATAGTGATGCCCCAAGATGGACATGCCTGAAACAAGACCTGATGGTGGTGCAGGCGAGGCTTTGGTGAAGCGGCTATCCACTAGCGCGTTCCGCTCGGGCAAATCGCCATTTCATGTGATCTCCCATCGCCTTTACCAGCTGCACCCCGCAGATCCATTTCTCTCACCTCCACCATCTCATCGGAAACAGAATTTTCAGGCAATCAATCTGCTTTCTTTCAGGAAACACACACGATAGGTCAGCCACAGGTCCGCCCCCTGAAGCTTCACCCTCGTAACACGATGTAATAAACTTCTGGTTTCCGCACGGACGTCGCGAATTCCACCAACCAGTTTCCACCACGCTCTCCACACATGATGCATTTCGGTCCGCAACCTGGGGTATCGAGGAAACGGACGCTCCGAAAGGTTTAGAAACCATTTGCGACACGCGGCTCTAAACGTCGTTCGAGCTACCTAGGCATGTTGCCGGTGATGCACTAGGATATCCCCCAATCTATGCGGATAATTAGGTACAGCTGCTGATTCTTACTTCTGCTTATATATTGCAACGATTTCATGCTGGCATGTTCGTTCCTCGTCTTTCGTTTCACGCTTCAGTCGCTGTATGCGCTTTGACCGCCATGCTTTCACTTCTAATTGTCCTTGCTCTAGCGGTGGCTACTATAGCTGCACCTGCCTCCCTCGTTCCACGCGCAAGAAGACCCTCAGCTCCGACGGGCTGTCTTTCAGTAGGCAGTTCCAGCCAATTCAAAACTGTGCAATCTGCTGTCGACGCATTGAGCACGAGCAGTAATGCAACTCAGTGCATCTTCATCGCCAAGGGCACGTACAATGAGCAGGTATACATCCAGGCACTGGATTCCCCGTTGACCATCTACGGAGAGACTACGGACACCTCCAAGTTCTCTGCAAACACGGTAACCATCACGCAAGGCAAGAGCCAAGACAATGCGCCAAACAACGATGAAACTGCTACTCTTCGCGCTCACTCCCCCAACCTGAAGGTTTACAACATTAACCTCGTCAACACCCGTGGCTCTGGCTCGCAGGCTTTGGCCTTGAGCGCCTATAGTGGGAAGCAAGGCTACTACGGTTGCCAGTTCAAAGGGTTTCAAGACACCATCCTTGCCCAGGAGGGCGCCCAAGTCTACGCGAAGTCTTACATTGAAGGAGCGACGGATTTCATCTTCGGTCAGAGAGCACAGGCATTGTTCCATGCCGTAGATATCCGCGTTCTCTCTGCCTCAGTGGGCTACATTACGGCAAACGGCCGTGACTCGGCTACGAACCCGTCATACTACGTCATCAACAAGTCGAAAATTTCGGCTGCCAGCGGAAACAATGTGACAGCCGGTGCGTTCTTTCTTGGTCGTCCGTGGAGGAATTTCTCGCGCGTTGTGTTCCAGAACACCAGCATGACGAACGTGGTCAACAGCGCCGGCTGGAGGATATGGAACACGGCAGACCCGCGCACTGACAATGTAGAGTATGGCGAGTTCGGCAATACAGGTGACGGTTCAAAGGGAACAAGAGCAAGCTTCTCAAAGCAGCTAAGCAAAGCTGTGGCTATCGAAACTGTGTTGGGCAGTGACTACAAGAGCTGGGTTGACACTGCCTATGTCTCTTAGACTTGGATTGGCCAAACAGAAGCCACTGTATATGTACATCACTATATCCAAAATGCCGAACAACTGCTTGTTCAAACCTGATCGAACTGTGACAACCCTTGTAACGTTCTTCTGCTCAATCTTCCGCCCAACCTTCCACTCAACCTCCCGTTTGAATTACCTCGGGCTAGTCACGTCCTTCCCATCGAGGACTCGCTTTCGAGTTGTGCATGCTCAACCATTTTCAGGGAGCTCTTACAGTCGAACAGCACTTCCGACAGGTCGAGTTGCGGATCGCTACGGGTATATTTCGCTGCTTATATGTATGCAGTAAATGTGTTGGGATGAACACGCTCGTCCGTAAAGAAATTGCGCATGGTGGTTGGACCCGTAATACGGTATTATTATCGGAGATTGACAGTCAAGGTATCGAACGTCAGGGCGGCCGGAGATCTCGGAAAGTTCGTTATAAATAGTGGCATTGAGTCATTCAGGGATGCTACTCGTAGCTGTGATGCGGCCCGTTGGATGCGCTACGGTACTGCCGCAGACGGGCCTTCCCAAAGATCTACACATGGCCTGAGAGTCTAGTCGTGAATTACTCATCCAAATCGTCGTGATAGTTGGAGCCTGACAAAGTGACGCAACTGGGCCCGTGGATACTGTAACATCATTCACCATGTAAGGCAAGGACTCTCGTGCCATGATGGCATGTCCAAATCGTCTGAATCGCTTTACAAGCTCATCCACCCGTTCGTCACCCTCAATAGTGGAGTGACAAGGCACCCATCGAAGCTCGACGGAAATCCTAAGATCATACGGCTAGTTTGCGTAAGTAAAAAGGCTACCTCACTTCTCCTTCTTGGACAAGTAGGGCAATCTAGACCCAGCCTTTAGACCATGAAGGAAACTTTGACAGTCGGAAAATATAATCGTATTCGTCTGTGAGGCCGCATGCAATGCGAAAGGCTTCGCGGATAGCAATAAATTCTATTTCCATCGTAAGTCTCGGTCCATATGGAAGGCCGTTGAACGTGACTATCTCCCGCAAGAGCTTTAAAGAAGGATGTAGGAACTTCATAGGTGAGACAGCAAGCCTGTTTGCCTTTTTAGTAGGAGGAAATGCGTGCTCTGATGCATCAACCCACATCACTAAACTGCGCTCGACAATGCCTTGCTCGGATGAGGCAAGGCCGTATTGGATCGAATGTGGTTTGCCTTGGATGATGATATCATCAAGAAAAGGGTATAATGCCTCATGCACATCAAGGGAGTTCATTGTCGTGGTACGCTTCTGAAGGCTGTTGTCGTTTCGAGTGAGGAGCCATAGGATAAGAGGATTGGGTATGATACATAGCAGGTTTAACATTACTATGCGAAACGATCATCTATATGTGTTATCTGTGAGTGGGGTGTAGTTGTAGGAGTTTGCGTCGCTAAACATGGAGGATCCATGGTTGATTTCGCAGACCACAAGATTGCAGCGCCATGAACGCTAGCTAGGATTCTCAAGCTTAGTAGGGGTAAGACCGACACGACTGTTTATGAAGTTTGGTATTGCTTGCGACAAGAACTTCAGTACGGCTTCCAGGTGCACGATGAGCGAACTTCGGATATCGGCGGGCGCAAAACGGCTTTAACCTGATTCGGCGTAAACTCGGTGGTGTTGCATCCGACGACCCGCCACCTCCACCTCGACCTATATACGATTTGACATAGACAAACGCGCCAGCTACACAACCCGAACCGGCGATTCGCGAATCGTTCCCAAATGTCACACATGTACTGCCATGTTCTCGGAATTACCTGGTCATTCCACAAAATGCGCAAATGATATGATATATGACTGGACCGAATCACTCCCAAAGACAGACCATGTGCGATTCTTCAGGAGCGTCGACTGGACGCAGACGACCCTGGGAGAAAAGCAGCAATGGAGTGCAGCGCTGCGCATGTACACACAAATGGTCATGTCCGATACACGTGCCGCGTGTCTGTATTGGTAAGACAATCGCTGCAGAATAGACCTGCATCGCACCTGTCCTACACTCACTGACACGTTCCACAGGGGACCCACTCGGATCGCCATATACAATGAATCCTTCGTTCCCCTCGCGGCAGGAGCGCACCCCACCTTGATGGGACAATCGTTCGCTTCTGGCTTCCCAGAGCTCGCTCCATACATAGGGCCCGTCTTTGACGAGGGCATAAGATCCGGCGTAGCACAAGATGTGGTAGAATCCCCAATGATGGTTCATAGGAACGGCTATCGCGAGGAAACCTTCTTTACCGGAAACTTCACACCCGTCCGAGGCGTGGACGGCGAGATCGAGGGTTTCTATAATGCCCTGTTTGAGGTCACGTCACAAATAATATCAGATCGGCGCAAGCGCATGTTGAACATGCTCATGACGCCAAGCGTCGTCAGTACCGATGCCGTTTTTGAACACATCATCGTCAGTCTTGCAACGGACCCTTTGGATGTACCAATGGCTCTACTCTTTGAGGCCGACGTTCAGGCAGAGCCCGGAAAGACAATCCTGCGTTTGCGGGGCCACCTGGGCATCCCAGAAGGGCATAAGCTATTGCTTGACGGACAAGACTCAGCAGATGTAACAGATGTTGCCAGTGCCGCTTCCCTATGTCGTCAAGCCAATGATGGCAAAGTCCTGACGACTCGCGACGAGCGATTCGAGTCGATAGATTGGCTGGGATTCAAGACGGCCCCAGAAACTATCGTAATAATGCCCCTTCGTACAAGTCGTAGACAGTTCGGTTTTCTTGTCATGGGAACCAACCCGTATAGACCTTTCGATGACGCCTGCGAGCAGTTTACCACGGATCTTATGCGGACAGCATCGAATTTGTTGGCCGCTGCTCTGGATGCAGACAATATGCGAAGAGAGCAACAACAGTTGCAGAACGAGCTCGAATTCAGCGATCTTAAGGTGCGACATCTTGTGGAGCATGCTTCGATAGGAATGGCTCACGCCAAGCCTGATGGCGCACTGCTTTGGGCGAATGATAAGTTTCTCTCCCTCGCAAGTCTGCCAACAGAGAAGAGTGAGGGAATTGAAAGCATGTTTGAAGTGCTCGTGGAGGATGACCAAGACCAAGCCCACGATGTGTGGACGAGAATCTTCAATGGTGACGATCATGTTTCCGCCGAATTCCGTCTCAAGCAATCTTTTCAACCTCCGACCGGCGGCCAGGAATCAGCGCAGATACAATTACTCGCCTTTCCTTTCAAGGAACACGGTGTTACGGTTTCAGGAATGGCATGCATAACAGATATCAGTCATCTTAAGTGGGCGGAGGCTTGGCAAGCACGTGCAGCACAGGAAGCTCGTGACGCCAAGCGCCAGCAAGAGGCCTTCATCGATGTAGTCTCCCACGAGATGCGGAACCCACTCTCTGCGATCGTGCATTGTGCCGACAGTATTTCCATGGCTTTGATCGACGCCAAGGCAAATAGAGAGAGAAAGACTGACTCTGACTCAATTCTTGAAGCGTTGGAGGCAAACGCTTCGGCGGCTTCCATCATACTGGATTGCTGCAAGCATCAGAAGCGGATCATGTAAGTGGATATGATTCACAGAATGGCCGCAAGACATATGCTGACGCTGCCTGCTAACCCCTAGCGATGACGTCCTGACATTGAGTCGCCTTGAAGAGACTCTTCTCACCGTGAAGCCAGAGGTAGTCAAGCCTTCTGAATTGGTTGCATCGGTAACAGCAATGTTCAGGGCAGAGCTACGAGCGAAAACCATCTCTACCGAAGTGATCGCCGAACCTTCCCTGGCACAGCTCAACATTGATCACCTTTACCTTGACCAATCGCGAGTGGTGCAGATCTTTATAAATTTGCTGACCAATGCTATCAAATTTCTGAGAGCTGACGGAGAGAAGAGCCTGAAGATTCGGTTTGGAGCAACAGCCTCTTTACCACGCGTTGCAGATTCCTCAACTTCGTTTCCGGACGATATTCACTGGGCGCCTAAAGGGGACAAGGCATCTGATGCTGTCGTAGACGGTCCAGAATGGGGCCTTGGGGAAGTGATCTACATGGTCTTTAGTCTCAGCGACACTGGCATCGGTATGAGGACCGATGAAGTAGACAAGGTTTTTCAACGTTTCGAACAGGCCAACGTTGCGACATATGTGACATATGGAGGAAGCGGACTTGGCTTGTTCATCTCCAAGGAGTTGACAGAGAGAATGGGCGGAGAAATCGGTGTCCAATCAACACCTGGCAAGGGCAGCACATTTGTCTTCTACATCAAGACCCGTCGAGCCAACCTAGAGCCGAAGGAGATCCCTCTGCGTCTGCGTCGGCCGTCTCTGCCAGCATCTCGACCCTCGCAGATCCGAGCACTACTCGTCGAAGACAACGTGATCAATCAGAAAGTTCTGCGCCACCATCTCCAACGGGAAGACTGTGCTGTTCAGGTCGCTAATCATGGTCTCGAAGCGCTCGAGATGATGTGCGCGCCTGAGGCGCACTTCGATGTCGTCCTAATGGACATGCAGATGCCTGTCATGGACGGCCTTACTGCTACACGCGAGATCCGCAACTTGGAACGGGACGGGACTCTACAAGGGAGGACACCGATCATTGCTGTCACGGCAAACGTAAGGCAAGAACAGATTGAGTGCGCCGTGGCTGCAGGTGCGGATCACGTTGTGAAGAAGCCATTCATGGCGAAAAAGTTGGTTGGGCTGATGAGGGAGATGTTGAGTCGTGGGAAACAGGCTGACGGATGAACAATCACATATCGAGTTCGTCCGCTGCTTTGTTCGCTTGGATGAATGTTGCTAGACTCACGAGGCGCGACTGAGTTTGGACTGGGAGCCGAAAGGCTCAAGCCGCTGATCACTATGAACATCTCTTAGTTATCTGCATATTGCTTCCTCTGACCTATCGGCATGCTGATTACACGTGCAGTCCCGAAAAGTGGTGTCATCATCCCACGCGACGACAAGGCTGAGCTTAACAAAGCTGAACAGCTTGCAGCCATCGAGCTCGGCTTGCTCAAGGCAGCCTCCTTCGGTCATCGTGTCTCTTCTTCAGAGTCCTTGCCTAGAGACGGCACATCTGAACTGAGCAGAAAGAGATCTCGAATCATCTCGAGCGGTAGCTTTGCTCTAGGATCGATCAACTGTAGTTCCCTAGGATCTACCGGTTCGGCTACACTAGCAAGCAGTCGCCGTTGATATCCATATCCGGCATTTCCATCGTTCTGGGAAGTGATGGGTCTACACTCGTATATTCTCTCCATTCATATCTCGATCCTTGATGTTGCAATCTCTCCTGCGGAACACACCATGAGTATCTTTTGTCTCTTAGTATCCCTCATGTCCTCGCTCCCTCAAGTATTCTTCTTGCAGCTTCGTAATATGATCCTCTAACTCCCGATTTTCGTTTGATGGGTCGTTTCCGGATGATGGGCGAGGAGTCCTCGACTCAATGCCTCTACTGGGTGCTTGTGCTTTAGTAGCATATATGGTGGACATGCTTTTTCCCAAATGTTAGAAGCACACTGTACATCAAGGTTCAATCAAACGAGGCTGAGACCGGCAGTTGTTCTTGTGGATGAAGTGCCGCGTGAGGCTCAAAGCGCAAATGTTTGAAGCCGAAGACAAAGCTGATCAGGCAGATGAAAACAACGCTAACAATATAGGAGCATGCAAAGTGATCTCGAAAGAGTGATTTGAGGGTGTAGAGAATGAAGAATTATCCCACGCCCGCTACACATTCGACGTTGTTGTAACAGGCTTAGAAATTGAAGGTATCACGTAGTGATTTTTTGAAAGTTATTCAATTTGAGCCTTGCCAACTTGCGACCTTATCATGTCTCAGCCTCGTCACCGCTTTCTCAGCCTTACAACTTGACTTGAGTCAATGCAGTTCTGGTCATGATATGCTAGCACCTGCAACTGCACACTGCTATCACGAAGGCGTTAAAAATAAAGTTGCAACCACACGTGAGCAAAGCTACTGAGCTTCTGTTCATGCTGATACACAATGAACAGGCTGTGAACTGATCATGTACATGTGATCTGACAGTATCCAGTAGTAAGGGTTGCAATCAGAGCATGCAAGGCGTAAGCGATACGCAGTGCGTGGCAAGCCACTCGATGTACACCGATTCTCCTCAAGATTAGGCATCAACCGTGCGGGGTCGCGGAGGCTATGTATAAGGCATCAGAGGGCCTTTCCCATCGCTGTTTTCTCAGTATTTAACAGTAAACGATCATTTCCACTACTTCGTTCCACTTGCTCGAAACAATTACGAAGACTTTTTGGGCGCGGTACCAGAAACGATAGGGAACGATATGCCCGGCTCGAGCAGATGTAGGATGGATGGCTGCAATGAGTGGTCTGCGACAGGGCATGACTACTGCTATAATCATCTAGACGAAGATGAAATCAATGGTTCGGACAAGCAGGCCGATCCCTACCTGTGAAGCAACACATTGAAGGGAGGCAATGAAGTGAGAACCTTTCATACCCAGCTTCGCCTGAGAAAGCGCTGAACTTTGCGCAGTATTGCACACCATCATCGGATACATATGACTTGTATCACTGTAGCTCTGACATGACGACCCTGCTTCACGAAGTCGATCGAAAGCCAGTCGAACGGATTCACGACTCGTGGTTGACTGGCGATATTATCATCACAGTCCCGTCCGCGATATAGTTTCCCTGATCCTATACCAATTCTTTCATAGTAACCAGCGATCTTGCGAGATTTGGCGAGGATCAGGAAGTTCTAATACAAGTATCTCTAATAATAGATAGAGTAAAGGCTCAGAAGCGTGATTGGCTCATCTACCATAGTGCCCATTAACTCGCGCAAGCCTGTACTAGGTGACGATGGTACATGTTGTGCAGCCCCGTTTGGTACATATGCATCGATAGCAAATTCACAGATCGCCCTTTGACCAGTGTTTGACGTGTATACCATATCACCAATGCGGATTTGTATGATTTGCGATCCGTAGACGACGTTTCTAGTCGAGCTTCAACCGTTGGGCCTCGCACAATCAACGCCGATGATCCTTCTCTTGCCCTACTATATTTGTGGCCGTCGACAGTGCTGTAAGTGTGGCTCACGACCTCTGTGTGTGGAATTCGACAGCCGGGATATGAATGACGCGCAAATCGGTAATTTACGGCACCGGGTGTAGAGACCCATGAAAAACTTAGGCCGAGCCGTTCGTCGGGTTCGACTGGTGGTTCTATTTCACTTTGCCAAGTGAGATCGTAAAGCAAAGTCTCGACCCAGCTGCCTGCGATGTACCGAAAGCCAGTCACATTCCCAAATTTTGTTGCAAGACCACTCAGAGCTGGGAGCTTATCCTCCTGAAATGTCAGATCGCGCATGGAGTATTCTTCAATTATCTGGCTCCATGATCTAGAGTGGTTTCTTATGGTCTCCGGATCCGATGAGCCAGTATCGGTAGCGAAGAGAGGTCGCGATGGATAGGTATTCTGGTGGCATTCACACAGAGTTTTACAAACCCACTGCAATTCTGCCCTGGTGAAAGCTACCAGACAGGTTGCAAGTAGTCTTTCCTGAAGACCCCACGCGCGCTTGTCCAAAGGATCTGTTTCGCTTGACCATCCAGGTTTGCCATGGATCCCGCAATTGATCTTCGCGCTTTGAAATCCATGCCGGCCAAGTCACCCTTAGGATCACTGTAAAGTTCTACCTCTTGGTGGATCGGGTCTCGTGTCCCAAACAGGGTATGATTTGGATTCTTGGATGCAGATGCAGCAATGATTATTGTCGCACCCTCAAAAATGTCGCACATCTTCGCCGCTTGTTCTGCCCAGTCCAATCCACTATCCTGAATGATGCACAAAGTGTCAATCCAAAGATATTGGATACCAAGGCTATCGGCTACTGCTGCAGCATTTTGGAACACTATGGACAGCATGCCACGGTCGAATCCTCCCTTCAGTTCTTCGTAGTTATGTGATGGTCATTTTGAACCCTTTATCACCCCAAGTGTACGAAAGAGCCGCGTACCGGCCTCTGGTACCATTTGGCTGTTCCACCAAGCGGCATTGAGATCCGGAGATTTCGATAATCCGCCTAGGCAAATTTGTGTCTTGCAATGCGAGACAGTTCTGATGTTCCGTGGTGCAAGTGTAATATCGGTCTTTCAAAAACGCTAAAGATGTCTCCAGTGTTGCCATTCTCTGAACATCCGTACCCACATTGGGAAAAGCACGATTTGCTGTTGCTGTATGGCAATCACTCAATCGTCGACTCACACTTTACGAGGATGGGAGAATTGAACTTACACGAATGTGGGTAGATCTCCACGATGTCTTGTATATCTCTATTGTCAAGAGAATGTAGTTCCGTCGGAGATTGTGCGTAGAGCAGTAAGTCCACTTGGGTTTGTGCGTCGATTGATCGAAAAAGCATGAAGCTCTGTAGAGCGATATCGCAACAGACGCATCCGTACAAAGAGGCAGTTTCGAAGTCGCGAAATGAACGTTTGGAGAGTATGTTAAGGCTAGGACGAGGATTTAGGGTTTGCTTGGTGCAGTACCCAAGGCAGTTGCATGTAGGACAACATGTGTTTGTGTTTACATGAATGGGTACACACTCCATCTTGTGAAAGTAATACAGGGAGATATATTCTTCTTCGGTCTTTGTTGCCAAAGGCGTCGCAGAGATATGGAGATTGATTCGCAAATTGGCTTATGTAGCTGCATAGCCCACATCTGCACGACCGGGTTCAGGCTCTGGATGTAGCCTGATTGAGTTATGCACCTCAGCTCTACCCGCGGACATCACCCCTCCAGCCGATGATCCGGCGTCGTAGGCCTACTCCGCTCCCTCCCCGTAAACGCAATATTCTCCCTAAGCGCCACATACTCGCTATCCGCATACCCCAGCGCCTCCCTGATCTGCGTCGAATGCAGCCCCATGATCCGCCTAATCTCGACCGCCGAGTAGTTCACCACCGCGCGCCCGATCTCGAACGGCGCTGGGTTATGCAGTTCATACGGCCGTGGTCCTTCCTCGCGCCCGTATGACGACGACGAATGCGGCAGTGGGTGGCGCATGGGAATCGGGGCGTGCACGCCGTGTGAAGATGCCGCGGGCGTGGTGGGTAGGCTTTTTGGAGAGGATTTGGGTAGGCGCTTGACGACGACGATGCGTACGGCTTCTTGTTGGGCGAAGTGCCCGTCGACGTCGACGATGCCGACGGGCAGGAGCCCGGCTTTGTCGTTGAGCGCGTTCCAGGCGCCTTGGTCGATGTAGATGGTGCCGTGGGGCGCGAGGCCGTGCAGGATCCAGAAGTAGCGGTCGCGGATGGGGTGGGAGATTGGGAGGAAGCGGGTGTGCAGGGGGACGGTGTCGAAGTTTGTGTGTAAGGCTGGGGAGAGGGGGGCTTGGTCGAGGGAGCCAGTCGAGGCAGAGAGGTCGTGAGTCGAATTGTGTAGGTTCATGGCGGCGGTTTGGGCAAGTGGGACGCCGTCGTTGTGGTCCTGGAGGTTGCTCGTGGAATTGCGGCTGGACATGCCTTTCTTGCGCTCTTGCTCGGCGTGGCGCATTATGGCTCCGATATTCCCTGGCTTACTGCTCTTTGTGATGATGGTTGTTACGCCGGCACTCGTCGCCAACCGTGCTGCTACGATTTTTGTGCTCATCCCACCGGTTCCCAGGGAGCTTCCTGCTGAGCTTACATCCGCAGCCAACTCGGCGATGTCTTCCACAACCTCAATAGCCTTTGCGTCCGGATTTGATCGTGGATTCTTGTCATACAGACAATCGACGTCCGTCATCAAGAACAGATAGTCTGCCTGTACCATTCCCGCCGTGATCGCACTAAGCGTGTCATTGTCTCCAAACTTGATCTCCGTGACCGCCAACGTGTCGTTCTCATTCACAATCGGAATGACGCCCATGCTCAGCAGTTCAATGAATGTATTTTGCGCATTCTGATACTGCGTGCGATCTGCAATGTCATTCCGTGTGAGCAGTACCTGCGCAATTGGCTGGTTCAAGTTCCCAAACAATTGATCCCACAGCGACATCAACCGACATTGTCCAATCGCCGCAAGTGCCTGTACTTGTGGGAGATGTTTCGGCCGTCGAGGCAGGTTCATGCGCCTGAGACCCACGCCAATGGCGCCCGACGAGACAATGACGACGCGGTGGCCGTCGGCGTGCAATTTACATGCAGTTTCGACGATGAGGGAGAGGATGGAGAGGAGGGGTTGGTGCGTCTTTTCGTCGACTATGGATGACGTTCCTGCGCGTGTTGGTAAGTTGTTCTCGTTCTCCCAATATCGTTGTGTACATTTGAGTAGTTACCGAGTTTGATGACGACGGTGAGCTGGCCGGGCAGTTTTCGCATGTGAAGGGCCATTGTCACGAGATTTTCTTCTACACAGGACTCGAGAAGGAACGAACGAGCGCAATCGCTCAACTTCCAGACGTTCGTTACGCTCTTTATATAACGCAATGCATGACTCTTTCAAGCCCAAGATCCTCCCCTCCGCAATAAAGAGCTGCCAGTTAGTACACCGCTAGTGCGCGCCCTCCGATTGGCTCCCGCATTTGACATTCGTCCCAAGTCCAACTTTTTGCGACGCGGAACATTCACGCGCCCTACGAAGTGCCCATCTCGACACCCCCGCCCTTCCCACCATGGCGTCCTCCCAAAGTAATCCCGAAACCGCACCCGACGGCGCCTCCCTCTCCGCCATGACCGCCTCGCCACCCAAGAAAATCGACCCAATATACTACAACTGGTCCAGCACCTTTTCCATCCTACTAGGCCGCATGACCGGCTCGCGCGACGTGCCTCTCGAGGAGAACTACTTCTCGGAAATGGACGCGCTAAAGGCCGACACCATCTGCCAGCGCTGCGACGCGAACCGCGACTACCTTTTGCAATACTCGCCCATGGTGCGCTTCCTCAAGGACGAAGTCGAAAAGCTGGGCGGCGACTTGAACAAAGACAACATCCTGTGCCGCATGTGCACGAACGCGCAATCCGGCGGGTTCAGCCTCGACCACGGGATCCTGCTGTGCGCGAACAAGTTCCGCAATCGAGGGCATCAGGAAGACACCATGGCGCATGAGATGGTGCATGCGTGGGACCATTTGAAGTTCAAGGTCGAGAATGAGAATCTGCGGCATCAGGCTTGCTTGGAGATTAGGGCGTCGACGCTCAGTGGCGAGTGCAGGTTTTCGAGAGAGTTCTTCACGAAGAATCAGTGGAGTGTCACGGAGCAGTTGCAGCGCTGTGTGCGGCGGAGGGCCACGCTGAGTATGATGGCGAGGCCGGGTGTCAAGGACGAGAAGCATGCCGGCGAGATTGTGAATCAGGTGTGGGAAGGGTAAGATGCCATGTGTGCATGACGGGAAGAGATATGCTGACGTGCTTTTAGTTGTTTTAGAGACACCAGACCATTCGACGAGATATATCGGTAAGTATGCAGGTGATGCAAGGATTGTTTGATAGTGTGTCGAAGATGGATGTGTATACGACGGATCACGACGATGCATAGCGATGGCGTTTGGGATATATCATTCTTCACTCTTGCGCAAAAGTTCCGACTGAAGTTGAAATTCGTTGCAGTTGCTTCATAATCAAGAATGCCCGCATACAATATGCCAAAACGCCGCGAGATGTGCGTGTCTGATGCCCCAAATAACTCCAGGTGTGGTTGTCACACCGATCAAAACGCCGTGTTCGCTGTCGTACATTGCTTAGATCCATGCCCAAAACGCCGTCATCAATATGCAGAACTAGTAAGTCTCGTCGTCGTCGTCTGAGGTCGATCGGCTGCCGACTTGGACGCGGCTGCCTTTGCAGTGCTTGAC
>Ga0265780_10000980_pt1 | contig 42059 bp, 45 predicted proteins | sample P1T30metagenome_FD_192432 | JGI IMG/M metagenome (GOLD analysis project Ga0265780, IMG submission 192432) | Plant litter microbial communities from East Loma Ridge, Irvine, California - P1 T30 | ecosystem: Environmental > Terrestrial > Plant litter > Unclassified | place: USA: California...
ACCAGATCTGAAAGCGTGCTTCGGGCGTCCAGATGGCGACCATGTCGGGGCGGGAATAGCGGGGGACCATCGGGTTTTCCTCGGGAGTCTGCGGGGGTGGCTCGGCAATGGGCGACGCGCCTCCCATGGGGTCGGGAGTAGCGCCAGCGATCGCGCGCCCGGTAGCAGGCCGGGGCGCCGGGTTCAAATCACGCCGCGGTCGCGTCCGGATGTCGTCGCGGGCGGGGACGCCGCGTCAGACAAGGCCCTGCGCGCGCAGGCTGGTATGCCCGGTCGCGCCGACGATGATATGATCATGGACGGTGATCCCGAGCCGCTTGCCCGCTTCGGCGATCGTGCGGGTGATCTCGATGTCCGCGCGGCTGGGGGTCGGATCGCCGCTCGGGTGGTTGTGGACGAGGATGAGCGACGCCGAGCCGAAGTCGATCGCGCGGCGAATCACCTCGCGGACATAGACCGCCGCCTGATCGATCGAACCCTTGCTCATCACCTCGTCGCGAATCAGCATGTTGCGCGTGTTGCCGTAAAGTGGAAACTGCTAAACTATCACGAATCGTTGTTTTCTCAGACTTTAGCCCCTCAGCCTGCGTTGGAGCCTCTGCCACTTGCGTTCGTCCGCTCCCCAGGCTGGAAAGGTCGGCGGCTTCGCCGTTGGTATGATGTGCCGTGGCCGTGCCCCGCATTGAGAGCAGCGTAGATAGCCTGGCAGGCATTCCAGCGACGTATTTTTGCGATGAAGAAAGCACCAGCGCGCAAAGGGGTCGCGATGAACAACGCCCTTGTGATCGCAGGAGCCGCAGATGGCTCCGACGTTGGCCTGATACTTCCCGAAATCGCTCAGCGTGCGATATCGAGCGTTACCCACGTCAAAGCGGAAGCCGTAGCTGCTCGGTATCCACGTCTAGAGGCTGGTAGAGGGCGCTATAGACATGCTGGGCTAGTTCACGCTGGGCATCGGCCCTGAGCCGCTCGTTTGGCACCGTGAGGCCTAATTTGGCCCATGCTGGCGCCTCAGCGATCAACTCCCCAATCCGTTCTGCCGTGATCACGCTTGCCATGTCTGCCTCCATTCACTGCGCATTATGGAACAGAACAAGAACAGAAGGCAAGAGTTCCTGTGGATGCTGCTAATCTGGTTCGTGCTCGGCGAGGCAAGAACGGCGAGGTTTTAGCGATGACCGTTTTCGAAGCGCTCCATAAGATCGTGAAGTCGCATCGCTTAAAACCGCGGCCATTTCGACGATCGCTGAGCGTGACGGGTAACAAACGGGTGGAAATGGCCGGCGTTCATGGTTGGTTATCTCGACGACTCGCCGTAGAACCATAATTGTTAGTGCCCAGCGGCCTCATCGTCCGCAGCACTAGCCTACGCCGAACCGGTTCAAGGGGAGGTGTTGAGTGGGTAGGAAGACGGTCTCCGTCCAAGGTGGCGCTCCCTTCCAGAAGGATCGCACGCACGGTCTTCCTACCCACATTTAGCTTTGCGCGATCCGGCAATTCACACAAGCTATTTGCTGTGACGTGTGATTGCTGCGCTGTGAAATGTCAGCGTCTCAGTCGGCAAAACCAAACCGGGCCATGACCTCCAGCGCCTGTCGTTGAGTTTTTTCCGCTGGTGTCTCGAAAAAGACGAACAAGCCGTCCTGAATCTCCAGCGGTCCATCACCCTGAGTGGTTGAGTTGCTAACAGGGCGTGTGCCTTCATACTTGCGGGCATTCAGCCTCTGATACATTTTGGCCGTGCGCTTGATCTCTTTGACGGGATCGAGAGGCGTACCGGGAAACACGCAGGACATCGTAGAACGGTGAACCTGGATGATGTGCGTGGCTGCGAGACAACCATGCTCCATGCCATACTCATCGAGCTCTTCGGCCAAGATGGAAGCCAAGCGGGCGAACTTGGCGGGGTCGATGTGGCTGGTTAGCGGGAAGACGATTGTGATGGTGTTGCCGCTCTTTGCCTCGGTATCGATGAGAAAGTGAGCCCAACCCAGTGCTGATGCGCGGTCGTGAAGCCGCTGAACAATCTCGGTGTCGTCACGGGATAGCGCGTATTCCAGCATGATCGCGTTCGCGCCCACGAGATTGGAAGCCACGTTCGTGCCCTTGAGCCATTCGGCAAAAGACCAACCCGTTGGTTAGTCGGCGTAAGTCTTTAGCTGTTTAATGAGTCCTTCCATGTGGGACTCAATGGGAGCGCAGTTGTCGTCAGCATTGCTGAGGCAACCCTTGTAACTGTCCCTGAATGTGAAAGCACGGGCGGACTTTTCGAAGCGGCTGAGTGTAATCGGTGTCATTGTAATCCCCTTTGTAGTTTGCGCGGTTCTGTCTTCCGCTCAACTATTTACAGGGAATGCCCAAATAGGGCTTCAAACGGGGTCAAAAAGCTCAGTTTGGTCGATTCGCTAACTACTTGTATGGAAAAGTGGATCAAAACAGCAAAGTCGCTCATCGGCACCAAGGAAGTTCCTGGTGCGAAGAGCAATCCAACAATCATCGGCTGGGCAAAGGCACTTGGTAACAAGGCACTTGGTATGGCCTACAACGAAGACGGCACTCCCTGGTGCGGCCTGTTTGTCGCGCATTGCGTAAAGGAAGCTGGGCTAACTCCCGCGCCTATCGCAGTTCGTACGAGCGCATGGGCAACTTGGGGCGTCGCATGTAAGCCAGTCGTCGGCGCAGTGGTGGTGTTCCAGCGTCCCGGTGGTGGCCATGTGGGCTTCCTCGTCGGTCAGAACGCAACCGCGTACCGCGTCCTCGGCGGCAACCAGAGCGATGGTGTCAATGAGACATGGATTGAGAAGAGCCGCGCAGTAGCGGTGCGCTGGCCAGCTGGCGTTCCTGTCAGCACCGAAGTTCTACCCTGGCTCAATGCCAAGGGCGCAGTGTCGAAGAACGAAGCCTAATGGCCATCAGCACGGCAGCGGCAAAGGCCAAGGGCCGCAACCTCCAGAAGAAGGTGCGCGATGCCGTCCTTGCGGCGCATCCTTCGCTGACTGAGGACGATGTTCGCAGTTGCCCCATGGGCAGCAACGGCGAGGACATTCAGCTATCGACGGCAGCGAAGGCCGCGTTTCCCTTCTCCGTCGAGTGTAAGGCCCGCGCCAAAATCGCGCTGGTCTATGATGCTCTGGGCCAAGCCCGGTCGCAGAACGATCTAACGCCCCTCGCTGTCATCAAGGCGGATCGCAAGGACGCGCTGGTAGTGTTGACCCTGGAAGACTTTATGCGGCTGCTTAAATAGTAGTGCTCGCAGTGAGCGTTTCCATAGTGGCTGCTCAATCCACTAGTTCAATACAAAAAGCCCCTGGAAAGCGTATGAGGCTTTCCAGGGGTTCTTGTTGTCACTTTACGACAGCTTGGCGTTGTGCGCTTCGCGGATGGTCTTGCCACGCTTGGTAGCAAGGGTCTTGTACGCGGCCTCAGAGACCGCTTCGTAACCCATGACGATCACCTCGCCATCCACCATGCGGAACCAGAGCTTCCCATAGGACACGTCCTCCGGGATAAACTCAGGCCGCTCATCCAGGCGAGTGACCTCGCCCTGATCCAGGCGCAGACCCAATTCCATATTGTCGTTGGCCGACGCCGAAGGCGAGGGTTTGGACGTCTGGTGTTCGGTGCGATCCTGTGCCTCGATCCCCTTGAGGTTGCCCTCAGTGGTTTCGATGTGGCTGACAATCAGTTCGACAGTATCGAACCGACCGCGCCGCTTGGCGAAATAGCGGAAGACGCAAGCGTACTTTTCGGCAGAGCGGTTGGGCTGAAAGACGTTAGCCTGTTCATCCTCCCATTCACCGTAGAGCAGCTTCACGACGAGCGCGTAGGGGTTCACCTTCTTGCCATCGACAGGTGCGGCCAGCCCGTGCGCCAGAAGCGCCGCGTAATAGCTTTCCTTGTTTTCCGGCTTGAGGATGTCCTGGGCAAGCAATGCGGCTTGCGCCACGTTCTCCCAGACCTTCCGACGCCCGTTGAGGGTAATCTGATCCAGTTCGCCACGGTGGTTCACCGTAGCAGCCCGGAAATCATCGACCATCGTGATGACGTTGTTCGTAACAGTGCTCATTAGATAGGCTCCTTGCCAGCATGGTGGACGAGCAGCCTTGCGCGACATTACTGCCGCAACTCTCGACCTTCAGCGTATGGTGAGGACAAGCCTCGTCGGCCTGAGGCACGGCCCCAGGTCTCTGACCAACCGCTGCGCTGACCTGCGAGGGACTTTCATCCCAGACATTGCCGTCACGAGGAGTGACGACTGATGACCACACCAGCTACGGAACCCGTTCGTTCAAAGAGCACACGAGATTTCTCCCGATGCTCTTGGGCTATGGCTGATCGGTTAAAATCTGGTGAAGGCGTAACGGCGCTCTGTTGGAACAAGGGCTGCGCCCGCTTTTAATTCATCTTGTTCTGGCGGGATGACGAGATAGCTGATTTCCAGGAATTCCATGTCACCCGTAATGCGCTTGCTGCTCAGCGGGGCCGCCAGGACACGCGGCAGCTAGGCGCTAGGTATCTGGGTGAAGGCAGCTTGCCTGCCGAGCACAGATGCCGCCACGGCCTTTTAACCGGACTGATAGAACTCGGAGGCAGAGCCATCTGGCCACCTAGCGGCGTCCACATGGCTTGCCTGCGAATGGCCCATTGGTGCCTGATTTGTCATGGTCCGCTTCGCGTCCCCGTACAAATCAGACCCCATAGGACCACCCGCGATTAATTCAGGAATGAACACCAAAAGAGTAACGAAAAATGTATATGTAAAGTATTATCGTTACACTCAATCAGAGCGCCGTTACAGCACGAGAATAGTGATTTTGACCCTTTCAGGGCGTATATTGCGATTGTTGAGTAAATACATTTGGAGGAGCCAGTCAGGGAGTTGCTACCCTGGCCTAGAGCACCGAAGTCCCGCTCGCGGTTCCTCCACACTCAACGAGCGGACTTCGGCAGGGACTTCTAAATGACCACATTCTATTACGTGTCCGCACCAGCGGGATCAGGCAAAACCTACGGCCTCAGCCATCACGCGGCTGACCTCGCGAAGCAGCACCAGAAACTGATTATCGCGCAGCCTACCAAAAAGCTCATCCAACAGACCAAGCGCCAGATCAGTCAGATCGATCGCAGCGTTCCAGTCTCCGTTATCTATGGAGAGGATGCTGTTCGACGCATAGAAGCGCATATCGAGCACGCAGCGCCCAACCACGGCGAAGTGCTCATCATCACGCATGAGAGCTTGAAGCGGCTCAGCACCAACAATCGCAAGCACTGGAACCTAGTTGTCGATGAGGTGCCGAGCGCATTCGTCCACATGCCCTACCAGATTGCGCGAACCCACCACATCGTGACCGATTACCTGGATGTGGGCAGCGACCTCACACCCGGCGTCAAGGTCGTGAAGGTGGGCAACGCTGCCAAGGTAGAAGAACTCATTGTCAATGAGACGGACGACCAGAACATCGCAGCCTTCGCCCCACTGCTCAACGCGGTAAGCGACGACGGCAAGCTGGTATGCGTTGGTGAGAGCAACTATGCCGACCTGCTTAGCAACCCAAGCACGATGGGCCATGTAGACTTCTTCTCGATACTCCTGGACGCGTTCGTTAGCGGATTTGCCAGCGCCACGTTTATGGCTGCTAACTTCAAAGCCACTGAACTCTATACAGTCTGGGAGAAGGTATTGAACGTGGATTGGGTTGAGCACTCCACCATCGGTCAATACCTGCTTTATAGCACCCATCAGAACGGCAACCGGCTGACAATCAATTATTTGCTGGATGCCAACTGGAGCAGGCGACACGCAGACCGCGACGAGGGCGAGCAGAGCAACCTAGCGAGGGTAGCCGAGTACGTTGAGGATTACATGGATGGCCGAGATTACCTCTGGCATGCCAACACTGACGCTGACCGTGAACTGTTCCGCAGTCGCTATCGCCTAGACAGCGTGATTCACGGCATTGATCGCGAGGATTATCGGGGCATCCATAACGTAGTGCTGGTAAGCGCGCTCAACCACGCCACGCCAGCTTATAAGTTCCTCGATATGCTGGGCATCAGCAGCGAGCAAGCTCAAGCAATGCTCGCATATCAGACCGAGTACCAGACGCTGATGCGTTGCTCGCTGCGCGATCCCAAGGCAGTCCAGCCGGTGACAGTCATGGTGATGAGCAGGGGGTCAGCGGAGTGGCTGGCCGACCTATTTCCCGGTGCCCGCGTCGAAAAGCTGGAAAGCGGGATCAAAGAACCCAATCCGCGCGGTCGCCCAAAGAAGGCCAAGCCGCTGACCAATAGAGAGCGGCAGGCGGCACTTAGGGAGAGGAAGAAAGCTGCCGAACAGGCTTTGAATGCGCGGCTTCGCCTAGCCAGTGAAAACGGTAGCTAACTAATAGACGGTAGCACGACGAAGCCGGCCACTCGGAGTGAGTGGCGGGCTTTGCTATGTCAGGTGCCAGGCTTTTTGGGATCGCTGGCGGCTAGGTAGCTTCTAGCGAGATTCTGGAGCATTGTCTTTGCCCATGAACGTGCCATGCCGATGACGCCGACGCCGAGTGCGCCGATGCCCATGCCCGTGAATGTGGCGTACATGATCGTGTATTGGCGGTCGTAGATGACCGTGCCCGTGAGCAGTACGGATAGAAGCGTCACGAGGATCTCAAAGACCATGTAGCGCTTCTTTTTGCTGGGGGTGGTAATCGAGATGCCACGGACAATGAGAGCCGCGAGACAGCCGCACATGAGCGGTGCCCAAACCTCATAAGGCGTGGTGGTTTGCGCCGTCGCCAGCCCCGCCGTACCAGCCGACGTGAGGACGAGGCCGGATAGGCTGATGCGGTCGAACACTACCGTATTTAAGAGAAAGCGCGCCCAAGCGCGACTGATGCGGCAAAGGCCGCGCATAGGAACGACACTCCGGCAAAGCGTCCAAGGCGCGGCCAGCGGTTATCAGCCCAGACGAGCGCAACAGGTGAGCGCAGCTTGAGCACGATGTCTGGATACCAAAGCCAGAACGTGCCCATCCAGAAGATCACGGGACCGAGGCTGAGGATATCGCAGACGCGTTTGACCGTGAGGATCGAGGCAATCGTAGGTTGCGAGGCTTCCGCGTATGCGATCATGTAAATCACCTCGGGTACGCATCGCAGGACGACAGCCGTACAGACAGCAGCGACGAGGCTTCTGAGCGCCGACACGGCATCGACGCCGCGCCTGCGATCCTTCCACAAATCTCGGCCAAGGTATCCGCCGATCATCAACGCGAGTGACGGCATAAGGATGAGGCTGAAAAGCGCCCATCCGAACAGCAACGGTGAGCCGTCGAAACTAGCTGGAAAAGGACCATGCGGCATATCAGTTACCGCTTGGCCCTGTTTAGCTTCGCCTCAATCAGCTTGTTCAATGCCACATCAAAGATGCGATCTGCCGCAACCCGGACAATCGGGTTGGAAATGATGGCCTTGGCCAGCTTCGTTAGCTTTGCTCCCGTCATTTGGTATTGGACGCCAGTGGCAATCCCCTCCGTTAGAGTTTGTTATACAGATTTTCGATGTAGCCACGGCTGATGCTGATTGCTGCCTTGGTAGCTACCGCGCCGCTGCCCATGTAGACTTTGAGGTAATACTTGCCATCTGGCAGGGCAGTCGTGCTGCCACCCATGTTGTAAACGTCGCTGATGACGGTGGCAGTTGTGTTTGCTAGGCCAACAGGTGTGTAAAACATGAACGTGTAGAACGTGTTGCCGATAGCGGCTGGCATGTTAATGTCGGACTTGGTCAGTGCGCCAGTGGTGCGCGTCATGTACTGGACATTTGTGTCACCGCTGTTGACGCCAAAGCCGATGAAATTCGTTAGTGCGCTTGGGTCCTGGTCAACGGGAGCATTGCTGTCCGCGACCAAACCCACGAACCAACGCTGACCAGCAGTCCAAGCAGGGATGCGAAGGCGCAGCGTGACGAAATGCCCGCCGACGCCCGAAGTGGTCGATTTGATCACCGGATTTCCGCACACCATCGAGGCCACTGAACCTGCCGTAGCCGCCGTCTCGTAAGTGATCTGAGGCTCGGCAGTCTGAGCAGTTGGTCCCATAGCTACGGGAACGGCAGTGCCCTGATACGTGGCATCAAAGGCCTTGGTGTAGATGCTCAGGTTCTCGCCATGCGCCAGCCACTCACGCTGGGTGCTAAAGCCGTGCGAGATACCAAGGGGGAACTGGGTCTGTAGATTGTACTGATCGCTGACGCTCAGGTAGCTGCGGTTGGCGACGAGTGCCTGACGAACCACTAGATCGTTGGCGAGGAACAGGTTGCCGTCTGCGTTGATCGACACCTTGCTTGCTGCGGCGAGCGACGCGCCATTCCTAAACTGAACTTCCCTGCCGCTGCCGTTTGTCGCCAAGAGGGTCTTGGTCTGCCAGCTAGCCGCATAATCTGTGGCGCTGGTCTTGATGAGGAACTGGTTCGCCGTGCCGCCCGTGGGCAGTCCGCCCGTCGTGCCGCCGCCTTCTGGTGTGACCCAGGCGGTATTGTAGTCGGTAGCGTTGACCTTACTCAGCACCTGACCAGCAGCACCGCCGCTCGGTACGCCTTGTCCATTCGCGCCATTCGTGCCGTTGGTGCCGTTGGCTCCTGCTGCGCCAGTTGGGCCGGTCGCTCCGGTATCACCCTTTGGTCCGGTCGCGCCCGTGTCACCCTTGGCGCCGGGTGCGCCAGCGTCACCCTTAGGGCCTGCGTCACCGGTAGGACCAGTTGCGCCAGCGGGGCCGGTAGGCCCTTGTGGACCCTGTGCGCCGGTCTCACCGGGGAGGCCAGTGTCGCCCTTTGGTCCAGTCGCGCCGGGATCGCCCTTGTCGCCTTTTGCCCCTGGCTGGCCATCGGCTCCGGCTGGTCCTGCTGGACCACTATCGCCCTTGTCGCCCTTAGGACCTGGAACTGTAGAAGCCGGTCCGATTGCGCCATCAACGCCATCGCGGCCATTCGTTCCTGCGTCGCCTTTGTCGCCCTTTGCTCCCGGCTGGCCATCCGCGCCTGCTGGACCGCGTTGACCGTCGGCACCATTCTTGCCGTTCTGGCCATCAATGCCGTCGATACCAGCGGGGCCACGAGCTCCATCAAGTCCGTCCAGTCCATCGCGACCGGGCAGTCCGTCAACGCCATCACGACCATCCATACCGTCACGGCCGGCAGGACCAGCGGGACCGGGTTGACCGGCAGGACCGGTCTCGCCCTGTGGACCGGGCACTGACACCAGACCGGCTGCTACTTCCAGGACTTCGTATTCAGCTTCTGCGAGCAGGTCGGTGATCCCGACTTCTTTTCCCGAACTCATGTTTAGGCCACCTTGACCGCTGTTACGGTTCCTTCTTTGAGGGTCTGGACCGCGCCATGATCCCAAACGACATAGAAGCTGTAATCCATCTCAGACGTCGCCCGGATGAAAGCCACTTGTTCATTGGTGATCTGGATGTGAATAGACTTGGCTGCGTCATCCCAAGTCAGGCCCTTGCCAAGCGATAGCTCTAGCTTGGTGCGGCCATTGTCACGCACGTGAAAGAAGGCTTCAACAATTGAATGGGAGACTGGCTCACCCTGAGTGACCAGCCCCCAAATCCGGTTGAAGACCAATGATCCAGCGGACGCGGGATTATATGCTCGTAGTTCAATAGGAGTAGTATCCAACGCCATTCCGTGACCTCGCAGTTATCACGGATATTTAGTTGGATACCGGCTCTTAGGGCCTCACGGGCCTGTTGTTGGTTGCTTGGTGATATCTGAACCAGTCGACACCTGCCTGTCCCGCTCCCTTGGCAGTCTCGCTTGTCAGCTTCTCCTGGAAACGCTGCTCGGCGGTCGTCACTGCCTTGTCCAAGTCGGCTCCGCTCATACCCATATCCTTGAGTAGTGCGGGACCGGCGAGAAGCTGGTCCATTGCCTGACCATCGCGCAGTTCAGGGGTGTTGCCCGGCTTGTAGGTGTCCCAGCTTGGTGCCGGACGTGCGACTGCGACTGCTGCCATATTCTGGTGTAGCTTCGTCACATCACCCTTAGCCGCGTAGATCTCGGCGGGGGACCAGTATTGGGTGAGATAGTCAGAGCCGGTGCCGTTGATAAGCGCGCCGTCATTGGTACGGCCAACAATGCGCTTCCGGTGGCACGCCAGTAGCCAGTCGATGACTGCCTTGACCTTGGGAGAGGCATCGCGAAGAGCGTCATTGAAACCAAGACGTTCTGTTACGTGAAGCGCGCTCAGCCAGTAGCCAGCGTAGAAGTCGTGAGCGAAGAGTCCGTCGACTTCACCATCAGCTTTACATGGGCCGAAACGCGCTGCGCCTGCGAACACCGCCTTGGTCGGATCATACTGGCCACCAGTCATGATGTTGGTTGGCGGGTTTAGGAAGCCGGGATCGGTCGCATACCAAGTGTCGTAGAATACCTCAAAATCAAAGGTGATGAAGTCCATGACATCGGCACGGCTGTAGAGGCGATCCGAGTTATTCGAAGCGGTCTTCCACGCCATGGCAGTCTGGAGGAATTTCCAAGCTGCGCCACGCTCAGCGAATTCCTTGTTGCTGTCGCTCTTGCCTAGAATCACGTTGTCGTAGAGCTTGACCTGATCGAAGAACCTGTGGCCCAAGAACGCAAATTCAGGCGTCTGGAATAGCAGCGAGCCCCAATGGGGAAGCTGATGGCCGTGTGCTTCGTCAATCTGGTTGGTACCGAAGATGGGCTTCGTTGGATTGACGCCACCGTAGGGCACCTTCACTCGAAGTGGGCTGCTACCGCTGGACCATTCGTAAGGGCGACCACCCTGAACGTAGAAGGCTTGGCTTGCCGGGGTAGCTGCCTGTCCCGGTCCATAGTAGTGGTTACGCATCGTGATATTGCGGCGCATGTTGCCCTTGTAGAGCGGCTTATTCCTGCCGTTCTCAAAGGCGTGATATGGATCGCTGACATAGCCGGTGAGGTAGTCGAGCGCGATTTGCTTCATGGATCGCTCGTCGTGCGGACGCTTTGCGTTCACATCGCGGGCATATAGGGCAACCATTTCCGGCATGATCTGACGATCATCGCGCGTACCGCCAGGACCGGTAATCGGCGATCGGCCCATCTGGTTGAATGGAGTGTATTTTAGCCAGACGCCTGCGTTGGGTACTGCGCCATCGGGGTTGTAGACACCGCCCTTCCAGGGGTCCTTGGTGGCCTGTGCCTGCGCCTGAATGTCCAGGTACGTGGTCTGCTCCCACGACATAACGCGGTAGTTCGCGAAGCCGTTAGCCTGACCGTCGCCAAAGATACGCATGTCGCCGCCGTTAACCGAAAAGCCGGTCTTGGACGCGAACGGAACACGGAAGTCGTAAACCGGAACCGTGTTCCAGACCTGCTGCTGGGTGTAAGCCACGGGATCGTGACTGCGCCAGATGACGCCGCTGCGTACGGTACCATGTGGATACCAAGGGTTGGCCGTCGTGATCTGTGCCACGCCGCGGCCATCGTAAGTGCCCTGCCACGTAGCGGGAGAGCTGTTGCTGTTCAGCGGCTCGCCGTTTGGCTTCTCGATGCGCGCCAGCAGCGTACCGGCGTTGTCGATGATCTTCCACTTATGGGGGACCATGTAGCTGTCCTTGCCCGATGGATCGCCAAAGGGCGCGCTCGGCATGGTGTTGGTGTCCCAGTCGTAGCCAAACTGGAACTGGACATACGTACCCATGCGAATGCCCTCGCAATAGTAGTTGATGCCGTTGATATTGGGTACAGGACCCTGCGGCAAAACCTCGGTCCAGGTGGCTTGCGAACCATACAGCGGAGCGTCCTCGAACTTACAATTCTGCGCGCTGGCCTTGGTCATGACGAGGTGGTTGGGATGCTCAACAGCCGATCCGCTCGACCAATCCTCAAGAACCGCTTTGTATGCGCGACCGGCTGGCAGCACCATTTCACCGACGACAATTTCGATGTCATACATCTGCGAGCCGTTGGCCGTGTAGGTCAGGTGTCGCGCAGTCTGGTTGCCCGTGAGTGCTCGCGCATCAACTACAAGGGACTCAAGATCGGCCGCGCTGATCGGGCCATCGCTGACCGTCACGTAGTCACTGCGGATACCGGGCTTGCCTGCGCCGACCTTCACATACTCAATTTCCAGGTTGTTGATGCTCTGCGAGGTGTTGCCCACCGATGCGTTGATTTCCAACGAAGCCGCTGCCGCGACACGGGGCTTGCTAGTCGTGGCGACCGGCGAACCAATCTGCTGTCCGTCCACGTAGAACGTAACCGTACCGCCGACGCCGCCGGGGTTGTCGTTCCACTCTGCTTCGTAAAGCTGATTGGTGCCGAGAATGCGCGAGGGAGCCTCGGGGCTGATGATATTTTCGGTCGAGCCGTTGCGATGAAGCTGTAGCTGTAGGGTGCTGCCCTGCCAGTAGGTTTTCAGCGTCATGCCGCCCGTGCTGTAGTCGAGCACGTTTGCGAGAATTGGCTCCATGGCACCGGCAGGAACGACACCCTTGAAGCTGAGACGCATCGACGGTGGAGTCTGGGTTACGATGTCATTGCTGCTCGTCTTGAAATCCAAGGCCAGTGCCTGGCTGAACAGGTAGCTGCCCTGGTTGACGACGACGTGACCGTTGCGGAAATCAAAGCCTGTGCCGTTCTTGTTCAAGCCTGCGGTGCTGCTGACGGCGTTGCCGCTCACCACATAGGGAGCGCCCGAACCGCCAAGCGTCCACTGGCTGCTGGTAGGGGTGACGATATCGACCTTGCGCTCGATCATGATGGGCAGTTCTTCGGGACGGTTGACCGTAAAGCTGGCCGTGCTGCCACCCAGAGTGATACCAAGAGGAATGATCGTGCCGGGAGCGCCATAGATGGTGCTGCTACCGGACAAATCGACGGGTTCAGTCGGAACGTCTGGCTGGGGTTCAGGTGCGTTGCTGAGTCCGAGGGTGATCGCGTAGCCGCTCGTCGTGGCGTTGATCCACAAGCCAATGCCTGCGTTTGCTTTGTCACGGGGGAGAATGACCTTCGCGCTCTGAGTGAGCGTGATGCCTGGTTCGCCCTGAGCAACAGGGACGATCATATAGACGCCGCTGCCGCCTGCTGGCTGGCCGGTGTATTCAGTGAAATTGGTAATTGCGCCGAAGCCCGCGTCGCCGTTCTTGCCGCTGGGACCTGCGGGGCCTTGCTGACCTGCTGGACCAGCCGGGCCGACCTTGGCGTCAATCAATTCGCCAGCTCGCTCAAGCACTGTCGCGACCTGACCGGACAGCGAATATACCTCGTTGGCCAATGGCAGGAAGGTGTAGCTGACATTGCTGACGCTGGGGCCGGTGTAAGGCTCTTTGAGGGTCAGTCGGTTCCGTGCGTCAATGCTGCGCACGGGATAGCTGAGACCAGCGATGTTGAGCGCGATGCCATCATAATTGACAACCCAGTTAGTATTATTGCCTGTAACTTCAGTGGAGCCGCCTACCAGATTTACTGAGCCGCTGTCCTCATATTCAAATGCCATTTGGTCGGCTCTCCCGCTAATTCGTTTCCGATATTTAGCGGGAGTGCTCGTTTGCCTTAGAACCCGACCGCGAACCAGTCGAAGCCATCCAGATATTGATCGTCACGGCGAGCGGCCTGGGTAGCAACGGTTGCGCCAAACCGACTGGTCTGTCCGATGTTCTGAATCCACAAGTCACGTTCGTTATTGAAGTAGATGAGGTACGGTGTTGCGTTGAAGCTGAGACACTGATTTGGGAATGCGATGGGGAAGGAGATCGAAAAGGTGGTTTCGTTGCGAATGACCTGACGGAAACGCCCCCACATGAAAATCAGGCCACCGGGCATGACCTGATATCCAGCGTTGGGATCGCGGATTGACTGCTTGCTGATAAACTCGAAATCAATCGCGCCAGCCTTGAGCTTGTCCACCGTGACATTAGGCATGTAAACGCCATCGGCGTCTGCGTAGAATACCTGCTGTGGGAATGAGCCCGGTGTGGTTAGGCGGAAGCTGTCAGCGGTAAAAGCAATCGCGGATACATTATTGTCAATCGCCAAGCCCATACCCGCGATGGAGCGGACGCCATTATTGTCAGTCTGGACCTTCAAGACGTATTGAGCGCCAACCCCATCGACCTTGTTGGCATAGGTGCTGAACTGCTGTTCCAGTGATGCGCCATTGAAGTTGTCTAGACGGCTCTGGAGGTTGCGTGTTTCCTGAGCACGAGCGCCATCGTTACGCGCCTCAGTTTCCTGAATGACCTGAATGACGCCGTTGGGGCCGGTCAGCCCGTTGACGCTGCTCGATAGGACACGGACTGCCTCTGTGGCAGCACCAGCTTGATCCACAACGGTTTTCAAGCCGTCACGGATTGCCGCTTCGGTGGTGGTCTTCACGCCATCGACTTCGCGGGTAACGCGAGAGCCTAGTTCGTTGACGGTCTGCGCGACTACGCGGTCGCCTTCGACCCATGCCTCACGGGCATTGCTGATTGCCACCTCGCGCGTGGTAATCTCATCGCCAATGGCCTTGGTCAGCTTAAGGTCAAGGCGGTCTAGATCTTCCGCTTTGATCGTGCCGTCTGCGGCGTCGACAATGAGGCGCCTGACATCTGTAAACTGTCCGTCATAGGTGGTTTTGATGTCACCAACTTCCTTTGTGATCCTCGTGCCCATGGCGTTGATGTCTTCGGCGAGCGCGGTATCTTTGGTGCTGCGAACTCGCTGCTCTTCCACCTGCCAAGCAGTCACGCCCTTGCCGAAGTTGGCGACTTTCTGGTCAATCTCCTCGGCGGTCGCGAAGTCCAGGCCCGCAACGGTCCTATTGATTTCGATGAGGCCCGATTCCGCTTTATCGACCCTTGTGGTTAGCTGGAGCAGGTCTTCGGCAACCGCGTTGCCATCCTCATCCATGCGGGTGCCCAAAGCGCGGATAGCGACGAGATTCTGGTTATGGAGGGCGAGGGTGGTGTTGAACTGCGCCGCGCCATATTTGAGGTGAAGCGCCGATAGTTCGTTGATGGGCTTCTTGAGCAGAGGGCCGACAAGATCGGGAAGCTGCTGGCGGATCGCATTTGCGTTGTCCTGGGCCTCTTTTACGTCCTGCTTGACCCCGTTGATAACCTCTAGGGTTCCCTCAACAGCGTCCTTCAACGCACTGCTGATTTCGCTATCGCTGTGGACGGAAAAGCAACGACGACCACCAACGCGGACCTTGTGAACGCGCGTCGTGGTAGCCGGGGAAGCAATATCAATAACGGCTGGCTTGCTGCTGCGGCCAGAGCGCAAAACGATAGGCGTCTTGCTCGAGACGTTGCGGCCAAAGTGCCACGCTCCCAACGCGTCTGCGAATAGGTAGCCCGCTACGTGGCTCGTGGCCTCGCGAACGAAATCACCAACGCTGTAGCTGGGTTCGTTTTCGTCAGCGTCCTCGGGCTTAGCCCGCGCATCGATGTACTGGCCCCACTCGTGAGGAAAATCGCGGTCCATTTTAGCCGCTGATGCCATGTCGATTAGGGAGGCAGGAACACCGCCAAATTGACGCAGCATATAGGCGCAGATGGCACCAACGCTGCGGGGGGCAACGCCGTTATCCACTGCGCCGATGACATCAGCCGTGACCTTGCCGATCGGCTCGCCGCCAAAGCGGTACATGCCAACAGCCGGGGCCTTTGCCCATGTGCCAGGCGGTAGTTCGTCAGCCGTGTAACTGGCCAACTGTTCGTAGCTCTCAGCGATCAGCTTGGGTCCACCGAGCGTCAGCGCGTTCTCATAGACGGCTTCTACGTCCTGCGTTGGACCGTAGCCGTGATACTGCCAGATGAGATTTACGGGATCGATGAGCAAGGCTTCGATGTTCTCGCACCGGCCGATGGCGAAAGGCTTGAGAACGCCCTTGTCGCCTTCCTGGCCCTGTGCGCCGCCGGTTCCTGCGTAGGTGACAGTCAGGACTTCCTTCTTGAGTTCGGCGTCGGGACCAAGAAGGGGCAGTTCGCCAAGGCCTGCGGACTGGACATCAAGGGAGCCAACGCGCCCAGCCGGGATCTGTTTGTAGCTGCTGTAGGGTGCGCCATACTCGCCATGGAGAAGGCGGCAGGGATAACCGTCGAAGTCGTATCGACGCCAATGAGTGTTTCGGTGATCACGGGTAAAACGGATCGAAATAGCGCCGTAATCAATACTGATCTGACCGGGAATGCCATTGTCTGTGACCGTGCGGGTCTGGGTAGGCGCGGATGCGATACAGGGGATGTACTGCTCGTCGGGAAACTCAGGAAATGCTACATGACCCTGACCACCGGAGCACATGCGGAGAGTTACGAGTTTATCCTCGCGTGGATCGTAAGCTGTAATTTCTGCTAGAAAGACCTGTCGCAACTCCGCACCTCATATCGTTTCCGATATTTAGCGGGCAGAGGCCGTAGTTAAGCCTCTGCTATTGCCTTCGTAACTGGTGCGAGGACCTTGGTATCCCCAGTGTTCAAAATGACCTTCCACACCAAAACTATGAGACCGAGAACGTCCCCAAAAAGTGCGACACTGGCAGCCTTAATGACGAATTCAGGAAAGTATTTATTGTTCAAGAATATATAGCAGCAAATGGCTATTACGGCAATTAAAAGAACGATAGAGGTACTGCCGACGACTAATCGAAGGTAGAACCACATAATGTCCTTAGATTTCAATTGATCAAAGGCCTCTCGTTCTTGCCTAAGCTGCTCCTCTGCGCGAGCAAAGGTGATAGCATTGAGATCGCCGCTCACTGTTGTTCTGACCCGGCTGAGGAGGATTTGCTATGAGATTTGCGATGGGCGCTAAGGCGGCCGAACGCAAACCCGACAAAGAGCATTAGAAACCCGATCAGCGATGAGCCGAGTTGAGTGTAGGTCAACTTCGCTGAAAATATCCACGGCACAGCAGTAGCGATAACTGAAATTACTGAGGCTACAACAGCAAGCCCAACAACTCGATACTCGCTGACTCTTTGACGCTCATGCTGCGCCTTGTTTATTTCAAGAAGAGCGCGCTTCGCATCTATCGACGCCTTTCGGATAGCGTCAACGTCGGCAGGGTTAAAATCGGGTTGAGACCTATCAGAAAGAAGGGCCTCTGCGATCATCCTGACGTTAGGAGAAAAGCTATTGGGATCAGAGAAGCTAACGTATAGCCTGTCTCGCATCATGTATGGTATGTCGGCAGGATGAATTACGATGGGGATCAGGCTAAAACTAGACTCTTTACTAGCCTTGGCCAGCGCAATGGCAATCTCTGCTGAAAACCAACTGCTATTGCCACGCTTTGGCAGGATGGCCAACATGCCATCGCTATGTTCGATTAGGTTGCCAATCGAGGCGGTTAGGTTATCGCCCGGGTGAATTGCCTGCGTGTCGAGAACGAAGTCGACACGCTCCCCCACGATCGGCCTCAGCGCCGATAAAAGGCGATCAACGAACTCGCGGTCTGCGTGCGAGTAGCTGACGAAGATGGTCTTAGTATCGATTTACCGGCCCCTCGGCATGAGGGGCCAGACTAACGGGGGCCGCTGGCTATACAAGCCGATTATTAGGCCCTCAGGCCGCCGACCTCTAGATCGCTCTCCCACAAGTTGTGGTAGAGGTTTACGCCCTTGTAGGCGACCTTCATGCGCCCATAAACTGTCCAGCTCTGAACGCTATCGAAGTTGGCAGGTTCTGGTGCGAACAACACTGGGCGCTTCATGCCAACACGCATCATGAACGCATCGAGTGTATTGAAGTCCTGCTCGTTCATCTGACCGAATGTCGCTTGGACCGATGGACGACTAGGAAACTCCTGAACGTCTTCATAGTTGGGAGCCGTGCTGAGGATACTGTCATCAATAACGCTCTTCGACCATTCGTAGTCGATACCACTTCCGATATCCAAGCGTTCGCCCATTACGACGCGCGAGGCTTTGACCTGCCCGTCAGGATTGCTGGGAGACGAGAAATCAAAGCGCCAGTAGGTGGCCTGTGTCCCCTTAGGAACGTCAATGAGGGTCTTTGCCGTGTAGGGCGCAACAAGGGTGCCCACGACTGCGGGAAGCGCCCCGCTATCCCACAGAGGGGCTGACAGGGTTGCTGAGACGCTGTTTGCGGCCCTCACTCTGAGTGTGTCGCCGGGACGCAGGTTGCTGAACAACAGGGCAACCGTATCAACTGCGCCCACGTTGCGGAGGACGAAATATACATCATTGAGGCCCAGCGAACCCCACTCCATATCCATGTTGTCGTTTGTCAGGTTCTCGACCGGCGAACTGGCAAGCTGAACGCCGGTAGTCTCGTAAAACAGGGGGTTGCTGGTCAGTAGAAACGGTTCTGCGATCATTGCGGCCCCTTTGCGGTGATTGTCGTAGTGAAGAGATTGTAATCCGTCGTTGTCGTGACGGTGCGCAGCACATCAGTTTGGGCAATCGGCCAGTCTGGAAACACGCATGAGAAAGTCGGTGGACTGTCAATCCACTTGTCGTCCTCACAGACGTCCACGCCTGCTACAGTAACGCGGTAAGCCTGCGCCACGTGTTTGTGTTCGGTCAACAGTTCGACAGCCAGCGCCTTTGCGGACAAGCTGTCGAGATTAGTTTCCAGCTTGATAGTCCGCGCGTTTGGCTGCCTTTCCAGCACCTCTGGCGCGTCATCCGTTTCGTAGCGGTATTCCTGTTTAACGAACGAACCGCGATTGTTATCAATGGCCATTGGCTACCTCCACGAGTATTTACACAGTTCCGTACTGGTAGCCGTTGACTGCCTTGGCATTGCGCATGAGACCTTCAACATCGTTGGCAGCTTCCAATGCCGCCGCGATGCGCTCCTGAATTGCGTTGCCCTTTTGAGTTTCTTTGATGCCCTGCGCGATAAGCTGCGTCTGCGTATCGACTGCCTGAACAACCGTCGTGCTGTCGCTGCTGGTGCCGTACATGGACTCGACATTCTTGGTCATCGCATCGCTGGCGTTGAGCAGTTCGTTCCTGATGTTCTGGAAAAGAGGACCGGACGTGCCATAGAGATCGCGGGCGATATCAAAGATGGACGATCCCAGTTCAGCGAACTTGGTTGGATCGACGCTGCCACCCTTGGCAATCGTATCCTCGTAAGCGCGGAATTCCTTTAGCTGCTTATCCAGACGGATCTTGCTTGATACGCCGCTTTCCGCGCCGTTCAATTTATCCTGTAGGCTCTTGATGCTGGAAAGCTGATCCTCAAGCATCTTCTGACGCTGGACCATGTAATAGCGATCCACATTCGCGAGTTCGCCAGCGGTTGCGCCGTTGGCCGTCATGCTCTTGTTGAGCTTCTCGAACTGTTCGTTGAGTTGCTTTAGCGGAGCGCCAATGGGGTCATCGATAGCTGCCAGTTCCTTGAGGATATTCTCATAGGTGGTAGCCAAAGCAATAGCAGAATCCAGGTTCTCAGTCGCGCTCAACAGTCGCTTGCTGAAATCCGATACGCCATCGAGGATGCCCGACTTCAAGGCCAGCTTGATCGCTGCCGCGATAGCATCAGCTTCGTTTTCAAAGGCCATGACGCTGCCGCCCTTGACCGCGCCACGGCCCGTCGGATCAACGCGATACGCACCGGCCTTATGGCCCGGACGATAACCAACGCTGATGCCGCCGGTACCGGTCAGGGTACCGCCAAGTGCCGATGCGATTCCGTTCAGGCCACTGGCAACGCTGCTGGCTAGTGCCTGTGCCGCCGCCTTCTCCGCAGCGCCGCGACCGGTGGCGTCCATGCCAACGAGGTTGCCAAAGCTGTCCATCTGGAGGCCTGCGCTTCCCTGCTTGGACTTCTTGAACAGGCCACCGAACAGGCCACCCGCAATACCACCAACTACGCTGCCGATTGGACCCGCGACCGCTCCACCGATGGCACCGCCAATTTGGCTACCCAGCTTGCTGGACTTGAGGCCAATGGCTTTCATTACCTGATCGGCGGTCTCGCCCATCTTCATGCCGCCAGCGGCCTTACCCAGCACGCTACCCATGCCCTTCGTGAAATCGCCGTTCTTGCCGAAGATGCCCTTGAGGTCGGTCTTGAAGCCGTCGAAGCCGCTGCTCAGCGACTTGAGTGGATTCTTGAACGCGCTGGTCTCGCCGTTCCGGCCAAGTAGCTGATCGAGGCTCTTTTTGCTGGCGTCAGCTGCTGCCTTACCCAGAGCATTCGCCGTGCCATCACTCTTGGTGCCCAGCAGGTCAATAACGCTGCCAAGAGGGCCGAGGCCGCTGAACTTGCCAGCGGCGGCATCAGCCAGACCGCTAATCAGCTTGCCGAATTTGCCGACTGCCGAACCGAAGACGCCGCCTAGCTGCTCGCCAAGCTGGTCGATTTTGCCACCAAATTCACGTTCCCAGCGGGTTGCGATTTCGACGCTGGCCCTCTCCACACCATCGAGGGCGCGGCGGTACTGCTCTTCCGTGATGCCGCCATCGGCCACCGGCTTGCTACGTAGAAGCGTCAGGCGATTGCGGTCAGCGTTAATCTGGTCGAGGCGCTGGTTGTCAGCTTCACGGGGGCTATACTCGCTGAGCAAGCTCTCCCGGTCCTTGAGCATCCGGTTCTGCTTCTCGATTTCAAACGTCTCACCAGCACGGGCTTTGATCGTCGCCAGGGTGATCTGATAAAGCGCATTGCTGGTGTCGACCTTGTCAGCGAGGGCCTTGCTTTCAAACTCCCACGCGGCTTCCGCCATTGCGGATTCCTTGTCGGTCATACCTAGCTTGCGCTTCTGGAAGTCCAGTTCGCGTGCGCCGTTATCGTTGGCGGCGATTACCTCCGTGAGCAGCTTGGCGGCACGGGTCTGATCCATGAGCACGCCGATGCGCTCCTTGTCCTGCTTGGTGATTTCGGCACTGCGGATTTGGGTCAGTTCCTGCTCTGCGTTCAGCTTCTCGGCCTCGGCTGGCATCAAGCGGGCAAGCGCGAGCTGGTTATCCATTGTGGACCACAATTCAGCTTCCTGCTTTTGACGACGCTCGGCTAGATTCTCAGCTTCACGTTGCGCGGAAACTGCCGCTCGCTCGCTTTCCGACTTGGACTTGTCGCCCTTGCCCTTCCAGGCGACGTGGAAGTGATCGCCCTCGTCCAGCTTTTCCACGACATCATAGCCCTGCTCGCGAAGTGTGCTGACGATCTTGCCGAGCGACATGCCCTTGGTCTTCGCAATGTCACGGGCGTTGCCAGTCAGGTGGCGGCTGTTGGGCTGTCCGCCAACTTCCTTGTTATGCTCGTAGGTGCGGTAGCCGCTGGTAACGCGGGCACCGATGCTGTTCATAATGTCATCGACATCACGACGGCTGCGCCCGCTACCACTGCCGCCACTCGTCGTGGTGGACGTGCCGGGAGCCGCACGAAGCTGACCGGTCCCGCCCTGACGAGCCTTATACGCAGGCATCGCTTGCCAGAACTTATCGAAGATCGCCTTGGGGGTCATACCCTTGCCGGTGAAGCTGCTGTCGCCAGTCACAATGCGGGTGTTGGCAATCAGCTTGTCTAGCGCGCGATCACGACGGCTCTTTTCAAACCCGGCGTTAAAATCGCCCTTCATGTTCTGAAGCGGCTGGTTCTTCGGAATACCTGCCTGCGCCCACTCGGGACGGATGCTGCGATCAACATCGTTGGCCCAGTTCTGTAGCTTGATTGGGGCGTTGGCGATGTTGTCCATGATGCCGAGCAACCCGCTAATCTGCTCTTTCACAGTGCCGATGCGGATACCCAGAGCATCAAAGACGCCGTTGGCTCCGTTGAGCAGCGGCTGGAAAGCATCGCCCAGACCCGCGAACGCATCGCGGATTTCACCACCCGCGTCTGCTGCGCGCTTGGTGATGCTGTTCATGTTCTCGGTGCCCTGATTGGCGAAATTATAGAGTGCCTGACTGAAGCCGCCGCCGCTATCGAACGCGCCAAAGGTGCGCGTTGCCACGTTCTCAATGGCCGTGAATGCGTCACCAAAGGTGGCGGGGATCTGCTTGGCCTCGGCGTCGAGTGCCGCAAAATACTTGGGGTCCGTGAAAGCGCGGAATAGCTTTTCGCTGGTCAGCTTGCCCTCACTGGCCATCTTTTTCAGCGCACCGATTGGCACGCCCATGCTGTCGGCCATCAACTTCATCAAGCGCGGCGCGTTCTCAGCAAGGGAGCGGAATTCGTCGCCGTTCAGCTTGCCGCTCGATAGCGCCTGCCCAAGCTGGAGGACCGTGGAAGCTGTTTCACCGGCAGACGCACCGCTGACTTTCAAGGACTTGGTGACAGTTTCGGTAGCGCGTGCGACCTGTGCCTGACTGGCATTCAGGTTCTTACCGCTGGCGGCCATCTTGCCATAGAGAACGGCAGTGCTGGTCAGCTCACTTCGAGTGACGGCGCTGATGCGTGACACGTCTGCCTGAGCCTGCCCTCAACGACGCCGGTAAGGATGCCGTTCGCTGTATTGCGGACCACCTTCTGTGCGTCGGCCAGCGCTTTGCGTTTTGCTGCCGCAAGGCTCTTCACGACACCGCCGAGGTTCGAGACGCCGGAGGCCATTATTCCAACACCACAGTGTAGTTGATGACCGTGACGCCGTCGGGTTTTACAGCGATGACGCTATCTACGGTCCAATCGGTGCCACCCATGGAAACTCGATCCTGGGGCGATGGCGCGTATGTGAAGTCCAGCAGCAAGCTGGCCTTGCCAGCGAGGTACGAACCGGCGTTGAAGAATGAGCCGTCGCGATAGATGGCTCGGATTTTCTTGCTCGTCGTGACAACCGGCAGGAGGTTGCCCTCGTCGTCATACCCGCCCTCGATTGTGCGAGTTATGACGGCAGTGCCACCATACTTGGCGATCTTGTCTTTAACGCTCTGGCGAGCGCGTGCGTACAGCGCCTCCATTAGCGTACAAACTGAATATAGCCAAAGCCGCCAGATTGGCTAGAAAGCAATGGACGCAGGGTGGCGGTTACAAAGGGGTAGAGGTCAGCATCAGGTGAGCCTTCGGCGTACTCAAATTCCTCAAGCACAACGCCTTCGACGGCGATCTTGCTTTTGATAACTGCCCGTTCGGCTTTTAGCTTATTAGCACCGTTCAAAAACTCCAATGCCAGCAAGCAGGTTGCGCGCACCAGAAGCGGTTCGTTGGGGTCAATATCCGGCTTCAATGTATAGTAGGCGGCAATATAGTCCTGAGCCCGCAAGATAGCAGCCGACTTCTCGGTGTTCGTGCCAGCCCAATCGACGTTGTCGCGTACCAGATGAAATGCGTCTGCTGTTTCGATGTTCATATCGATATTTAGTCAGTCACAACGAAGCCCCGACGTTACCGCCGGGGCTCCTTTGTAACCTACTCGATTAGCCGTTGCTGCGAAGTGCTGCGATACGAACGAACTTGCGGTCGTAAACGCGGTCCCACGAAGAGGCGTTTGCGTAAGCGTCGACTTCTGGGCCAGCGTTCGCGCCAACGATTGGAGCCTTGGACGTGTGACCCTGGATGGTCATGATTAGACCATTCTGGCGGGTGATGAGGTCCTTAGCGCCCATGTTCTTAGCGGCGTGCTCGTCGTTGACGATGACGTTTTCACCACCAAGGCCGTTTGCCGAACCAAACAGAACCGAACCAGCGCCCAGTGCGAACGAGGTGAAGATCTTCTGGTTGGTGCCCTGCTTTGGCGCAACGCCGTCAGTGACGACGCATGGAACGCCACGGTAGGTGCGGAATGGCAGAAGCTGCGAAGGCTGAACAAACATAGCAGCGTCCAGCTTTAGGAGCGTGCCATAAACCTGAGTTGGGAAAACCCACAGGCCGAGTTCATCGAAGCTATCGCCCATCGTAAGAACGGTGTCGATAATGGCTTCTGCGCTGGCCTTGTTGGTAGCACCAGCGGCACCGGTGGTGTCCTTGCTGATGTCCTTGACCATGTCGCCGCCGTCGTTGGCGATGTTGTTCTCGATAACGCCGGTCAGCTTGTTGAGCAGAAGGCGGTCGAAGTTGCGTACCCAGAAGCCAGCGGTGCGTTCTGCGTCGGTACGAAGGACGTTCTCAACGCCAGCCAACTGCGCGTCCAGCTTGCTAACGCCCCAGCTGTGGCTGAGGTAATCCTTCTGGGCCTTTACGTCGCCCATCGCGAGAGCATGAACTTCGCCACGGATGGACGCGTCACGCGATCCGACTTCTGCCGTGCCGTCGAGTTCATCGATGTAGGGCATGATAACCGAAGTACCTGCGCTACGTGCGAGGTCATCGAATTCAGCCGACCGAGCGATTGCGGTGGAATTAAACAAAGCCGACTTGGCCATAACAGCCTTTTCGACGATGCGGGTGTATGTAACGGGATCAAATGCGTTTTCCAGGCGGGGGGTCGCCATAATCAATACCTCCAGAGTTTATGACGAGCCCGACAAAACTGGCTGTCCGGAAGTATTTATTCCCGAGACCCTGGAGGCATGTTTTCAGTTGATTACTGCGCTGGTGGAATGATCCAATCGTTGTTTGTGTTTTTAGCCCACGCATCTGCGCCAACTGGATCAGTCTTTCGCTGAATCGAGTATTCAGTTTCATTGAATGGACGAGATGCTGGCTTCGCGGATGTTGCGCCTGTGCTTCCGCTGCCAGAGCTATCAGGGCCAGCCACGTAGTAAGCGCCAGCCTTGCTATTGAAGAGCGCCTTGGCGGCATCCTGAATGCTCTTGCCGTCGATTGTCGCGACTCCGTCTTCGTACTGGACCTTGCGGAGCAGTAGCGCTTCTGCGCCCTCCGATAGTTCAGCCATCACCTTGTTGCTTGTCAGCGCACTCTTGATTTCGTTATCGACGCGAACCGTACGGAGGTCGTTCGCGAGAGTGTCGCGCTCCTTGGTAATAGCGTTCATTTCGTTCTGGAATTTGGTGGTAAGGCGACGCTCTAGGGCTTCGATGTTACCGGCTTCGCGGTCGGCCTTTTCCTGAGCAGCTTCCTTCTCGGACAGCGCCTCAGCTACCTTGCTGGAAAATGTCTTATTTTCCAGCTTCAAAGTGTCGTTCAGACCTTCGAGCTTTTTGATACTCGCCAAGGCCGATTCGATTTCAGCCTGTAGCTGTTCTACAGTTTTAGTCATTTGGTATCCTCTCCGCCTAGCTGGCCGGTAAGTCAGGAGCCTTGCTGGCCTCCGGAATTATTTAGCGGAGAGGACTGTATTCAGACGGCTGCGGGTGGAATCTGCTTGATGGGGCTGGCAACGGCGGGGTCGGCATCAATACGCTGCCGTTCAGCATCCCACTTGTGCGTTTCGTCAAACATGCCGCCTTCGCGCAGCTTGTAGAACGCGCTTTCACGACTCATCAACTTGGCTTCATAGAGGCCGAGCATGGCGGTGATTTCCTGAGAGCTGATATTCACTGGCAGGTAGTCAGTGTTAATCTGGAACGCGATTTCCACATCCTCGTCAGTATAATTGGCGGCGCGCTTGAGACTGCGCTCAAACCGCTCACTGATCGCGTTTGCCGTCATGGCCAGAACGCTGTTTTCAGCGCCCTGTCGAACCGCCTCAGTCTCAGCAGCTTCGGCAACTGCCTTCTGACGGGCGAGAATGCGGTTGGCGCAAACTGCGATTTTGTCTTCAAGCGCTGCGATCATCTTTTCGTTTGCCAACGACGAGTCACTAGGAGTGCTTACCTGGAATACTTTGCTTTCCGCATTCTCCAAGCTGTAGATACGGCCCGGAACCCACTTGATGACAGTTTCGGACTTCTCGATGCCACTGACAAAAATCATTGGCGACAGATTGAACAGTATTTGCTTGGTCAGCATCGATTGCGCGATGTAGTGGTCCAGATTGAGGGCTACGACGTTATCAAGCGGTGCCTCATATGGATAATAGTCGTCCGCGACCGTCATAAGGTCAAATGGAATTTCCGTAAGACGCTGGCCTCGTGCCTTTGGTAGATGAACCTCATTAGGGCTGCTCTCGTCAGGCCACTTACCGTCGTTGCGGTGATAGACCTTAACTTCGACTAAGCCGTCAACCAACTCCATGAGGCGGACCGTCTGACCGCCATTTTCGAGTAGGCGAACACGAATAGGTAGCTGACGCTTACCGACCGGGCCGGGGGTACATTCGAGAATGCTCTCAGCAGGGTAGAAATTGAGGAATGCTCGTTCGGCTCCGTCCTTTGCCGCGCCTTTGCTTGATGCGCTCACCGTGCTGTAATCGGCCACCAAACCGCAATAGTTGGTGGTTAGCACCTCTTTACAGACGCGACGGGTCAGCGTTTCCAAGCTGTCGCCATGGCTGGTAATGACCGCCTTGATGTCTTTGAGCGCGTCTGGGAGTTCCGCAACCGGGTCACGGCGCATCATCAGCCCTAGAATGCCGTCGCAGGTGCGGTTAGCTGCTGGATAAAAGCTGACGGCCTTTTGATAGGCTGGGTACTGGGTGACGAGGTCTTGGTCTGGAAAGGCCAGCGGCAGATAGGTGATCGTCTTTTTGCGAACCGCGTTCGATCCGGCGATAACATCCCGGTTCGTGGTCCAGCGACCTACGTTCTCGCTATAAAACTCCGATGGTTCGTTAATTCCCACACTGCTACCTCACTAGATTATGAGGTATTTATTGGTATCGCTTAGAAACTCGGCAGACCGCCCATGTTACTGATATGGAATCCACCGGAACCCCCGCTGAGTTTCAGGACTTCGCTAACTCACCAAACGAGTGCGTCCATTCTATCCGGTGACTTTTTTGTATCCGACTTGTACGCGCACATTTGGCTTTCAAGTTCCTTGAACGTGTCGGTGTGGAACACCTTGTCTTTATGATAAGCCATTGCGACGGGTTCGGCGCGAACTCGCTTGCCCTTTGTTGCTGTGACCATCTTCACTGGCATGTTGCGGCGATAGGTTCGGATCGTGTGCTCGACCATCTGACCGCCGTAGTTCTTTTCCGCGACTACGAGGTCCGCACCATAGCTGTCGTAGAGTTCGCCCACTCTCTTTGCCCACTGCTCGGGTGTGCCCTTGATCGAGGCGTCTTCCAGAATGTACGCGCAGCCGTCCATACCCAGGCCGACAACACAGATACCCGTGCTGTCGCTGTTATTGCCGTTGCTACCTGCGGGATCGACGGCGACGATAATGCGCAGCAGAAAATCGTCTTGGGGACGATCCCGGTATTTGAACATGCTCTTGCGAAACAGCGCGTCCGGGTTGTCATCGCGCCAGCGGCCCTCAAGAAAGCGAGAGGCCATTTCCGGCGAGCCGTCATAGCGATCTTCCAGGGAGTCGCCGTAGCCTTTAGCGAGGTTGTGGTCGTTCTCCTGACGCGGCAAGAACACCCTACGCCACTTGCGCAACGTCTCTGGCTTGAATGGCTTGCCCGTGATGGGGTGGCGCTTTTCAACGAAGCACAGGTAATCCCAATCCGTCTTCACGTCGGGGTTACAGTCGTAGATCATCAAGGGCCGGAGCTTTTGGACCTTGCCGTCGGCGTCTAGGACCGGCTTGTTGGTGTTGAGGTCAACCAACGGCGCAGTGTCGGCCAAACGAGAAGCCAACTGCTGAATAATATCGTAGTCCTGGACCTCGTTACACTCGTTGACCCAAGCGGTTGCGTATTGCGCACCCAACACCTTGTCGATGTTGTTGGGATCAAGACCCTCAAAGTGTATCTTGCTGGTGTTGGGGAACTCGACCCAGCTTTCGGCCTTGTTGATCTTGCCGTTCTTGCCCATCCACTCCCACAAGTCGGGATAGAGCATCTTCATGATGTCGGGGAATGTGCCGTTGAACAGGTGACTGCGGCAGCTTCGCATCGTTAGACGGAAGATGGCGTGCTTGGTTCCTGGATAGCTCATCGCCCGATTGATGATCATGGCGGTAATGATCGCGCTCTTGCCGGATCGGCTAGGCCCGAAGGCCAATAGGTTCTCAACATACGGATCATGCCAAACCAGTTGGTTTAGCTGCTGCTGCTTGGCATTGGGGATGAACTCTTTGCGATAGGATTGCTCTGTCATCGCATATTTAAGCGATCCGAGCAGTCTTCTCGCCTTGGCCCTCCTTAGAGGATGACAGCTTTTGTCTACGGCAATAAATTGCTGACATGGTAGGGAGAACAAGTATGCCGGGTAGTGCTGTTAAACCGCTTGGGTGGCGCGATGTTGTAATGACTTCGGGGTTGGCTGTGCTTGCCCTCTGGGCAACCGATGCGCTGCCAACTACACCACAGGGTACGCAGGCTGCCGTGGAGCAGTCCAAGCCCTAGCTGGGCTTCTACGGGGATCAGAGGCGCAAATGGCCGGGTCACCCCGGCCATTTCTGTCTTTCCACTAGCTTAGACGACTTATGCCCTCAAAGGGACTTGCTGCGTCGCGTTTACTCATCAGCAGCCTAATATGACTTCTCGGGAGCCCATTGATGAGCAGCTAGAGCATGTTCACGATCCCGCGACAAACGGACTGTAAAGGAGATTAGCAGCACGCCCTGATCTGTTATTTACTCATGAGGCGAAAGAACGCGACAGTGGGGGCTGTGGTGCCATTCCGCGCAGCTACAACCCGCAAGCTGTCGGCGCTGTATTTCATATCGTCGATTTGCTCGGGGGTGAATTGGCGCTTGGCATGCTTGCGATTGCCCTCCTTGCGCCACTCCGGTTGCGCCTGTGGATCGAGCCGCTTTGCTGCCCAATACTCCCGCAAATCGGTGATCCGGTGCGAGTGAGTTCGTATCTCGCGAGCCGCTTTCTCAAACTCGGCCTTGTGGTCAATTTCTTCGTCCATATGGTAATTTAGCAGGCCGTTAACCGCCGTCTGGATACTCGCCACTAGGAGTGACAGGGGCGAATATGCGGTCAAGTGATCAACGATATTACCACGTCCAGAGGCCCAAGCGGACGACTGAGGACTTTACCGTCGAGATTGTCAAAGCTCTCCAGCGTGCCCGGATTGAGGGCGATATAAAGGGCCTGGACGACGTGCTGGGGCGTAGCGCCAGCGAATACCCCGTGGTGCTGCTGGCGTGCGGCAGAACCGCCAATGACTTCCGACGGTCCTTCCGTCGCGGCGTGGGTGGCTACCACAACATACCCTTCAATAATCTGGCGCCCCTGGACTTGCTCGTTGATGAGAGGCTGGATGGCTATGCGGCCATGCGGTTGAGCCGGGAACAGCATGCCAACGTCAAGGACAAGTCAGAGAAGCTCTATGAGCGCGATCGGCTTATCAGCGACCCGCAAGGCGCTACCTGGACGCAACTGATCCACGCCCACATGGCAGGGCAACGGGAAGAACATATCGACCTGCTGCTGAACCTCAGGGATCGGGGCAGGGTGCTCAATGAGCTGGACAGGGCAGGGTATCAGCTGCTCCCATTCCCCATGCCGGACGAACTACCTGACAATCTGCCGTCCAACGACGCCGTGTTGCCCTTCGCGGCCCGTCAGTTCGTCACGTGGCAGCAACGTAAGGATGACATTCGCTGGGAGGCATGGCGCAGCGGCATAACGACATCAGTGCGAATGCTGAGCGCGTATCTGGATGGATCGAGCATGATGGCAGCGAGATATTGCCGTGAGGATGAGCCATCGACCCATGAGCATCGCCGGCCCTTCCAGGCGCGGGTTGATCGTATCGAAAATGAATTTGGTTTGAAGCTGGACGTTTTCGCAGCTGAGTGGGATGGTAGACGCCCTGAAGAGGTGGGGTAATCCTCAGTACCAAGCGTGTCCAATCTCGGCCGTGGACAAGCCATTCAAATCTCGTCGTGGGAGCCTGCGGTTTGTTCAGAAGCGATGGCAACGTATTCAGCTTCTCAGGAAACGTCGGCGATGACCCGTTACCTACCTTGGCGGCACTACATACGGTATTGATGAAGCAGGGATATCAGGACGTGGTCCTGGATTTTTCGAATGCCACCTTCGTGTCGGCACCTTTCATGCTGCCAATCATTGTCATGTGTCGAAAGTACCGCCTGGATGGTCTCGATTTTGAACTGATCCTACCGACACTTTCGACGGGCGCACGGCTGCTTCAGAATACGGACTGGGCCTACCTCATTGATTCCGAAAACTATGGATCAATGGCGACAGCTAACCGCCGTAACTTGTCAGCAACCGTTTTTGAGAACGCCACTCAGGCTCATGCGGCCGTTGATACCAGCATCCGAATGATGATGGGCTTGGTTACCGGGCTTGATCGGAATCGCATTAGCGCGCTTCAATGGGCAATCGATGAGGTCGTCGATAACGTCCTCAATCATGCTGCCTCCCCAGTCGGCGGGATCATTCAAGTAATGACGTACCCAAAGCGGAGGCAGATTGAGTTTTATGTTTGTGATGCCGGGATGACCATACCTCGCTCACTCCGGCAATCGGAATATGGGTACGACAATGACGCAATCGCTCTACGTCAGGCGATCAACGAAGGTGTCACAAAAAATAAGAAGACAAACAGAGGAAATGGGCTTTACGGCACTTTTCGCTGCTGCGAAGTTAGTGGCGGAGAGTTTGACATTTTGTCCGGTCGTGTAGCGCTTAGAAATAGACCTGAAAGTCGGTATCATCGCGCATCGACAGTTGTAAACACCGCGACGATTCCATTCAACGGGACATTTGTACGCGCGTGTATCAATTGGGATTATAATCGCCTTCTAGAAGAAGCCTTGGTCTTTCGTGGTCGTGCGCATACACCTTCATTCGACATTATCGAGAAATACTATGAAGCCGATGATGATAGCATGCTTTTCAAGGCGCTAGAGGAAAGTCCATCGTTCGGCACGCGTGAGGCCGGCAGAGAGGCTCGCTACAAAGCGGAAAACCTCATGGACAATTTCACAATCGCGGTGACTTTTGACTTCGCGGGTGTACATGTAATATCTAGTAGCTACGCTGATGAGGTATTTGGTAAGTTGCTTGTTGAACTAGGCGAGGACAAGTTCAACACACTGTGCCGTTTTACTAACATGGATCGAACGGTAAAGCTGCTCATCGATCGAGCTATTAGGCAGCGGCTACCGGAGGCCCCGCAATCTGGGTCATAATTGCTCGGGTGAATCCAGGTTTTGAAATGGCTTTGTAGAAATCCTAAGCCGCCCACCCGCCTGTCAGAAAGGGGCGTATCCCCTCCGACCACCTGAGAATCAAAGGTCAACCATTCAATGCGGTTGACATCACTTCTTTCTGGTCTTGCTTGCCGTTCAGTTCAATCAACCTGTTCACACTTCACACGTTCACACTATACAGGCCATTCGCCTAATCAACCAAAGAAGGCCCTGACAGATATATTTTCTGCCTTTACGACGAGTCGTTGCTGTTGGGGTAATTATGTGGGTTCAGGTAGGAGGTTGCTCTACTACCCATTCACTATGTTGCCACTGCTGTCAAAGAGCAACCCAGGCGGATATATCTTTGGGGCTTGACGAAAGATATTCTTCACTCAACCGCACGTCATGTGGTCTGGTTTAGATATATTGTCCAGACCACGCCTTAGCGGTTGATTTGCTCTTGTCTGGGTATAGTGTGAATGAGCAGGAGCATGACTCTTTCCTCAGCCACATGGTCAACAAAGTCGCAACGGTTCGTCGCTCTTTGGTCGCAGAGTTCTTTGGCGATGATAGACAGTAGATGTGGAAGTGTGAACATCTTTGGCGAGCCACATGGCGGCAACTAACCGCATCTACGACGCAATCGCATCTAGAGCTGAACTGTTAGCCGAGAACCATTCGCATCTAGCGGATGAGCTGATACTCTGGCGTATTAAGACACCAACACACCTGCTGATCGGCTACCTGGTAGCTGGAAGGTGGCTCACATCGTTGTATGCGATCCACGCGAGGCCAAGGCCGAACAGAAGCAGCGCGATAGCGACAACTGCGAGGATCACACGGACGAGGCGATTGTCAGGAAGCATTGGCATGGCGCCAGCGTAGGCGATTGCGGGGCTGAAAGACAGACCCCCTCCGGCCAAAGAGCCCCTGTGAGGGGCTGATTGATGCCGGGGCACATGGATTGCTGGAGGGCTGATATGGCCCTCCCAAAGCATCTACGGGTATCAGTGACGCGTTATAGGCCCAGAGCCATTGCTCGGCACAAATGCTCTTCTGCCTCGTCTGCGTCAATGCTGAGCAGTAGATCCTTCATATCCTGAGGCATTGGCTTGCTGACTGGATGATAGATGGCTCGCATTAGATTGCCCAGCCAGTTGTGGTAGTCTGTGTTGTCGATGACTAGGTATGGTGCCATGATTGAATCCCTTTGCTATCAAGCGATGTAAAGCCGCGCGGTTATCCAATCTACCAAAGACTCTGGCAGTCATAGAAAAGCCTCGCTGTTTCCAACGAGGCTTTCCCACACGCTACTCGCATGGATAGTTATTCCTCAGTGTCGGGGTCCTCCGTGAAGTCCGTGTCAATTACTTGCTCGCTGGTCGGCGCTCCAAACATCCACTGTGGAGCGTTGACCGTTATAGTTCCAGATTGGTGGAGATTGACGTTATCGCCCCATGCCTTTCGGTTGGACCGTGCTGCGATCCATTTGATGTTGTCGCTGAGCAGCTTTTTGGCCGCGTCACTCAGAGTGTCGTCGTACGGAATCTCATACAGCTTCTCGACCTGAGCTGATTGTCCATGCGCACAGGCAAGGGCGAGCCGTTTATCGAATTCCTCGTCGATGGCTGCCAGATTGCGGATCGTTGCTGGATCAACGCCAATCTCACGGCAGGCCGTTGACAGAATGTGGCCACCGCGAATGCGGTATAGGATGATCTCTTTGTGCTCTTCGCTAATACGTCGCCATGCGTTGGTGTCGCTTTCCGCCAGATTGCGATCTGCTAGTTGGCTGAGAGCCTTGGCACTTTCGGCGGTGCGAGCCGCACAATGGATTGCCCGTTTCGATTCATCAGCTAGTTTTGTTAGTCTTTTCTGCGCCATACAGCTATTTAGAGGCTGGGATTGAAAATAGGGACTTTGTCGAGCAGATGGAAGAAGAGCAGACACTGGCGACTGAAGTAAGGGCGTTTTTCCAGTCCTTGGCAAAGAAGCCCGATCGTTTACTTCAAGAGGCGTTTGCGAACGTATCAAATACCGCTGTTGACTCAGACAAATTCTTTGCCGCCTTATCAGCAGCCAAGGCAAATTGTGATCAGCTCACGGCTGATATCCATGCGAGTGGTCTTAAAGTAGGAAGCAAGCAGCTTTATGCCAACGCTGTAAACACGTTTGCCAACTATCTGAGAATTGGTCATCTTCAGAGTACCGCTAATTCTGCCGTGCGTGGTGAAGCACAGGCATTTCAGCTTCTCACACTTATAGATGACTATCTGACGCCTCTCGACGCACGCAATATGAGCGGAGACTTTCTCAAGAGCCTGAAAAAGCAAGCTCAGGCTATGATGGGTGATCTCGAAGAGGCAAATCTAGATCCCCGGCTAAAGGCATTCCTGTCAGCACAAATTTCTCAATTTCTTTGGAGCATCCAGAACCATCACATAGTTGGCGTAGAGGGTATAAGTCGCGCATGGGGAGCTATGGCCGCTGAGATTTCGCGAAGCCAAGGCATGAAGGGCGCGCAAAAAGCAGAGTACAAGGCATTCACTAAAAAGGTACTGCCAATAATCGGCACGATACATCTGGCTATCATGTCGGTCAGTGCCACCGTTCAGGAGGCGGACAAAATGATTACAAGTGGCGCCAACATGCTTGGCATAGGCTCAGCGGATGAGGAAAAGGACGGTGGGGCAAAATCTGGTCGAGGCAATGCTGTGGACTCAATTGATGAAGACGTGATTATTCAACAGGGTGACTGATTACAAACAGTCGCTTTGTGGCTAGTAGGTCTTCGGGCGCGAGGGCTTAGGCTCGTTTGACTGACGATCGCAGTCAGCTCTTTGAGCTGTCGTCTCGTTCAATTGCGGCTGCCCACGAGTTTGTGTCGCCGACAATGGGCTCTGGGTTGTCGTCATCGATGGCATGAGCCGTCCACGCATCGGGTTGCTGGGGATCGCCTATCAACCAGATGTAGCGGCGGTTCATATCCCCACTCGGACCTTCGTCTGGTGTCCAATAGTAGCTGTCGCGGATACGGGGGCTCATGTCCGCTAGGTCGATCAGCAGGTCGTTGAAGTTGGAATCAGCTATATTCTCCGCGATCCAAGCACCAATGGGTCTGGCATCGCTGGGTAGTGGCGGGCTTGCTGGTGAAGCGCTGCTATGCTTGCCGGTCGTAATCTGCCAGAGTGAGAAGCTCAACTTCTGGAGCTCTTCGGCGTTCATGCCCAATTGACTTAGCAACCGTTCCATCTTTTGCGCGAGCCTCCTGCCGGGTATCTGACGGGTCGAGTAGTGGCAGTTGAAGCAGTTGTATCCCGCCGACCCGTCATTGTTGAGGAAGATCGTGCCGCGCTGTCGTTTGTCCGCGCTTGTGCCCTGACTGGGGCACATGGGGCAATTGAAGCTGTACTTGACGCCTTGGCTGTTGGGCTGGCGGCGTGCGCTCGCGGGCTTAATTGCTTGGAGGGCATCATGGATGATATTGCTCATGGGAGCCGTCTACCTGTCCATGTCTCGCCAGAGCGTTAACTGTTGTACACTCGTATCGCTGCGCGTGTCATGGTATTCGGGCTCATGAGCAAAGACACAGCGCTGGTATATTGGATCGAGGCAGACAGTGGCGCATTACGCTGCGAGTCCATGGGGCCCAACGACATTCGGGGGAGTGGTTCGTTCCGCAGCGAGGTCGTTCTCAAGCTGGGCCGCAATCCCATCGATATAACCACCATCTACTATGCCAGCGCGGGAAACGATGCCGAGAAGGCTCAGGTCGAAGCATTGCGAGCTAAATCTGAGCGCATGAGGGCAGAGATGGCCAATGCGGCTCCTGACGAGCGCTAGCGGTAGGCTGGCTCCCTCTTCTCGAAAGCCAGCCCCATAAATTATTCCGCTGCGTCGTCATCTTTGCGCTTGCGGGGTGCCGCTGCTGGCTTGGTGTCTGCCTTAGGTGCGACGGTCTGACCGGGCTTGCGTCCCAGACCAATGCTCTTGGCCATCGTGCGACGTGCTTCCGAGTACGTGGGAGCAACCATGGGATAATCAGCCTTGAGGTTGTACCGCTCCCGGTACTGCTCAGGAGTAAGGCCATTCGTGGCGAGGTGACGACGCAGCGTCTTGTACTTCTTGCCATCGATCATGCTGATGATGTGATCCTGGCTGGCCAGCGATTTACGCGCCGTCACGGCTGGCGTGTGTTCCTGCGCCGCTGCGTCGGGCTCAGCAGCCGTTGCGTTGCCGGTGACGAGCGCGCTAGCAGTTTCGTACATTTTGTTCAGGAACGCCGGAACGTCGTCAGCATTGGTGCGCGTGTTGGGGTTGCTGAGCCAAGCGATCGTCAGTTCGGTGGCGAGTTCGACGGAATTCAGTTCAATGGTATTGTCGGACATAGATGGGCTCCAATTCTGGAGGCGCATCTAGGTATTGGATCGGCTGCTGGCAACCCAGGCAGCTTATTGGCTTGATATCCGCATATATTTAAACGTCGCTTATGCTTTGGACGGTGGTGCTGGGAAGGCCTCCCTTCTTCGCAATATCGCAGCAATCAGACAGCCCCTTACCAGCCGATACGAGCTTACATTTCAACGATCGAGCGAGTGCTACCGCTTCAAAGTGCGCAAAGTCCGGTATGCCTCCTAATGGTGATGAGCCATGCGTTGCCTGTAATTGAGCGGCGATAGCGGAAACAGCCATGTTCGCGTCTGTATATTTCCGAGGCTTGATAGCCATGAAGTCGGCCCAAAGGTGCTCATACGCAGCCTTCAGTTCGTCTTGAACGGACCGCAGCACGAGCATCTCGCCACATTCAATTGCGTCAATGATGCGCGCTCGCGCGTTCGATCTGGTGGTAAGCGCTTCTTTAATACCGTGTAGGTCGATCACCCACTTAGGCACCGGCTTGCTCTTGGGTGGGGACGCCATTCGCTAGGCAACCCCGAACAGCTGATCTTGGTATTTTGGCTTAAGGCCAGAAAGGCGATAGATGTCTATCTCATCTAGCTGACCGTCGCGCCTCGCTCGCCCAAGAAGTCCAAGCAGCGCAGAACCGTATTGTGTCTGCTTGTCCCTGATTGGATCAGCGGTCCCGCCCCCGCCGCCGCCATCGCTTTGGTCGCCAGTGGGCACATGATTGACGTTATTGAACTTGGATTTCCAGCGAACGTAGTCGCTGCGCGTCAAGTAATCAGTTTCAACCAGCCGAAGGTAGGTTGCTTCCTGACTGAGGCCGATCTTTTTGGCGAACAGGCGTATCCAATCGTCGTCGGCGATAGGCGTGTATCGAAAGGCCTGAAGAGCCTTCTTGATCAATCGCTTCGGTGCCAACAAGCATGCCGCAAACCGATTACAAAACCGCTCTATTCGATTCTTAAGTACTGACGGGTTGCTTGCGCCTTCGGCGCGCAACAGCACATGACCAAATTCATGCGCAAGCGTAAACAGCTTCCGTGCCTTGCTACTTCCCGTCGTGTTTATGACGATCGTATGTGGACCGCCGTCGACATGAACGTACATCCCCGCCGCTTCGTCTGTTTTGAACTGGCGATGGACGACCAGAACTCCGAGATCCTCAATGTAAGTTCGAAGGCTTACATAGAGTTTGTTGGCATTCTGCCATTCAATCTGATCGCTATCTTTTATGCCCCAGTTTTTCCGCCATTGTGCTGCCAGCTTGACGGCCTCGTCTTGCGAGTACGTCGTGGTGCGATACTCTTTGACGGTGTCGTCAAGGCTTACATCCATCTTCAAAGCGGCAAACGTGCTCGATAAGCGCTCTACGAAGCCGATCGCTTGAAGGGTCCCGCGTTCGAATTCGCCGACACCGGGGGTGGCGGAACGAAAATCTACAGCCGGAAAGAGTGGAAGCGGGCCATTGGAAAAAAGGGCTTGAACGGGAACAGCCAGCTCAGACGCGATCGCGGAAACATCGTCATCTTTCCACTCAACATCCGCGGCGAGGCCCTTTTTAAGGCGAGCCTCTGACACGCCTGATCGGAGCGCGAGAGTAGCCACGTCCAGGCCTCGCGCTCTAAGGACGTTATTCAGGGCGGCGGCGGGGAGCTTCACGTGTGCGATTTACTGACCTGGCTTAACATAGATGTTGGGCTGACTTTTGCGCAAATGGCCAACGTCCAAACGGTAGGGATCGGACTGTATCTCGCCCTGGGTGTGATTCAAGCGCTTTCGGCAACAGGCATCGCCGGCCTCAACCGACGGGTTGAGACGTTGAAGCGGTCGGTCAATGGAGCACGGATCAATTCTGAGCGACAAAACGTCAGGCGGCTGTCCGGTAGCGTTGGAGGGCTTGAGATTGGCTTCCATGACCTAAACCGTCGCCTCTTAATCAGCGTATTCGCACTCTTCCTTATTAGCCTTGGTTACTTTTGCTACACGACAGTCTGGCAAGACCAAAAAGCACTGCGATCGGGGGTGCTATTCATTATTGCTTTCTACTTGGCTCTACCCGTGATCATATTCTCATACCTTAGTGTCATGATTGGACTTCGTTGTAAGGCGGTGGCGAAGCGAGTTGCGGATACTGAAATTCGCGTACAGCGGGCATTGCTTGGATTGGATTAACAGCTCGTCGCATTTGATCTGGTTTAGGATGACACTGGGATAGGAAGGCAGCAGACAAGCTGAGCAACAAGGAGTTCAGCAATGCGCGCCCCGATCAAAACTGGTGATGAGTTCAACAAAGTCTTTGACAAAGCTGCTCAGTCCTCACGCCCAGCAATGTATCGTTTTATGTTGCTGCTGAGTGTGCGCTTGGGATTGCGCCCGATGGAGTTGGCGGGCCTGGAAAGCTCTTGGTTCCGGGGCGAAGAACTGCGCATCCCGGTCGGGCATTCCAAGCGCAAGCAGGGGCGTTCCTTGCCCATCAGCGAGGAAATACAGGCAGCGGTTAAGGCCCACATGCGGGGCAACGTAGGGCGCGTGTTCCTAAACAAGCAGGGCAACGCGTTCACGGCCAACGGCATCAGCGAAGCGCTGCGCCGGCTCTACAAGCAAGCTGACGTTGAGGGCTCGTGCTACTCGGGTCGTCGGACGCTTGCTACGAGCATGGTCGACCGCAACGTCAACATCGCCGTTGTTAGCGCAATGCTCGGCCATAGCAGCATCGCAACGACGCAAAGCTACATCGGCGTAACGGACGCAATGCTACGCAACGCGATGTTCAACTAATTGAAAAGACTGGTTGCTCTCTATTCATAGAGGCGCTTGATAGATGGAACGGCGTAAACGCCAACAAAGGAGTAATTGAAATGGCAGCTTCCTGGAAAACAATCGTAAAGCCCGCGCACACTGTTGAGGGCTTCAGCAAAGCTGCTGGCGGAAAGGCTCGCGGCGCAGCAGATGTTCTAGTGGCAAGCATCGACAAGCAGATCGAATTGTTCAAGAAGCCCAACACGGAGGGCAAGCGGTGGTTCACCCTAGAGGGTGACAACGTGGGGTTCACGATCCGCTACGCCAACAGCGCGCTCAAACTGGTCGGCGAGGAAAAGCAGATGGCTGTTCCTAAAGCGCAGTTCCTGGACGTCATGGCGGGCATCCGTGCCGACGTAGCCAAGGGGGACTTCAAAGCGCAGCTTGATACCATCGAGGGCAAGGTGCGCGACCGCAGCAAGCGGATGAGCGAGACGCGCAAAAAGGCCGCTGAGCCCGCAGCGTAACACCTCACTCCTAGTGATACCCCGCCCCGGCAGTGATGCCGGGGCTTTTCCGTGTCTTTTCCACCTGCGCTGCTCATGGGAAGAGCCGGGACGCGCTTGGCATCCCGGCTCCCGTTACAATGACGCTGTTACTGACAGAAACCAGCGCCAGCTATTTACCTAGGCCCTGATATGCCCATGCTCGCGGGCTTCGGTTGCGTACTGGCTGAGTGGCTTGGACGCCGTAAAGTGAATGTCCTGCTCCACCTTCAACCCTGCCGGTCCCGTTATCTCGTATATCTCGTCCAGGCTGATGTAGCCCAGTTCCGGCGTACCAAATCCCAGATCACCGAGCCCGAATGCCAGCCCATCATCGGGGTCCAGTTCCGTCAGCAACCAGGTCCCCGAGGTCCAGGGTAGGAACAGCTTACATACTGGCGGGAAGTCACGTTCGCCGCGCGTACCCTTGAGGGGCTGTTGCTCGACGTGGTTGTTGATGAGTTGTTGAATTGCCTCCGGTGATATCACATCCACAAACGCAAACTGCTTGTTATCCATGTGGCTTGCTCCTTGTTGCCACCAGAACATACGAAGCCAATACGGAAGCAAATCAACCACTGATTCATCTAGAATGTACTGAGTATATTGCGACGAGTCGTTGAACTCTTTGCTCGCTCTCCTCCTACTCTGGAAGCAGATAACTGGGGAAGGAGACGCAACGTGTTCAACAACCAGATCGACCTCGCAGCTTTCGCTAACTACGCACTCAACACCTTCGACTACTCGGCTGAGTTTGAGGACGATGCCTGGGCAGTTCCGTTCGAGGGTGTGCGCGTTTACTGCGAGCGCAAGCGCAGCCACTTCGTCGTTCACGTAGGCAATGCCCGTCACAAGCTGCCGCGCTGCTAATGCTGCCGATCAGCAAAGCTAACCCGCGCTTGCTGCGCTTCCTCAAGCAAAGACCCCCTGCGATCCCGCTAGAGCGCCATGGTGCGCTGGGGGCATACTTGGAACGTCGGGGCTATAAGAGGCCCTGAGATTTAATTACTGGGCAGGCAAGGGGAGGGTGAGGAGCAGACACCCTCCCATTCTTATGACTGCTGCGCCTGTGCGCGTTCCCGAATGGTCGGTACGACATCCTCGGCACCTGTGTTGGTGCTACCAAACTGATCCATTGCGCTGGTGAAGTCCGCTTTGCCGATAAGCTGGCCATCGTTGCTGAACTGGTAGGACAGCGCGCCACCCGCGAGCGCGAGAATAGATTGCCGCACTGGAGTGCGTTTACCCTCCACATAATCACGTCGAAACGTGGCCACGCTCACGACGCTGCGGACTGCCTCAGCCACACGACGGCGAGCAGCCTGTCGGGTTTCAGCATCCTCGCTGTAGATGGCATCTTTTACCTCTAGGACACGACGCAGGTGTTCATCGGGGCTGACGTTTCCTCTGGCCCGTTCCAATGACAGCTTGGCTTGCTCCAACTTGAGGCGCACCGCTGCGACGGCAGGGCGCATTTCGCGAAGCATGTCCTTGGCTTCGGTGGCTTCGTCGTCCTCTTCGATCCACGTCATGTACCGGCGCTGTTTGGCCAGCAGGGTTTCCAGGTCTTTGGTCAGCTGAGCAACCTCCACTACGAGTGGTGCGGTTAGGTCGGGACGAGTGAAGTAGGTGTTATCAAGCGCGAGGTGGAGAATCTGGTCCAGCGCAGCGCGTTCAAAGGCATCGTACCGATAGTAGGTGCTATTCACGCAACGACGCGCGTTCTTTTCCTCGGGATCACCTGCGACTGGCGCACCCGCGTTATTGTAGCGCAGGCATTTGAGGTGTTCATACTCCTTGCCCTTCGCGCGACTGACAACGCGGACCATGGTGTCACCGCAATGGCCGCACTGGAGCAGGCCGGAAAACAGGTTGCGAGCCTCATGGTGGTTGGGGCCGGTGGTGGATCGATCGCGCATTGCTGCTCGCGCCCTGGCTACCAACTCGGCAGGGACGATCCTGGGATAGTAGTCGATGACTTCACCGGTTAGCTGGCGGGCGTCACCTGTGCGGCGATGGTACTCGCCCTCAACGAGCGGCTTGGTCAGGATGTCTCGGATGTAACCGGATTTCCAAGTGGCAGTGCTTTTCTTCTGAGGTTCAGTCCACGGCTCAACGCTATCGTTGAGCAGCTTGGTTATGGCTTGAAAGCCCAGCCCCTCGGCGCACCAGCTGTAGATGTCCCTAATGACCTGAGCACGTTCCTCGATCACCTCGAATTTGCCGCCCTTGGTTCCCGTTAACCATGATGGCATTCGACTGGTATAAATGATCTGCTTGCGCGCGTCCTCCATGCGGCGTTCCTGAGCCGCGAGCAGAAGGTCGCTTTTGCGGTTGCTTTCACCAAGGCCGCGTCCTGCTTCCATCAGGTACAGGACCATCGTACCCATGTTGCTGCCGCTCATGGCTTCTTCGTCGAGCAGCAATTCCGGTGAGCAGACAGCAACCGTTATGCCTGCTTCGTTGATATCCTCGATCCAGCGACGAGCCTTCTTCAGCTTCTCGCGGCTGAGGCGATCCAAATTCTCGATGACAAGAATGCTACCCGGTTCGACTTCGCCCCCTGCTACACGTTCGGCAAATCGACCGAGTTCACCAACACGCAGATGGTCGCCCTTCCAGGCACTGAGTCCCTTGTCCTCAAGCGGCGGGTCTCTGATTTCCCAGCCGTGTTTCTCGCATAGGGTTTTCGTTGCGCGACGCTGGCGCTCAAGCGATGTGCCGGTGTCTTGCTCGGGAGTGCTGAACCGGTGATAGCGGTATGCGTGTGGCATTTTGGGCATCCTATTAACCCAAAGCGTCTGCGTTCAGGACAACAGGAGAGCAACCGATATTTTTAGCAGTTGGCGTTGTACGTGTTGAGGTGGAGCACGCGGAACCGTTCGATCGTATGGTGCGCCATGTCCGCGCGCAGATAATCGAGCAGTGCCTGCCAGTTGGCGAGCACGGGACGATCGCCGACGTGCGACTGGAGCAGGCGGATCGCGGCGGCGTGCGCGATCTTGATCGCGGCTGTCGCGATGTCGCCCATCCCGTCGACGCGCGCGAGCGCTGCCGGATCGGCGGTCAGCACGCCGCCAATACCGCCGAACTCGCGCATCAGCGCCTTGGCGAGCAGTTTCGTGTCGCCACGCGGAATCGCGACGGCGAGCAGATATTCGATGAGTTCGTGGTCGAGCAGCGCTTCGCCGCCGCCGTCGAACAGGCGCTGGCGCAGCCGGGCGCGATGGCCCTTTCGCGCGTCGATCGGATCGCCGGGATCGGTCATGACGCAATGCTAGCACAATCGTGCGCAATTGCATGACGTCGCCGGGCATGCCTATGCAATGCGCCACGAAGCGTTGCGGAGTAAGGCGTTGAGCGAAGCGAGCGAGACAGGGGCCGACCCTTCCCGGTCGATG
>Ga0265780_10000981_pt1 | contig 42055 bp, 40 predicted proteins | sample P1T30metagenome_FD_192432 | JGI IMG/M metagenome (GOLD analysis project Ga0265780, IMG submission 192432) | Plant litter microbial communities from East Loma Ridge, Irvine, California - P1 T30 | ecosystem: Environmental > Terrestrial > Plant litter > Unclassified | place: USA: California...
TTCGCATAATCTATATTATGTAAAATGCGCAATCCGCAAAGCCATTCAAATGGCCTCGGAGCAGTCCTACATGATCCCCTTTCCATTCACCGACCCAATGATCTCGTCATACCGCTCGTTATCGGTCTTGTGCAGATAAGCCGCTGTGGTCGCGATGTTCGCGTGCCCGGCCGTATCCTGCAGCGTCTTCAACTGCACTCCATTGTTCGCATGGTTGGTCAGCATGCTGTGGCGCAGCCAGTGCGCGGATGCCTGGCGCAGCGTGGCGGCCGTGTCCGTGTCGCCCTGGGCGTCGGCCACGCGGGCGGCGTCGGCAAACATTGCCTTGACCGCTTCGGATGCCGCCTCGTCCGTGATGCGAGCCAGTTCGCGCGAACGGCTGGACAGCACCAGCGGCGTGCGGTCGGTGCGGCTGGATTGCGGCAGCAGTTCGAAGGCCACGCGGTAATCGCGGAAGGCGTCCAGCATGTCCGGCGGCACCGGCAGGCGGCGCGGTTTGTTGCCCTTGCCCATGACGTCGAGCCACCAGCGGCCGTTGCCTTCGGTGTAGATCGAGCCCATCGAGGCGCTGACGATCTCGTTCAGGCGGGCGCCGGTGTGGGCGAACGCAACCAGCAGGAAACGGTCGCGCGCGCGGCGCCGGAAGGCTGCCGGGGTGTCGGCCGGCCGGCTGGAAACGGTCTGCAGGGCCAGTGCGATCGCGCCCTGGGTCAGGTAGCGCGTGATCCGGCTGGCGGATGGTGCCCGGACGTTGCGCACCAGCGCGCCTGGATTGCGCCGCAGGTAGCCGGTCTGCTCGGCAAAGCCCATCAGTCCCTTGACCGCGATCATCGCCTGGCGCCGGCTCGGGTCCGACAACGGTCCGGTGAATGGCCGGTATTGCGGATGGTTGCGCGGCCATTTGGTGGTCGAAATCCAGTCCGGCGGCGGGTTTTTCAGGAATTCCTTGTAGGCGTTCAGGTCGGCGACGTTGAGCTGGGCCAGTGTCTTTTTCGCTTCTTCGCGGCACCAGGTCAGGAAGCGGAACAATTCCTTCTGGGTGTTCTGGATCGATTTCGCGCTCAGTTCGCCGTGGGCGATGAATTCGCGCGCCAGTTCGATGTCGGTAGTGGCTTCGGTGATCGCGTCGTCCGCCAGGCGGTACATCTTGACATGCATGCGGCCGCTTGCGCCGGTTGTGATCTCTTCCGGTTGCGACGGGCCCAGGTCGATGGGTGTAAAGTCTGGCATGTGAGGCTTGTGGGATGCTGGCAGGGCTGTGTTTCTGTACAGTATAGCAGTTTGGACGTTCCGCTATTGAACTCGACAATATATTTGGTAATGTCGAGTTGAATAATCGTGGAAAGCGCGGTGTGCGCGTCCCGCTTCATTGCGCTTTCAGCACGATCACGCCGACCGCCGTCGCCCCTATCCGGTTGCGCGGCGCAGAGTTCACGCGCAGTCTGAAGTGGACGGCTGCCAAGCCGGCATGGTCGCCGAAAAAGGCACCGGTCGCCTCGTACAGCTCTTCGAACTTGGCGCCGTTGGGCACGATGCAGTTGGCCGCGGACACCCTGTCCCCCGCACGCCAGACGCCGCTGCATTCCGGCGCCGTGTCGGCGCCCGACTTGGTGGCCCGCACGTGGTCGTTTTCGGACGCCGCGCGCACCGGTATCGCGAACTGCCGCACCTCTCCGTCGATGGCGAGGTCGAACCGGAGTAAGCCCTTGACCAGCGGCTGCGTCTGCAGTTCGAGGCGGGCGTTGGCCACCCTGCCCGGCACGATATTGCCATCGCCGCCCAGGCCGCCGTCGAACGTCGCCATCGTGGCCGCGTGCTGGGCGTAATCGATGCGTTCGCGGGTGAAGACCTTGAAGCGCTCATCGCCCGGCTTGCTGGCCATCCCCTGCTTCTGCACGGCGGCCATCGTGCGCCGTATCATGAAATCCTGCAGCGCCGGCCGCAGCGCAGCGGGCACGTATTTGTTGGCTTTCGCTTGCCGCACGTGCGCTTCCTGGCCGACGAAGACGTGCCTGAGCGCTGTCCGGCCCCACCACAATTCGCCGGCAATGCCGGTGCTGCCCTTTTCCAGCCAGTCGCCCGGCTGGTAGGTCGGCGCGTCCGCCGGACCCGGGCTGGTAGCGTCGCCGGGGCGAATCGCGACCAGCGTGCCCTTGCCGAATGCGGCCATTTTCTCGCCGTTGCGTCCCGCCAATTGTCCGTCGATCCAGGCCCCCACCACGGTCTGGTGACAGGCCACGCTGTCGGCACCGGGCGGCGACCAGCGCACCACGGCGACCGGGTCCTCCACGCAGGTCGACAGCGTTTCCGGTCCGGCCAGCGCGGTACCGGCGCTTGTACTCAGCAGCAATAGTGGGAGCAGACGTCTCATTGGCAAGGGGATCATTTGAAAGACTCAACTATATCGGGGCCGCGCACAATTGGCGCGCGTTTGCAGACGCGGCGGTCGTACGGGACAATGAGGCCGACGACATAGCGACCATGAGGAGAATGCATGAGCATCACCGTAAAGAATACGACGCCCGACACCACCCGCGTCACCCTGTTCGGCGAACTGCAGGACGGCACCTTCGAAGCCAAGATCATGGGCGAGACGGACGTGCCCTACACCCGCTACTGGGACAACGAAGTCGAGCAGCGCATGATCTACATCGAGCCCGATCCCGACCAGTTGAAGGCCATCCTGGCCGCCCTCAACGAGCGCCGCCTGAGCATCGAACAGTTGACGGAATTCGGCAGCGCCGGCGGCGGCACCTCGGAAATCCCGGTCTGACAGCTATCAAGGAGAGCGCATGAGTACCACGAACAATACGGGCAGCGGCGAGTCGGTGACGATCGGCGTCGGCAACGCCACCAGCGGCGAGCAGGGATCGACGCCCACCCATGAAACGATGGCGGAAACCGGCGGCAGCGGCGGCGATGCGCTGACCCTGCCGAAGGACCTCGAGGCCGCGCGGCGTGCGCCGGTAGCGGATGAGGCGCTGCAGCGCCAGCGGCAAGGCGCGGGTGCGGAACCCGAAGGTGCCGGCAGCGATGCCACCGCCATCGGCCGCGGCGCGCAGGACACGCGCAGCGAACAGGCCAGTCCGGGATCGACCGGCCTGGGTACGCCGGAAACCGGCGCCAACCAGGATGAGCGCGACCTGGCGCCGCCGCGCAAGGCCTAAGTCAACCGGCTTCGTTCACGCGCCCGCCATGCGCCGGCAAGCGTCCGCGCAGGCGCGGCAAGCCTGGGCGCAGGCCTGGCAATGGTCCATCGGGTGCTTGCCGCATTCCTCGGCGCAGGCCGTGCAGATATCCGCGCACAGGCGGCACATCTGCTGGGCGAAGTCGCTGCCGCGCGCCATGAAGGCGGCGGCGGTGCGGCAGACCTGGGCGCAATCCATGTCGAGGGCGATGCAGCGCGCCATCATCTTGACATCTTCTTCCCGCAGGCAGGCCGTGCTGCAATTGTCGCAGGCGGCGGCGCAGGCGTAGCAGGCGTCGATACAGGCTTTGAACTGGTCTTGCGTCATGGTCTTCTCCGGTCGGATGAGGGATGACGCCAGATTAGCACACTCCCATTTGTACAAATGGGACGTTAGGGCCGGGCAACGCGGCAAGCCGAACAGGCGCCGCCCCGCCCTTCGCGATTCACGCTTCGGTGGACAGGACGGGGCTTGCCGCGAGGCGGTGCCAGTTGCGCCAGGAGACCAGCGCATTGATCCAGAAGCCGGCATACAGCGCGGCGGTCAGGTACAGGCCGCGGCTGGCGTACAACGGCACGGCAATGGTGTTCACGAGCAGCCAGAAGCCCCAGTTCTCGACGCGGCGCCGCATCATGAGCACCTGGCCGATGATCGAGAACACCAGCACGGTCGAGTCCGGGAAAGGCGCGTAGGCGTCGGTGGTGGCGTGCAGCATGGCGCCATAGGCCGCGGTGGCGACGATGCCGCCGATGACGGTCGGCAGGATGCCGGCGCGGCCGGCGCGCGTGATCGGCAGCGGCTTGCCGTGGGCGCCGCGCAGCCACATCCACCAGCCGTACACACCGGTGGCGACGAAGAAGACCTGCAGCGCCACGTCGGCGTACAGGCGGTTCTGCATGAACAGTGCGCCGAACAGCGTGCAGCCGACGATACCGGTCCACCAGGTGTGGACGTTGTTACGGCCGGCCAGCACGATGGCCAGGGCGGTGAAGATATTGGCCGCGATTTCCAGCGGTCCGATCATGATGCACAGCCCTGCCCGTCCCGCTTCATCGTCGCTCCTCATGCAAGAAGCGTGTACTGTAAGCGACCGCGACTCTCTATTGCAAGAGAGGAAGTTACCTTTTTACAATTCGATGGTCTTGTGCTCGCTGTCCAGGTCCGGCTTGTTGCCGGTGATGGCCGCCTTGGCCATCGCGAACAGCTGGACCATCTTGCTGTCGTGGTTGTCCCAGTACTCGGCCGTGTGCGGATCGACGCGGATCAGGACGGCGTGTTCGTCGTCCGGGCCGGCCGGGAACCAGGCCTGGGCGCCGGCGTTCCACTTGCTGCGGATCAGTTCACGGTCGACCACGCGCTCGGCGGTGCCGCTGACCGAAACGTACAGGCTGTCGTCCGGCTGGGCGAAGGCCAGGTTCACCAGCGGGCGGTGGCCGATGCATTCCCACAGGCTGGTGAGCGTGGACGTGAAGAACCAGATGCCGCCCTGGCTGTCGACGTCTTCCTTGGTCATGGGCTGGCTGAGCAGGTGGCCGTGCGCGTCCTGCCAGGTGAACATCGGGAAGCGGACGTCCCGGATCTTGGCCGCCAGTGCGGAGACTTTGTCGCTGTCGTGAGTGCTCATGATGATTTCCTTTGCTGTCTCGTATGGTCGAGCTCCGATTGTGCCCGTGCGCGGCTTGGGCCGTCCGTGCGGCGGCGAACCATGGCGGGAAACCTACGGTGTGGCCGGATACCTGCCCGGCATGCGCCCGTTCAGCGGCGCATGTGACACAGCTTGATGCCGTGCGCCGGCAGCTTGAAGACAATTTTTGAGCCGAGTCAACCATGCCGGAAAGCGGGAAAAACGCCGGTTTCCGCAGCAATATAATGAGTTCCATGCGCTCGACCGTCGTGCGCAACGCCGCCAACGAGTATGGAGCAGCCCGACATGATCCGCCACGACCGTCATGCACCACCCCGGGCCAACGGATGAAACATGGGCGCACAACACTCCGCCGGCATGCCGCTGTCCGCGCCGGACGACCGACAGCGTCTGGTCGTCCATCTCGTCGAGGCGCTCGATAGCGCCAACATGGAAAACGGCCTGCTCAACCTGATCAGGCATTTGCCTCCTGAACGCTACCGCCATACCATTGTCTGCCTGCACGACCGCGGCGCGGACCAGGCCGGCATCCGCGCGCATGGCGTCGACGTCGTCAACCTGCACAAGGGCGAAGGCCGCGACCTGCTGCACCACCTGCGCCTGTTCCGCACACTGCGCCGGCTCCGGCCCGACCTGATCCACACCCGCAACCGCGCCGGCCTCAAGGCGCTGGTGGTGGCCACGCTCGCCGGGGTGCCGCTGCGCGTGCATGCGGAACACGGGCGCCAGCCGGGCGATGTCGACCGCGGCCGCATCGGCGGGCGCCTGCTGCGCTGGCTGCTGTGTCCGCTCATCGATCATTTCATCGCCGTCAACAGCGACCTGGAACACTGGCTGGTGGAGTCGGTCGGCGCCGAGCCGGCGCGCGTCTCCCAGATCGCCAACGGGGTCGACAGCGTGCAATTCCATCCGCGCCTCGGACCGGCGGCGGCGGTCGGACCGCCCGGCTTCATGCACGACAACGCCTTCGTGATCGGCAGCGTCGGCCGCATGGACGAGAACGCCAACCACGCGACGCTGGTCGAAGCCTTCCTGCGCCTGATCGCCTCGCCGCATCCGGCGCATGCCCGGCTGCGCCTCCTGATCGTCGGCGACGGCCCGGAACGCGCCGAATGCCAGGCACTGCTGAACCGCGCCGGCGCCGCCCAGCGTGCGTGGCTGCCCGGCGCCCGCGCCGACCTGCCGCAGTTGATGCGCGCGATGGACCTGTTCGTGCTCCCTTCGCTGCTCGAGGACCGTTCGAACGCCATCCTCGAAGCGATGGCGAGCGGCCTGCCCGTGGTCGCCACCTCCGTGGGCGTGAATACCGAGCTCGTGCATCCCGGCTTCACCGGCATCCTGGTGCCGCCGCTGTCGCCCGAACTGCTGGCCTCGGCCATCGCCGACTATTGCCGCATCCCCGAAATGGCCGTGCGTCACGGGGTGCGCGCGCGCAGCCAGGTCATCGCGCGCCACAGCATGCCGGCCATGGCGCGCGACTACCTCGCCGTCTACGACACCCTGGTGCGCGCCGAGCAGGACAGCGCCAGCCAGGAGAGTGACGTCGACGACTTGCGGCGGGAGCCTTGATGCGGGTGCTGCACCTGCTCGACCCGGCCGTCCTGCGCGCGACCGATTACCGGCGCCGGACGCTGGCCCTGGTCGACCATCTGCGTGCGCAGGGCGTACATACCGTACACCTGGCTGGCCCCGACAGGATCGCCGATGCGGCGCCGCTGCCCGACCAGGTGGACGGGCGGCAGGTGTATCGCACCGCCCTGCCCGCTTGTCCTGGCTGGCTGCCGCGATCCTGCGCGGCAGCCCTGCCGCCGGTCGTGCTGGCCCTGCGCCTGCGCCAGTTGTTGCGCTGGACGCGGCCGGACCTGATCCACGCGCATGCCGCGTCCTCGTCCACCGTGCTGGCCGCGCTGGGCATGCTGCCGCTGGCGGGGCGCCGGCGCGTGCCGCTGGTCGCGGAAGCGGAGCGCCGCGGCGCGGGGCGGCGCCCGCCTGCCTGGGAACGGTGGGCCCTGGCCCGCGCCGGTGCGCTGGCCGCGCCCAGCCTGGAAATGCGTGCGCTGCTGCGCAGCAGCCGGGTCGGGTGCCGTCGCATCGCCGTGATCCCGCCCCCCAGCGACCTGGCCGGCACGCCCTGCCTGGACCGCAGGCCGAAGGGTCTCGAGGGCGCGCCGCTGCTGGCCTATGCCGGCCGCCTGGCGCGCGACGATGGCATCGACCTGCTGCTGGCCGTGCTGTCCACCCTGCGCAAGCGCCATCCGGCGCTGCGGCTGGTGGTGGCCGGCGGCGGCCTGCGCGAGGATGAACTGGCCGAGCGCATCGGCGCCTCGAATGCGCGCGGTTACGTGGTCATGACCGGGACCTTGTCTTCACAACGTGCGGCGGACGTGTTGCCGCGTGCCGATATCGCCGTGTTTCCGGCGCTGCCGGGCGGTGCGGCGGAACTGGTGCCGTCGCGCCACCTGCTCAACGCCATGGCCCAGGGCTGCGCGATCGTCGCCTCGGACATCGCCTGCCACCGTGAGCTGCTGGTCCATGGACACAGTGCGATGCTGTTCCGCGCCGGGAGCCGCAGCGAACTCGGTGCGACACTGCTGCGCCTGCTCGACCAGCCCGAACGCCAGCGCGCCCTGGGCCGCGAAGCGGCGGCGCGCGCGGCAGCCGAGCACAGCTGGTCGATGACGGCCACGCGCTACCGGCGCCTGTACGAGCAGGTGCTCGCAGGTCAGCGCTGAGGTCAATCCCCAGCTGCCCCCAAATCGTCTATAGTGATGCCTCTTTACAAATTAAAACGGGGCTCACGAACCGTCGCGCGCCCCCACCACCTAATGAAATTCGATGTTGTGATTGTCGGCAGCGGCCTGGCGGGCCTCTCCGTCGCCCTGCACCTGGCCCAGACCCGCAAGGTCGCCATCATTTCGAAACGCGAGCTGCTCGACGGCGCCAGCAACTGGGCCCAGGGCGGGATCGCCGCCGTGCTCGATTCCGGCGACAGCCACGACCAGCACATCGCCGACACCCTGGTCGCCGGCGCCGGCCTGTGCGACGAGGCGGCCACCCGCTTCATCGTCGAGCACGGGCGCGAAGCGATCGAATGGCTGATCGAGCAAGGCGTGCCCTTCACCCGTGACGAGAGCGCGGAACTGGGTTTCCACCTGACCCGCGAAGGCGGCCACAGCCAGCGCCGCATCATCCACGCCGCCGACGCCACCGGCCACGCGGTGCAGGTGACGCTGGAACAGAAGGTGCGCGCGCATCCGAACATCGCCCTGTTCGAGCACCACTGCGCGATCGACGTGATCACGTCCGACAAGCTGACCCCGACCGGCGTGCACAGCGGCGCCCCGAGCCTGGTCGGCCAGCCGCGCTGCTACGGCCTGTACGTGCAGGACGAGACCACCGGCAAGGTGCTGACCTTCGAGGCGGAACATACCGTGCTGGCCACCGGCGGCGCCGGCAAGGTCTATTTGTATACGACAAACCCGGACACGGCCACCGGCGACGGCATCGCGATGGCCTGGCGCGCCGGCTGCCGGGTGTCGAACATGGAGTTCATCCAGTTCCATCCGACCTGCCTGTACCACCCCTATGCGAAATCCTTCCTGATCAGCGAAGCGGTGCGCGGCGAAGGCGGCCTCCTGAAGCTGCCGCCCGAAGCGGGCGCGGCGGGCGGCACCCGCTTCATGCCGGCCCATGACGAGCGCGGCGAACTGGCCCCGCGCGACGTGGTGGCGCGCGCCATCGACTACGAGATGAAGAAGCGCGGCCTGGATTACGTCCACCTGGACATCACCCACCAGAGCCCGGAATTCATCAAGGAACATTTCCCGACCATCTATGCGCGCTGCCTGGAGCTGGGCATCGACATCACGAAGGAGCCGATCCCGGTGGTGCCGGCCGTGCACTTCACCTGCGGCGGCGTGGTGACCGACCTGGCCGGCCGCACCGACATCCCGGGCCTGTACGCGGTCGGCGAGACCGCCTACACCGGCCTGCATGGCGCCAACCGCCTGGCCAGCAATTCGCTGCTCGAATGCCTGGTCGTCGGCCGCGCCTGCGCGCGCCAGATCGCGGCAATGCCGGTGACCGACATGCCGGCCCTGCCGGCCTGGGACGAAAGCCGCGTCACGAATGCGGACGAGGAAGTGGTGATCGCCCACAACTGGGACGAATTGCGCCGCTTCATGTGGAATTACGTCGGCATCGTGCGCACGACCAAGCGCCTGGAGCGGGCCAAGCACCGCATCACGCTCTTGAAGGAAGAGATCGACGAGTACTACCGCAATTTCCGCGTCACCAACGACTTGCTGGAGTTGCGCAACCTGGTCGAAGTGGCGGAGTTGATCGTGCGCAGCGCCCTGTCGCGCCGCGAAAGCCGCGGCCTGCATTACTCGCGCGATTATCCGGACACGCTGCCCAAGGCGCTGCCGAGCGTGCTGACGCCGCGGCGCAGATAACCGAGGCGACTGGCATGCGTCGTCCCCGCGCAGGCGGGGACCCAAGTTCGTCGCGTGCCACGAAAAGAGCTTGCTGCCACTCACATGAACCTGGTGCCCCACCAAAGCGCCCGGCCAGGGCGGGGACGATGGCGAACAATCGATGAACCAGAAACTTTCCCCCTCCACCATCCTGCTGCTGACCATCCCGCCCCTGCTGTGGGCGGGCAACGCCATCACCGGCCGCCTGGTGCGCGCGGCGGTGCCGCCGATGACGCTCAACCTGCTGCGCTGGGCGATCGCGCTGGCGATCCTGCTGCCGCTGGGCCGCGCCGCGCTCCGGCCCGGCAACGGCATCCTGGCCAACTGGCGCCGCTATGCGCTGCTGGGCCTGGCCGGGATCGGCATGTACAACTCGCTGCAATACCTGGCGCTGCAGAGTTCGACGCCGATCAACGTCACCCTGGTCGCGTCCGGCATGCCGGTGTGGATGATGCTGGTGGGTCGGCTTTTCTTCGACGTGCCGGTGCGGCGCTGGCAGGTGGTGGGCGCGGTGCTGTCGATCCTGGGCGTGCTGGTCGTGCTGTGCCGCGGCGACGTGAATCAATTGCTCGGCCTGCGCCTGGTCGCCGGCGATTTGTTCATGATCCTGGCGACCATCGCCTGGTCTTTCTATAGCTGGATGCTGCTGCAGCCGAAGGATGCGCCGGCGCTGCGTGGCGATTGGGCGGCCTTCCTGGCCGTGCAGGTCGGCTATGGCCTGTTGTGGTCGGCGTTGTTCACGGGAGTCGAATGGTCGATCGGCGCGCCGGCCATCGCCTGGAGCGGGACCGTGGTGGCGGCCCTGCTGTTCGTCGCCATCGGCCCGGCGGTGCTGGCCTACGCGCTGTGGGGTGCCGGCATCCGCCGCGCCGGGCCGGGCATCGGCGCCTTTTTCGTGAACCTGACACCATTGTTCACGGCGCTGCTGTCCTCCGCTTTCCTCGGCGAGCTGCCGCATGCCTACCACGCGCTGGCCTTCGCCCTGATCGTCGGCGGGATCGTGGTGTCGGCCAGGCGCTGAAACGGGGTGCATGGCGGCCGGAATCGTGTGTCCGGCCTGCTACGGCCGGTGTTACGATCCCATGTGAAGGAGAACCACGATGGCCGAAGCCTTTAGCATCCATGACCACGCGGCGAAGATCGCCGAATTCCTCGAGCGCCATCCGCGCGCGCTGGTGCTGACCGGCGCCGGGCTGTCGACCGCCTCCGGCATCCCCGATTACCGCGACCGCGACGGGACCCGGCGCGGCAAGCCGCCGATCCACGGGCCGGATTTCCGCAAGTCCGAGGCGGTCCAGCGGCGCTACTGGGCGCGCAGCATGATCGGCTGGCCGGTGCTGTCGCAAGCGCGGCCGAATGCCGGCCATCGCGCGATCGCCGGCCTGGAAGGGATTGGCAGGATCGGCTCGGTGCTGACCCAGAACGTCGACGGCTTGCACGGCCAGGCCGGCAGCCACGCCGTGCTCGAACTGCACGGCAACATCCACACGGTCGTGTGCCTGGACTGTTCGGCGCTGTTCCCGCGCGCCTTCGTGCAGGGCCAGCTGGAGGATTTCAATCCGCACATGCTGCACGCGGAAGCGACGCCGCTGCCGGACGGCGATGCCTCGGTGGAGCCGACGGAACTGGCCAGCTTCCGCCTGCCCTTCTGCACCTGCTGCGGTGGCACCCTGATGCCGAATGTCGTCTTCTTTGGCGACAATGTTCCGCCAGCACGCACGGCGATCGCGCTGGAACAGATGGAGCGGGCCGATGCACTGCTGGTCGTCGGCTCCTCGCTGATGGTGTATTCGGGCTTCCGCTTCTGCCGCATGGCCCAGGCCAGCGGCAAGCCGATCGCCGCCATCAACCTCGGCCGCACGCGCGCCGACGACCTGCTCGACATCAAGATCGAGGAATCCGCCGAGCGCCTGTTGCCGCTCGCGCTGGAACTGCTGGCCCAGGAAGCGGAGCGCACTGGAAGAGACAAGCCATCCTTTCAACTCGACGGAGGTACCTTGTGAACGCATCCATCAAACCCTGGCAGGCCGGTGCCCTGGCCGCCGGCCTCGGCCTGGCGGCATCCTTCTTCTACGTGCGCGGCAAGACCCGGCAGGCCGAGGCCGAGCATCCGCCGCAAGGCCGTTTTGTGAAAGTCGACGGCGTGCGCCTGCATTACATCGAGCGCGGCAGCGGCCCGGTGCTGGTGCTGTTGCACGGTAACGGGGTCATGGCCGATGACTTCGATCAAAGCGGCTTGCTCGACAAAGCCGCCGAACACTACCGCGTGATCGCCTTCGACCGTCCGGGCTACGGCTACAGCGAGCGTCCGCGCAGCAAGGTCTGGACGCCGCAAGCCCAGGCGCGCCTGCTGCACCATGCGCTGCAGGAAATCGGCGTCGATTCGGCCATCGTCCTCGGCCACTCCTGGGGCACGATGGTGGCGCTGTCGATGGCGCTCGATGCGCCCGGCTTCGTGCGCGGCCTGGTGCTGCTGTCCGGCTATTACTACCCGAGCTTGCGCGCCGACGTGCCGCTGGCCGCCGGCCCTGCGATCCCGCTGCTGGGCGACCTGATGCGCTACACCGTGTCGCCGCTGGCCGCGCGCATGCTCTGGCGGCCGATGATGAAGCGCGTCTTTTCGCCGCAGGCGGTGGATCCGCGCTTCGAGCGGATGTCGCCCTGGATGATGCTGCGCCCGGGCCAGGTGCGCGCCAGCGCGGCCGAGGCGGCGCTGATGGTGCCTTCCGCATTGGCGCTGGCCAGACATTATGCGGAGCTGGAAGTGCCGGCCGTGATCGTCGCCGGTACCCAGGACAGGATGGTCGATTTCGCGCACCACGCCGAGCGCCTGGATGAAGCCTTGCCGAACAGCGAGCTGCACCTGGAGCCGGGTGTCGGGCACATGACGCATTACGTGAATCCGGACAAGGTGCTGGCGGCGGTCGAATCGGTCGCGGGCCGGGTTGGCGAGGTGGTGTACCGGCACAATCCGCGCGCGGAGGCGCTGGCGCGGGCCAGCGAGAGCGGGGTCTAGCGCATATTTTCGTGACGCGTCACGCGAATGAATCGATCCAGGCCCTTGCGGCCCGGATCACCTCGGCATCGTTCGGGTGTACCGCCACCTTGTCGAGGTCGCTGCTTGGGACCAGGTGCACTGCCTGGGTCTCCCAACCCATCCTGGCCGGATTGCCGGCCAGGCGCCGCGCGATGTAATAGCGGGTGTAGGTCTGGGTGCGCCGGATGTCGAGCAAAAAGGCCTTGAGCCGCACCACCAGCCCGGATTCCTCGAAAGCTTCGCGCAGCGCCGTGTGCTGCAGCGTGCCGCCGGCGTCGACCCGGCCCTTCGGAAAGGTCGCCCGGTAGCCGCCGAAGCCATTGGTCGGCGCCACCAGCCAGATGCGGCCGTCATTCTCGACGATGACCGTGCCCGCCGCGGCCCTGAAACCCGGCGGCAGCGTGAAAGCCGGCTCTTCCACGACAGGTGCCGCTTCCGGCACCACAAAGGCACTCGGTGCGACCGCGATCCCGTTCAACATGGACGGCATCTTGCCGCCGGGTACCACGGTGGCGCTACGATCCGGATCCAGCCAGGCGGCCAGTGGCGTCGGCAGGCTGGGATGGCGGATGGTGACCGGTGCGCCGTCGTCGTCCAGGAACGGGTGCCGGATGGCAGGCATGTGGGTTGCCCGCTCAGCCAACGATCCGCAGCGAATAATCGGTCGCCTTGACATCCTTGGTCAGGCTGCCGATCGAGATGCGGTCCACGCCGGTCTCGGCGATCGCGCGCACGGTCTGCATGTTGATGCCGCCCGAGGCTTCCAGCAGCGCGCGCCCGCCGTTGATGCGCACGGCATCGCGCATCATGTCCAGGTCAAAATTGTCCAGCAGGATGGACACGGCACCGGCCGCCAGGGCCTCTTCCAGCTCGGCGATCGACTCCACCTCGACCTGGATGCTCACGCCGGCATCCAGGGCGGAAGCCGCCTGCAGCGCCGCCGTGATGCCGCCCGCCGCCGCGATGTGGTTTTCCTTGATCAGGATGCCGTCGTACAGCGCCATGCGCTGGTTGGCGCCGCCGCCCACGCGCACCGCGTATTTCTGCGCCTGGCGCAGGCCGGGCATGGTCTTGCGGGTGTCGAGGATCTGGGCGCGGGTGCCGGCGACGACGTCGACATACACACGGGTGGCGGACGCCACGCCCGACAGCAGTTGCAGGAAGTTCAGTGCCGAACGCTCGGCCGTCAGCAGCGAGCGCGGCGAGCCTTCGATGGCGCAGACCACGCTGTCGGCGGCCATGACCTCGCCCTCGGCATATTTCCAGTCGATCTCGATGCCCTGGTCGATCGCCAGCATGATGCCTTCGAACCAGGGTGCGCCGCACAGCACGGCCTGTTCGCGCACGATGACGCGCGCCTTGGCACGCGGCGCTTCCGGCACCAGCTTGCCGGTCAGGTCGCCGCTGCCGACGTCTTCCAGCAGCGCCGCCAGCAGGTTCTGCTCGAACGCCGCCTGCAGTTTCTCGTCGAAGGCGCCGTCTTCGGCGAATGGGTTGCGCAGATTGGTCATGCCGGGCCGATTCCATTGAACAGTTGAGTCTCATTTTCGAGCGCGCCGCTCGGCAGCGCCTTGGCTTTTTTCGCGGCCGCGAAATCGAGCATGCGGTCGATCGCACGCCTGGCCTGCCTGCCAATTTCCGGATCGACGAAGATCTCGTTCTTCTGCGACTCCAGCACCTCGGCCAGGTTCTGCAAGCCGTTCATCGCCATCCACGGGCAGTGCGCACAGCTCTTGCAGGTGGCGCTGTTGCCGGCGGTCGGCGCTTCGATCAGGGTCTTGCCCGGCGCGGCCATGCGCATCTTGTGCAGGATGCCGTTGTCGGTGGCGACGATAAAGTGCGTCGCATCCATGGTCTGGGCGGCATTGATCAACTGCGTGGTCGAGCCGACCACGTCGGCCTGCTCCACCACATTGGCGGGCGATTCCGGGTGCACCAGCACTTTCGCATGCGGGTATTCGGCGCGCAGCAGGTCCAGTTCGATGCCCTTGAATTCGTCGTGCACCAGGCAGGAACCCTGCCACAGCAGCATGTCGGCCCCGGTCTGCTTCTGGATGTAGGAGCCCAGGTGACGGTCCGGCGCCCACAGGATCTTCTTGCCTTGCGCGTGCAGGTGCTTGACGATGTCCAGGCCGATCGAGGAGGTCACCATCCAGTCGGCGCGCGCCTTGACGGCCGCCGAGGTATTTGCGTAGACCACGACGGTGCGGTCCGGATGCTGGTCGCAGAAGGCGGCAAACTCGTCCGCGGGACAGCCCAGGTCCAGCGAGCAGGTGGCGTCCAGGTCCGGCATCAGGATCGTCTTTTCCGGGCTCAGGATTTTTGCGGTCTCGCCCATGAAGCGCACGCCGGCCACGACCAGGGTCTTGGCCGGATGGTCGCGCCCGAAGCGCGCCATTTCCAGCGAATCCGAAACGCAGCCGCCGGTTTCCTCGGCCAGGTCCTGCAGGTCGGCGTCCACGTAGTAGTGGGCGACCAGGACCGCTTCTTTTTCCTTCAGCAGGCGCCGGATGCGGTCTTTCAGCGCGGCCTTTTCGGCCAGTTCCAAGGGCGACGGCGTGCGCGCCCAGGCTTCGGCGGTCGAACAGACGCCGCCGACCGGACGGTCGTATTCGAAGGTCTTGATGGGAGTGATCGTATTCATGAGTACGTTTGGGAGCGCGGACGCGCAAAGCTTGCCGGACGAGGGCCGGAATGCCGGCATTGTAGTCCTTTGTGTATCTGGCGGCAAAATTGCGATAAAAAAAAGCCCGGCCTGTCAGCAGGCCGGGCTTTCCCGGTGATTCGCTATTTAACGTGACGCGTCACGCCAATTATTCGAGACCCTGGCTGCGCAGGTAATCCTCGTAGTTGCCCTGGAAGTCGATCACGCGGTCTTCCTTGACTTCGAGGATGCGCGTTGCCAGCGAGGACACGAATTCACGGTCGTGCGAGACGAAGATCAAGGTGCCGGCATACTTGTCCAGCGCCACGTTCAGTGACTCGATCGATTCCATGTCCATGTGGTTGGTCGGCTCGTCCATCAGCAGCACGTTGTGGCGGCCCAGCATCAGCTTGCCGTACATCATGCGGCCCTTTTCACCGCCGGACAGCACGCGCACCGATTTCTTGACTTCGTCGCCGCCGAACAGCAGGCGGCCCAGGATCGAGCGCACGGCCTGGTCGTCGTCGCCTTCCTGGGTCCAGTTGCCCATCCAGTCGGTCAGGTTCAGGTCGGTGGCGAATTCCTCGGTCGGATCCTGCGGCATGTAGCCCGGGTTGGCGTTTTCCGCCCACTTGATGCGGCCGGTATCGGCGTCGAGGCCGGTGATATCATGGCCGCCGATGCTGCGCAGCAGCGTGGTCTTGCCCGCACCGTTGGCACCGATGATCGCGACGCGCTCGCCGGCTTCGACCATGATCGAGAAGTTCTTAAACAGGGTGCGGTCGTAGGACTTGCTCAGGCCCTCGGTCTCGACCGCCAGGCGGTGCAGCTTCTTCTCGCCTTCGAAGCGCACGAACGGGTAGGCGCGCGAGGACGGCTTGAATTCCTCGATCTTGATCTTGTCGATCTGCTTGGCGCGCGAGGTCGCCTGGCGCGCCTTCGATTTGTTGGCCGAGAAGCGGCGCACGAATTCCTGCAGCTCGGCCACTTTTTCCTTGGCCTTGGCGTTGTTCGCCAGCTGCTGGTTGCGGGCCTGGGTCGAGGCTTCCATGTAGTCGTCGTAATTGCCCGGATACACCTTCAGCGTGCCGTAGTCCATGTCGGCGACGTGGGTGCAGACCGAGTTCAGGAAGTGGCGATCGTGCGAGATGATGATCATCGTCGAATTGCGCTGGTTCAGCATGTCGCCCAGCCAGGAGATCGTGTGGATGTCCAGGTTGTTGGTCGGTTCGTCCAGCAGCAGGATGTCCGGATCCGAGAACAGGGCCTGGGCCAGCAGCACGCGCAGCTTCCAGCCCGGCGCCACGGCGTTCATCAGGCCCTGGTGCAGATCGGTGCCGATGCCCAGGCCCAGCAGCAGTTCGCCGGCGCGCGCCTCGGCCGAGTAGCCGTCGTATTCGGCGACCTTGCCTTCGAGCTCGGCGGCTTTCATGTAGTCGTCGTCGGTCGCTTCCGGGTTGGCGTAGATGGCGTCGCGCTCGGAGATCGCGTTCCACAGCTCGGTGTGGCCCATCATGACCACGTCCAGCACGCGCACGTCTTCGTAGGCGAACTGGTCCTGGCGCAATTTACCCAGGCGCTCGCCCGGGTCGAGCGAGACGTTGCCGCCCGACGGCTCGAGGTCGCCGCCCAGGATCTTCATGAAGGTCGACTTGCCGCAACCGTTGGCGCCGATCAGGCCGTAGCGGTTGCCGTCGCCGAATTTGACGGAAATGTTTTCGAACAGCGGCTTGGCGCCGAACTGCATCGTGATATTGGCTGTAGAGAGCACTGGAGAAACCTTCCTGCAGGGTTGGTCGCGCGGCAATTGAACTCAACAGCGCGCGATGTATCTGGATTAACCGCGCATTCTACCATTGCGAACAGCCTGCGGGGCGCTCAGTGGCTGGCCAAGTGGCTGGCTCATTGCCTGGCTCAGTGTCGGGGGATGCCGGGCTGGGGCAGCGCCCCGCTGGTCGAGCGGAACGGCACTGCGGGCAAGCCGGCGCCGTTGGCCAGGTTCGGCTGCGCCGCCTCGTCCCAGGCGAAGCGCACCGCCGCCGGCAGCGGCACCTTCGGGCTGCTGACCAGGACGGTCTCGCCGGAAATGCTGGCCGTGGCCGGATACCAGCGCCCGTCGCGGCCGGCCACGTCGAACCAGCTCAGGGCCTTGCTGTCGCGCGCGGCCAGGCCCTGCGCATTGCTGAAGCTGACGACCGCCTTGTCGCCCACGACGCGCATGCCGCGGTAGGTCGGCCCAAAGGCGACGATGCCGGTCTTGGCATAGCTCTGCACCAGCGCCACATTCGCCAGGCGCACGCCGACCGCCTTCTTTTCGCGCGGATGGATGTCCTTCAAATCGTCGACCAGGTCGGTCGTGACGACCATGCCCGAACCCGGGATGCGCTGCGCGTCCGCCTGCGCTTCCCACATCAACGGCGCCGCCTGCGGGTCGATCACCTGCTTGTGGCGCACCACGTGGTACAGGTGCGGCGCCACCTGCACATAATAGAAGGCGAACTCGCGGCCCCACTGGCGCCGCCAGCCGCTCACCATGGTTTCCAGGCGCGCCGTGTACTGCGAGGGATCGTCGTCGTCGATGATGTTGGTCTCGCCCTGGTACCACAGCGCTCCCTTGAGCGCGAACGGTGCCAGGCCGGCGACCATGCCGTTGTAGAGCTGGGCCGCGTCCTTGTGCGGGATGGTGCTGGGATCGTCCGCCGACGCGCCGGGCGTCCACAGGGCAATATGGGTGCCGCCCCAGGTCGAGTCGACCAGGCCGACCGGCGCCTTGAGCTCGGTGTGCAGGCGCTGGCCGAAATAATAGGCCGCGGCCGAGAACGGCAGGCTGGCCAGGGTCTCTGGCGAGCAGCGCACCCAGCTGCCGATGACGTCGTCCAGCGGCTGCTGCGCCTTCTTGCGGCCGACCTTGAACAGGCGGATCTCGGGATAGTTGGCGGCGGCAAGTTCCTGCTCAAAATTAAAAGTCGGCTTCTGGCCCTGCTTTTCGCCCAGCGGCTTCTCCATGTTCGACTGGCCGGACGCCAGCCAGACTTCGCCGACCAGCACGTCCTCCACCTTGATCTGGTTCTGCGCGCCTTTCACGACCAGCGTGCCGGCCCGCTCCGCCTTGCTCAGGTCGAGGTCGAGACGCCAGCGGCCGTCGCCGCCGGCTGTCACCCGCCCGGACTGGCTGCCCAGTTGCACGCTCACCTGTTCGCCGGCGTCGGCCCAGCCCCAGATCGGAACGTTCGCGGCGCGCTGCAGCACCATATGGTCGGAGATGATGGCGGGCAGGCGCACGGCGGCGCACGCCCCGGTCGACAGGGCCAGCAAGGCGCTGGCGGCGGCAAGGCGGTGGAAAAGGCGCATCCGGGATCCTTTCGGCAGTGGCTGGGGAGTTCCCTGCGGATGCTAGGATGGCGCCGCCATTTGGTCAATCGGCGGCGCTCATTTGATCACGATGATGAGCCGCGGCCTCAGGCAAGCGGCAGCGTCGGATAATCGCGCAGGGTCAGGCGCCAGGCCTCGCCCTCGGACACCAGCCGCCCCTGCGCCCCGAACGGGAGCGTCACCCGGCGCGCGATGTGGCCGAATTCGAGCCCGGTCAGCACCGGGCATGGCAGCACGGCGCGCACATAGGCCAGCATCTGGGCGAAATCGTAGCCATTGTCGTGGGCGCCCAGGCGGTAGCCGGAAAAGTCGCCCAGCACGATCGCCCGCTGGCGGTCCAGCACGCCGGCCTGCATCAGCTGCAGCAGCATGCGCTCGACCCGGTAGGGGTGCTCGGCGATGTCTTCCAGGTACAGGATGCCGTCCTCGATGCGCGGGAAGTACTCGGTGCCCAGCAGCGACACGATCATCGCCAGGTTGCCGCCCCAGACCGTGCCGGTCACGTCCAGCGCCGGGTTGCCCTCGCCCTGGCCCCGCACGGTGTGGGTCGGGCCGGCCAGGCAGGACCAGAAATCGTCCAGGGTGAAGTCGACGGGGTCAAGCGCGCCGAAATCGCCCGCGAACATCGGGCCGGCGTAGCTGAGCGCGCCCGTTTTCGCGTACAGCGCCATGTGCAAGGCGGTGAGGTCGGAAAAACCGACGAACAGCTTGCCGCTGGCGGCGAGCCGCGCGTAGTCGATCTGCGGCAGCAGGCGCGTCATGCCATAGGCGCCGCGGATCGCCATCACGATCTGCACGTCCGGATCGTCGGCGGCGGCGTTCAGCTGCGCCAGGCGGGCTTCATCCGTGCCGCCGAAGCGCAGGTGGCGCGCGGCGTGTTCATAATAGTTGTGGACCAGGATGCCCTGGGCCTCGAGGCGGGCGATGCCGCGCGGAATGGCGTCCGCATCGGGCGCAAAACTGCCCGGCGCGACCAGGGCGATGCCGGGCCGCTGTGCAAATGGAGGAAGGGTCACTGTCTGATGAAGAGCCGCGGTGTTGAGTCGGGCAACATCTTACCGTGGGCATGGGCGTCGATCAAGGCGAGCAGGCGCTCGAGCAGCTGGGTCGGCAGGTCGTGGCCCATGCCTTCGATCAGCTCGAGGCGCGCGCCCGGGATGGCGTTGCAGGTATCGACGCCGCAGGCGGCCGGGATCATCGGGTCGGCCGCGCCGTGGATCACCAGCGTCGGCGCGGCGATCGTGCGCAGCTGCGGCGTGCGGTCGCCGCAGGCGGTCACGGCCAGCATCTGGCGCGCGATGCCGCCCGGGCAGCAGCTGCGCCGCAGGGCGCGGGCGACGCGCCGGCGCAAGTGTTTTTCCGGCGTCGGATAGGCCGGGCTGGACAGCGCGCGCAAGAGCTGCACGCCGTGTTCGATCATGGCGTCGACGTCGCCGGCGTTGCCTGGCCGGCGCAGCATGGCGCGGCGCACGGCGCGGGTCGGCCCCGGCAAGCCGCGCCGGCCGCTGCTGGACATGATCGAGGTCAGGCTCAGCACGCGCGACGGGAACTTGGCCGCCATCAACTGGGCGATCATGCCGCCCATCGACACCCCGACCACGTGGACGCGCGCCACGCCCAGCGCCGACAGCACGCCGACGGCATCGTCGGCCATGTCTTCCAGCGTGTAGCTCGGCCGCAGCGGCAGGCGCAGCCTGGACTTGAGCCAGGCCAGGGCCAGGCTCGGGGTGCCGCAGTGTTCGAACTTGGTCGACAGGCCGCAATCGCGGTTGTCGAAGCGGATCACGTAGAAGCCGAGGTCGGCGAGGCCCTCGACGAATTCGTCGGGCCAGGAGCTCAGCTGGAGGCCGAGGCCGTTGATCAGCAGCAGGGGCACGGCCTTCGGATCGCCGCAGGTGTCGTAGGCGATGCGGATGCCGTTGGCATTCAGGCTAGGCATGGCGGCGGCGCCGGGACTGGAGAGGCCGGCGACTGGTAACTGGGTTCAAGGAAAAACTCCCGCGCCGCACCATGCGGCTGCCAAACCAGCATACCATTTTTGCAAATTCGTGGGCGCGGCACGACGGCGTCGTCGCGTGCGCGCCCCCACCGGGTCAAGCGGCGTCGCCCCCCGCGTCCAGCACGGACGGCAGCGGCGCGCGGCGCGCGGCGCGGCGTTCGGCAAAGAAGCCCTTCAGCATGGCGCCGGCCTCTTCGGCCAGCACCCCGCCGAGCACCGCCGTGTGGTGGTTCAGCTGTTCCAGCGCGAACAAATCGAGCACCGAGCCGCATACGCCGGTCTTGGGGTCGCCGGCGGCGAACACCACGCGCGCCAGGCGCGCATGCATCATCGCGCCCGAGCACATGGCGCAGGGTTCCAGCGTCACGTACAGCTCGCAGCCCGGCAGCCGGTAGTTGCCGAGTCTTTCGGCGGCGGTGCGCAGCGCCATGATCTCGGCGTGGGCGGTCGGGTCGTGGCGCCCGATCGGCTGGTTGTAGCCGGTGGCGATCACCTCGCCGTCCTTGACGACCACGGCGCCGACCGGGACCTCGCCCTGGTCCCAGGCCTTGCGCGCTTCCAGCAGGGCAAGGGCCATGTAGCGGCCGTCGGCGTCGCTCACGCTGCCCTCCATCAGCCCTCCGTGATTTCGGCCCAGCAGTTCGGCGTCTCGTGCAGCACCAGCTTTTGCAGGCGCAGGCCGGTGCCGAAGCGGTCGGTGTAGGCCGCCTTCAGGATGTTCCAGGCGACCTGCGCCAGGTTCTCGACGGTCGGGATACGGTCGATCACGACGGTCTTGTGGCCGGGCAGCGTCTGCAGGAAGCCATGCACCGCCTCGTCCTTTTCGTACACCAGGAAGGCATGGTCCCACACGTCGACCAGGTATTCCTTGGCCAGCGCCTTGATGTCGGAAAAGTCCATGATCATGCCGTTGTCGGAACTGCCTTCGACGTCGATGATGGCGCCGGTCAGCGTGATTTCCAGGGTGTAGCGGTGGCCGTGCAGGTTGCGGCACTGGCTCTTGTGGTCGGGGATGCGGTGGCCTGCATCGAATTCGAGCTTGCGGGTAATGGTCAGCATGGTAAGGCTTAAGGAATTTGCAGGAGTTTGTGGGTCTGGAGGCTGAGCTTCCACTTGGGGTTGGCGCGGCAGGTGTCGATCGCCAGTTTCGTGTTGAACTCGGCCAGCGGCCCGTCCATGGGCTGCACGTAGAAGTTCTCGAAATCCAGGCCTTCGTAGGCGGCCAGGTCTTGCCCGGCCTGCGGGATCACGACCTTGATCTCGTTGCCCTTGCCGACCACCAGCTTGCTGCCCATCTTCGGGCTGACGCAGATCCAGTCCACGCCTGCCGGCACCGGCAGCGTGCCGTTGGTCTCGATCGCGATCGTGAAGCCGCGCGCATGCATGGCGGCGATCAGCGGCGCGTCCAGCTGCAGCAGCGGCTCGCCGCCGGTGAACACCACGTATTTGCTGGCCGGGTAGCGCTGCGGCCACAGGCCATCGATCTCCGCGGCAAGGGCGGCCGCGTCCTTGAACTTGCCGCCGCGTTCGCCGTCGGTGCCAACGAAATCGGTGTCGCAGAACTGGCAGACCGCCGTCGCGCGGTCGCTTTCGCGGCCGGTCCACAGGTTGCAGCCGGCAAAACGGCAGAACACGGCCGGACGCCCGGCATGCGCGCCCTCGCCCTGCAAGGTATAGAAAATCTCTTTGATGCTGTATGTCACTGTAAGCCTCAGTCGACCCGGCGGGCCTGTCGTCAACCTTCCATTATACCGTGGCCGGGCAAGCCTGCTGAAGGCCCTCGGATTTTTCCTTTCGCTCAGTAAATATATTTCCGTTGAGCATCAGCAAAATCCGATGCCGAGCTCTACCGTAATCTCACACGGAATGTTCCCAATGCCGCAAGGAAGGTGAGTCATGAAAACGCCGATGCATCCCACGCTGCGCTGCGCCCTTGCCGTCCTGTCCTTGCTGGGCGCCACGCTGGCACTCGTCGCCTCGGCATGGAGCGGCAGCGCCGGCGCGGCGGCCGGCGTGCTGACGGCGCTGGTGGCGGCCGCGCTGTTCGCCGTGCTGGTGCGGCGTCTGCGCAACGAGGACCGCTCGGCGGCCTGCGACGCCGAACAATGCCTGGCGCGCAACGACGCCGACGAGGCGGTGCTGGAAGCGGATCTGCTGCTGGCGCGCCTGAGCGCCGGCAGCACCCAGCGCGGTGCCGACCCGGCCAGCCAGCTCATGATGATCCAGGCCGAGCTGACCCACATGCAGTACGGCGCCACCGACCCGGCCGTCGCCGCTCGCCTGGAACACGTGCGCGGGCGCGTCGAGCGCGTCGCCCATGCACTGCGGCGCAACGTCCGGGCCGCCGCGGCCAGCTGAGCCACGCGGCCGCCACCCTCTCGCAGCCGGCGCGGCCACCGCGCGAGCTCCATCGCTATTGAGCCAGATCAATAGCGCGTCATCTGCTGTGAAGCAAAATCGGTTCTTGTCAGCAACACCCGCAGCCCGGAACGCTCAACCGACAGACCGAAGGACGGCACATGACAAGTACCACGACCCTGCAGCGGCTCATGGATTCCTCGAGCGCGAATCCCGATCGCGCCTTCGCCCACCAGCTGATGGAAATGCTGGCCATTCCCGTGTTCGTGCTCGACGCCAGCGCGCGCGTCGTCATCTGGAACCGCGCCTGCGAACGCCTGACCGGGATGCCGGCCCTGGACGTCATCGGCACGCGCGACCACTGGCGCAGCTTCTTCGACGAGCACCGCCCGACCCTGGCCGACCTCCTGATCCAGGAACGCGGCGGCGACGACGTCCAGCAGCTGCGCCCGCGCCAGAACACCAGCCACCTGTCCGCCGAAAGCTGGTGCGACATGCCGCGCGTGGGCCGGCGCCGCTACCTGGCCGCCGATGCCAGCCCGATCTACGATGAACGCGGCAGATTGTCGGCCGTGGTGCAGACCCTGCGCGACATGACCGAGGAAAAGCAGGCCCAGCTCGCGCTCGAGCAGCTGGCCACGCGCGACGGCCTGACGGGCCTGGCCAACCGCCGCTGCTTCGACGAGACCTTGCACGCCGAGTGGGCGCGCGCCATGCGCCAGCGCCAGCCGCTGTCGCTGTTGATGGTCGACGTCGACAATTTCAAGGCGTACAACGATGCCCACGGCCACCTGGGCGGCGACGAATGCCTGAAACGCATCGCCACGGCGGTCGCCAGCGAAATGCGCGCCAATGACCTGGTGGCGCGCTACGGCGGCGAGGAATTCGCGGTGGTCCTGCCGAACCAGTCGCTGAAGGGCGCGGCGACCGTCGCTGAACGCATCCGTTCCCGCGTCGAACAGCTGCAGGTACCGAACGTGCTGGCGCCCGGGCAGCACGTGACGGTGTCGATCGGCGCAGCGACGGCGCTGCCGGCCCCCGAGAACGCCGCCTCGGAACTGGTGGCGACCGCCGACGCCGCCCTCTACCGCGCCAAGCACATGGGACGCAACCGGATCAGCTTGCCGCTGACCGAGCCCGCCTGACCCTCGGTCGCCCCTGTTGCCAAGCTTGTATCTTTCCTTGGGAATACACTATGCTGTCGGGCACAGCATTTTTCCCAAGGAGTCCGCGTGTCCCGAGTCTTGTCTTCCCGAGTGCCGATGTCGCTCATGGCGCTGGCGATCGCCGGCGCTTTCACCAGTGTCCACGCCGCTGCCCCTTCCAGATCCGACGTGCTGCCATTCAAGGCGGTCGAAAAGCAGCTGCCGAACGGCCTCAAGGTCATCGTCGTGCCGACCGGCTTCCCGAACCTGGTGTCGGTGACGATTCCGGTCCAGACCGGCTCGCGCAACGAAGTCGAGCCGGGCAAGTCGGGCTTCGCCCACTTCTTCGAGCACATGATGTTCCGGGGCACTAAGGCCTATCCGCCGGAAAAATACCAGGACATCATCACCAAGGCCGGCGCGCGCCAGAACGCCTACACCAGCGACGACCTCACCAATTACTACACGACCTTCGCCAAGCAGGACCTGGAGACGGTGCTGAAGGTCGAGGCCGACCGCTTCCAGCACCTGGACTATGCGGAAGCCGTGTTCAAGACCGAATCGCGCGCGGTGCTGGGCGAATACAACAAGAACAGCGCGAATCCGATGCAGAAGCTGTTCGAGGTCCAGCGTGACGCCGCCTTCGGCACCCACACGTATAAACACACGACGATGGGCTTCCTGAAGGACATCGAGGACATGCCCAACCAATACCAGTACTCGAAAGTCTTCTTCGACCGCTGGTACCGCCCGGAGCGCACCACCATCATCATCGCCGGCGACGTCGAGCCGAAGCAGGCGGTGGCGCTGGTCGAGAAATACTGGAGCGGCTGGCAGCGCGGCAGCTACAAGGTGACCGTGCCGGCCGAACCGGCGCCGAAAGGCGCGCAGTACCGCCACGTGGACTGGCCGAGCCCGACGCTGCCGCTGGTGACCGTCGCCTTCCGCGGCCCGGCCTTTTCCAGCACGCAGAAGGACCAGGCGGCGCTGTCGATGGCGCTGTCGCTGGCCTTCGGCCGCACCTCGCCCCTGTATAAACGCCTGGTGCAGGACGAGCAGAAGGTCGACCAGCTGTTCGATTCGAGCCCGAACCGGGTCGACCCGAGCCTGGTCACCGTCGGCGCGCGCGTGAAGAAGCCGGAAGACGCGCTATATGTGCGCAACGCCATCCTGGAAACCATCGGCAGGCTGCGCGACACGCCGGTCCCGGCCCAGACCCTGCTGGACGCCCAGTCCAACGAGAAGTACAGCCTGATCCGTTCGCTGGACAACACCGACGCCATTGCCCAGACCCTGGCCTCCTACGTGCACTTCGAGCGTTCCTACGACACCCTGAACCGCTACTACCGCGTGGTCGACAGCCTGACCCCGGCCGACCTGCAGGCCGCCGCGCGCAAATACCTGGTCGACGATTCGATGGTCGTGACCACCCTGGCCCACGCCAGCCTGCCGGCCGGCATCGAGGCGCTGCCGAAGCTGGCCAGCTTCGCGCCCAGGGCGGGCGACGCGAGCTTCGACGTGCTGGTGCAGAAGTCGAGCCTGCCGCAGGTGCGCTTCAAGCTGCTGTTCGACGTCGGTTCGAGCCAGGACCCGGCCGGCAAGGAAGGCCTGGCGGCGCTCACCGCCGCGATGGTGGCGCGCGCCGGGTCGAGCGAGCGCAAGTACGACGAGGTCACCAAGGCCCTGTTCCCGGTCGCCGGCGCCTTCGGCGAGCAAGCCGACAAGGAAATGACGACCTTCACCGGCACCATCCACAAGGACAACTGGAACACCTTTCTCGACGTCGCCCTGCCCCAGCTGCTGGACCCGGGCTTCCGCGAGGACGACTTCCGCCGCCTGAAGGACGCGCAGAAGAACGCGCTGGTGCTGGACCTGAAGGACAACAACGAGGAAGAACTGGGCAAGGAGCGCCTGCAGGCGAACATCTTCGCCGGCACGCCCTACGGCCACCCGGTACTGGGCACCGTCAAGGGCATCGATGCGATCACGCTGGACGACGTGAAAGCCTTCTACAGGAAGGCCTATACCCAGGGCGCGCTGCACGTGGGCGTGTCGGGCGACGCCAGCCCGGCCATGCTCGACCAGCTCAAAGCGCGCCTGGCGGGCCTGCCCGCGGGTGCCGGCTTGCCGCGCATCGCCGCGCCGCAGGGCCGCAAGCCGCAGGGCCTGGAAGTCGAGATCATCGAGAAGAACACGCGCGCGACCGCGATTTCCTTCGGCCTGCCGATCGCCGTCAACCGCACCCACCCGGACTTCCCGGCCCTGTGGCTGGCCAAGACCTGGCTGGGCGAGCACCGCGCCTCGAATTCCTACCTGTACCAGCGCATCCGCGAACTGCGCGGCATGAACTACGGCGACTACGCTTATATCGAAGCCTTCCCGCGCGGGATGTTCGGCTTCTTCCCGAGCCCGAACCTGGGCCGCCAGTCGCAGATCTTCGAAGTCTGGATCCGCCCGGTCGCGCCGCAGAACGCCCACTTCGCACTGCGCATCGCGCTGGCCGAGCTGGGCAAGCTGGTCGACCAGGGCCTGACCCAGGCCCAGTTCGAATCGACCCGCGACTACCTGATGAAGAACGTGTTCGTGATGACCGCGACCCAGGACCAGCAACTGGGCTACGCGCTCGATGCCCAGTGGTACCGCACGCCGGAATTCACGCAGATGATGCGCGACGGCTTGTCCAGGCTCTCCGTGGCCGACGTCAACGCCGCCATCCGGAAGCACCTGTCGGCGCGCGACCTGTCCGTGGTGTTCATCACCAAGGATGCGGCCGGGCTGAAGGAGAAGCTGGTGACGGATGCGTTCTCGCCGATCAGCTACGACGGCAGCAAGCCGCAGGACGTGCTGGACGAGGACAAGGTGATCGGGGCGATGAAGCTGGGGATCAGGCCGGAAGCGGTGAGGATCACGCCTGCGGGGCAGGTGTTCGAGAAGTAAGCGACGTTCTTGAGCTAACGAAAAAAACGCCGGCAGCGCCGGCGTTTTTCATTTCCGATCACCTGCCGCTCAGCGGGTCATCTTGTCCCAGCCATGACGCACGGCCGACTTCATCTTGTCCCAGGTCGACACGCCGCTCGAGCCCGGATAGCGGGTATCCCAGTCGCTGCGCAGGTCGGACTCGACGTCGTCCCAGTTGCGGCCCTTGTACTTGTCGTTGGCGCGCATGTCGCGGCCGTAGCGGTAGGCCGGTGCGTAGTCGTTGTAGGTGTCGCCGCTGGTGCCGTAGGTCGAGTTCCAGTGGTTGCGGTAGTAGGAATCGTCATCGTCCATGTCCGGGGTGATCTTGTCCCAGCCGTGGCGGACGGCGGCCTTCATCTTTTCCCAGGTCGACGGGCCGGTGTTGCGCGTTTCCCAATCGGTCCTCAGGTCCGACTCGACGTCGTCCCAGTTGCGGCCCTTGTACTTGTCGTTGGCGCGCATGTCGCGGCCGTAGTCGTAGGCCGGCGCCAGGTCGTCGTAGCTGCTGCCCGAGGCGGCGTACTGGGTGCTGTAGTGGTTACGGTAGTAAGAATCGTTGTCGTCCGAGTCCGGGGTGATCTTGTCCCAGCCGCGGCGCACCGCGTTCTTGAACTTGTCCCAGGTCGAGGCGCCCGGATTGCGGGTTTCCCAATCGGATTTCAGGTTCGATTCGATATCGTTCCAGTCGCGGTCCTTGTACTGGGAGCTGGAACGCATCTCGTTGCCGTAGCGGTAGGCCGGCGCGTAGTCGTCGTAGCTGCCGCCCAGGCTGGAATAGTTGCTGTCCCAGTCCTTGCGCCAGGCGTCGTCGCTGCCCAGGCCCATGCCCATCGCATTCGAGGACGCGCCCAGCGACTGGTCGCCGGCCAGGTTCTCGACCTGCACCTCGGTGCGGCGCACGGTGTCGTGGATGTTTTCCTGGCGCTGCGAGACTTCCTTGCCGACCACGACTTCCTCGACCACGCGGGCCGATTTCTGCACGACGGCTTCCTCGGCCGTCTCGCGCAGTTCGATCGACTGTTCCTTGAAGGCGGTGGCGTCGGCGGTGCTGATCGGCTGGTTGACCGGACGGCGCTCCACGCTCACGTGCTCTTCGCGCAGGCCGATGCTCTGGTCGACCGGGGTCTCGATGATGCGCGAGTACACGCGCACGCCGCCGCGCTGGACTTCGCGCTTGCCGACCTTCAGTTCTTCCTCGACCACGGGAATGGCGCGGCTGGTGCCGCCATCCTGGTTCAAGTCACGCTGCTGCGAGCCGGCGATCGCGCTGCCCGACAGGCTGGTATCGCGCTGCATCGACTGGCCGCCGGTGATGGCGGTGCCGCCCAGCGAGGCGTCGTCCGAACCCGGCAGCGAAGCGGTGCCCTGCAGCGAGCCGCCGCCGAGTGCCGCGTTCTGGGCCGAACCCGGCGAGGAACGCAGGCGGTCGGCGTCCTGGTTGATATTGTCGGACAGGTCGCCCGACTGCAGCGAGCGGCCCTGGGTTTCCTGGTAGGTGCCGACGTCGCGCGGGACGGTGTCGTTCATGTCCTGGGCGCCGAAGTACATGGTGTTGTCCTGGCCGCGCTGCAGCGCGCCCGGCTCGGTGCCCGGCGGCAGCGCCGATTGCTGGGACATCGATTGCGAAGCGCCCGACTGCATCGAGCCGGCCGCCATCGAGCCGCCGGACAGCGAAGACGACTGTGGCTGCCAGGCGCTGGCGCCCAGGCTGGCGGCGCTGCCGCTCAGGTCGTGGCGTTCGTCGATGTCGACCGGGCCGAAGCGCTCGATGACGTCGGCGGCGCGCTCGACTTCCGGTTCCGACTGGGTGGTCAGGGTCAGCACGTGGTGGCCGCGGCTGACCACGTCGGAGTAGCGGCTGACGTGCTCGTCGTTGTCGGACCCGAACAGGCCGGTGAAGAAATGCTTGATCGAGGCGCCGATGCCTTCTTCATGCGTCTGGCTGGCCAGCGGCACGTCGCCGCCCAGGCTGCTGGTCTGGCCGGTGGGGTCGGCGCTGGAGACGTTGACGTCAGTACGCGTAAAGCCCGATGCCAGCAGTTCGTCCATCGCGTTCTGGGCGTCGCTTCGGTTGTCGAAAACTGCGACTAGAGTATGTTGCATGATGAGCCTCCAATACTATCTATCATGTTGATGGGCGGTCGCCGTGCTCGTCGAAGCGCTCCACGCTGACCTGCTCGGATTTGAGCAGGACCGTCTCAGCGTGGTGCTCCTCGCGCCGGGTCCTGGTGATGCGCAGCTCTTCCTTGATGCGCAGCCGGCGTTCGACCACCAGCACTTCTTCAAGGATGGGCACCACCAGCGTGTCGCCTTCATAGCGGGTTGTGGGAGCCTGGTCCAGCGGAACGATCCGGTCCACCGGCACGTGGCTGACTTCCACCTCGTCGCGCAGCAGGCGTTCGTCGATCCGGCATGGGTGCTCGGCGACAGTCTTGTGGATGCGCACGCCGCGCCCCGTATCGACGATCCGTTTCTCGATCCATGCCTCTTCCTGGATGACGGGAACCGCGAGCGGCTCCTGCTGTTCCTGGTTGAGTTTCGATGGATCAATTGACACGGTTCGCCTCCTGGGTAACGCGACGCTAGAGACCCCACCATACTCCAAACTTTTGCTGCCGCGCGCACCATTGACTATCTGCAAACATGCATGGAAGATGCAATTTAAAGTTGGGCTCGAAGCAAACGAAAACGGGCCAAGAGGCCCGTTGAATCAAGTGTTTAGTGCGCGCGCGCACGGACGGCGGCGCTGCCGCCGGGGCTCAGCCAAACGGATTCCTGACCGTCTTGACGACGGGCGGCGGCAGCGCGTCCGGCAGCTGTTTCGCTTCGAGCGCGGCCACGACCTGGCCCAGCAGGCCGTGCAGCAGGCGCGCCTGCTCCAGGCCGCGGCGGTCGGCGGTCAGGTCGACGTCGCCCGACAGCGTGATGCGGTCGAGGCGGTTCTCCAGCGCCAGGCGGCCGACCTCGACGACGTCGGCTTCGTTCTCGAACGGGGCAAAAGCGGGTTGTTTGGCTTTCATCGTGACTCCTCGTATTGTTGATGTGGCTCAACCGCGGCCGCGGCGCTTCGCTTCGCGGATGCTTGGCAGGCGCAGCATGCGTTCCTTGTCGCGCTCGTTCAGCGCGGGCAGCAGGTTGATGCCGATGATGCGTTCGAGTTCATTGACCGGGATGACGTTCGGCTTCGCATCGGCCCGGTTCTCGATGAACCAGGCGGCACCGGCTTTCTGGCGCGGACTGTACACCAGTTTATACAGGTGCGAGGGCACCAGCACCTTGCCCACCTGGCGCAGGTTGGCGCCGAGGAAGGCCGGACCGGTGATCACGTACAGGTCGCCCTCCTTCTTGACCATCTTGCGCACCTCGCCTTCGATCGCGGCCCACACGTTGCGGTTGTTCTCGCCGTCCTGGGGCACGATGTTGGCCAGGCTGAAGCTGTCGCGCTGGCTGGCGCGGTCCGGCATGTCGCCGTTTGGCGCCATGTGGCCGCGGTCGAAGCCGCTGCGCGAGTAATCCGCGAGTTCGGCTCGCTGGCTCGGCGGCAGGCGCGACTCGGCGTGGAAGGAATCCTCGCGCGAAAGGTCCTGGGCGGACTCGATGTTGTCGGCGCGCAGGTGCTCGGCCGACCACAAGGGCGTGCGGGTGATGCCGGAATGGGTGACCCCGAAGACCTTGAAGCACAGGGCGCGCGTATCCGCCGCCAGTTTCGGATTGGTGATCTGCGGCGCCCGCCCGCCGACGTAGTGCGCGGGACAGCCCTGGGATGGAAACTGGAATTGCGCCTGGGCGGCCGCCGCGGCGAAGAGACCCGCCGCCAGTATGGTGCGGGAGAAAAGCTTCTGAAGCATGGTGACTCGAATGGATCAAACGGAGCTCCATTGTAGCCGACGTCCTGTTGCGTTACCTCATGAGACTGGTTAGATATACAGTGCGCACGCTTGCTGCGGTTTTACCGTTTCCGATCAGAATGCTATAAAATCCACTTTCTAAAATTTAAGCATATTTGAACAAATATAGATTTGGCGATGGACAAGCCCTCCATACCCGAGGACCTCCGGCGCTTCGTGCTGACCAGTATTCCCTCGGTCCCCTTCCTGGAAGCCCTGCTGCTGATGCATGCCGACCCGGCCCGCCCGTGGCGCCGGGACACGCTCGCGCAGCGCCTGTACGTGCGCGAAAAAGTCGCCGAGGGCTTGCTGGACGAACTGTGCCGCGCCGGCATGGCCGCACCCTGCGCCGCGCCCGACGACGATTGCTACTGCTACCGCCCGGATGGCACGGCGCTGCGCGAGCGCATCGACCGCCTGGCCGACCTGTACGCGACCCACCTGGTCGAAGTCACCCTGCTCATCCACTCTTCCCTCGATCGCAAGGCCCAGCAATTCGCGGACGCCTTCACATGGCGAAAGGATTCCTAAGTGGCGGTTCTCATCTATTCGCTGTGTACCCTGACCTCGCTGGCCTGCGCCTGCCTTCTGCTCGGCAGCTACCGCCGCGCCCGCCACCGCCTGCTGTTCTGGAGCGGCGCCTCCTTCGTCGCGATGACCGTGAACAATGTCTTTCTCGTGCTCGACAAGATCGTGTTCCCCGACGTCTACCTGCTGCCGGTGCGCCAGGGCTCGGCGCTGGTGGCGCTGCTGCTGCTGCTGTATGGCCTGATCTATGAGAAGGAATGAGCATGACTAACATGATTACCGGCATGATCGCGATGGCTTCGCTGATCATCGGCCTGTTCTTCCTGCGCTTCTGGCGCAACACGAAGGACCGCTTCTTCCTGTATTTCGCGCTGTCCTTCGGCATCGAGGGCGTGCACCGCATCGTCACCACGCTGACCTTCGACGAACGCGAGGATTCGCCGCTGCACTACCTGGTGCGGCTGCTGGCCTATGGCCTGATCATCTGGGCGATCGTGGAAAAGAACTTGCCGGCACGCAGGTCCAAGCGCTAGCGTGCGCCGCCGGCGCCTGCCCCTGGCCCATAATCGGTCATCGATTTGTTGATATGGAGGCAAGCATGACGACACCCGAGCAGAAAAGCAACCCGCAAGGCGGCAGCGAACAGCGTTCCGAAAACCTGCTGCCCACGGACGAGAATGGCCAGGACGACGGCCAGTTCAACGTGGCCGAGGAAGTCAACCTGGACCAGCAGGGCGACATGGCGCGCCGCGTCGGCAAGGCGCCCAAGGGCATCGCCGGCGACGCCCTTGCCGATTCCCTGAAGGACGACGGCGCTACATCGTGATCCCCATGCGCAGGCCCTCGATGGTGTGGGCCTGCTCGATGAATTCCAGTTCCGGCACGATGCGGCAGCGCAGGTGGCAGCGCACCTCCTCTGGCAGCCGGTCCCAGTAGGCCTGCGTCACCTGCAGGTCGTGCTTGTCGGCGTTGCGGCCGTCCGGCGCATCCACGCCCAGCACGAACACCGGGCGCGACTGCTGCGAGCGGTTGGCGGTGCCGCGGTGGATCGCCAGCGCCGAGCGCGCCGAGATGTCGCCCACCTTGGGCAGCTTGCGCTGGGCGCGCGCCTCGTAGCGCGGGTACAGCGACTTGTCCGGGAACATCAGATCGCCGCCGGCCAGGTCGTCCCACTGGGTGCCCGGCGCGATCTCGAAGGGGCCGATCTCCTCGGTGACGTCGACGGTGGTGATGTTGAAGGCCAGTGAATTCAGGCGCCGGCCCACCAGCGTTTCCGGCGGCGCCGCGAAGTCGCGGTGCCAGGGCTGGTGCATGGCGCCCGGGAACGGGATGTCGAAGCCGGCCTCGACGATCTTGTAGTCGGGCCCGAGCACGGCGCGGCACACCGCCGTCACCCACGGGTGGCTCACGATGTCGACGAAGCCGGACAGGCGTTCCGGGTGCACCTCGACGTAGTAGCGGCAGGGGCCGCGCTCGAGCGCGCCCTTCGGACTGCGCCGCGCTTCCTCGAACAGGTGTTCGATGTCCTGCTTCAGGCGCGCCACCCATGCCGGGCTGAAGGCGCCCTTGCAGGCGATGATGCCGTCGCCGTACAGGGCGCCCATGATGGCGGCGACGTCGTGATCGGCTTGCGGGCTTGCGGTATCCATGGTGGGTCTCCTCCGTGCTGTGCGTGCCATCCTACCGGAAACCGATCCGCCCGGCACGCACGAGCCGTAATTGACATTCACCGCGACTCCTCCTACAGTCCAAGCAACTTTACAAATTCCATAACATATGCACCCTGCGGTAGGCGCCGCGCCAGCGGCAAGCGGCCTGGCAACACAGATACGCCAGGAGCCCTCATGAGCCATCCCGACCACGGCCGCGTCCTGTTCCTGTGCGACCGGCCGGTGCCCGATCCCGCCGTCGGCAGCGTGGCGGCCGAACTCGGCTACGAGCTGGTGCGGGCGCGCAGCCTCGACGAAGCGCTGGTACACGCCGGCGCGGCCGGCTTCGCCCTGATCCTGGCCGGCTACTCCGGCGACGCCGAGGCCATGTTCGCCAGCGTGCGCGCGCTGCGCGCGCGCCTGCCGCAGACGCCGCTGATCGTGCACGGCATCCCGTACGACGCGCCCTTCACGCTGGAAGCGGTGTACCAAGCCGGTGCGCTGGCGGTGCTGCACGACCCGGTGTCGGCGCCGATCCTGAAGGCCAATGCCAGCTTCTTCCTGGCCGCCCATGCCGACGCCGCCGAGCGCCGCCGCGCGGAAAGCGAGCTGCGGGAAACCCGTGCGCGCCTGGAATCGACCATCGCCAGCGCCGAGGTCGCGGTCTGGAGCTGGGACGTGGCCGCCGACCGCGTGCACGGCGACCTGCGCATGACCGAGTTGTTCGGCCTGGATCCGGACGCCAGCGAGGGCGCGACGCTGGCGGCGTATTTCGCCGCCATCCATCCGGACGACCTGCCGCCGACCCAGGCCCAGCTGCGCCTGGCGATGGAAACGGGCGCGCCCTACGACGCCACCTTCCGCGTGCGCACCTGGAGCGGCGCCTGGCGCTGGGTGCTGGCGCGCGGCCGGGTCGAGCGCGGCCCGGCGGGACCGGTGCGGGTGCGCGGCGTGGTGATCGACGCCACCCTGCAGAAGCAGGCCGAGGAACGCCTGCAGTCCAGCGAGGAACGCTACCGCACCCTGTTCGATTCGGTCGACGACGGCGTGTGCGTGATCGAGATGCTGTACGACGCCGAAGGCAAGCCCTGCGACTACCGCTTCCTCGAAATCAACCCGGCATTCGAGCGCCACACCGGCTTGAGGGACGCGATCGGGCGCACCGTGCGCAGCATGAACCCGGTGCACGAGGCGCACTGGTTCGAGACCTATGGACGGGTCGCCCTGACCGGCGAGCCGGTACGCTTCGTCAACGAGGCGGCGGGCCTGAACCGCTGGTACGACGTGTACGCGGCGCGCGTCGGCGCCCAGGGCAGCCACCGCGTGGTCGTGCTGTTTACCGACATCACCGAGCGGCGCCGCACCGAGCTCGAACTGCGGCGCCTGGCCGACGACCTGGCCGAGCAGGATCGCCTGAAAACCGAGTTCCTGGCCACGCTGGCGCACGAGCTGCGCAACCCGCTGGCCCCGATCCGCAGCGGCCTGCAGCTGATGCGCCGCACGAAGGCCGACCCGGCCGCGGTGGCACGCGTGCAGGACATCATGGACCGCCAGCTCGACCACCTGGTGCACCTGGTCGACGACCTGCTCGACATCGCCCGCATCACGCGCGGCCAGGTCGAACTGAAACCGGCGCGCGTCGACCTGGCCGAGGTGCTGGACGCCGCGGTCGAGACCAGCATGCCGCTGATCGAGGCCTCGGGCCACCGGCTCGAGCTGCGCCTGCCGGACGAAGCGCTGACCCTGCATGCGGACTTCACCCGCATCACGCAAGTGGTCAGCAACCTGCTCAACAACGCCGCCAAGTACACCCCGCGCGGCGGTGCCATCGTGCTGGAAGCGGCGCGCGACGGTGGCGACGCCGTGATCGTCGTGGCCGACAATGGCATCGGCATCCCGCAGGAGTCGCTGGAAGAGGTCTTCAAGATGTTCACCCAGGTATCCCAGCATGCGCAGCGCATCCCGGGCGGCCTGGGCATCGGCTTGTCGCTGGTGCGGCGCCTGGTCGAGATGCATGGCGGCAGCATCGGCGCAGCCAGCGCCGGCGCCAACCAGGGCAGCGTGTTCACGGTGCGCCTGCCGCTGGCCCGCCCCGGCGTGGCGCAGGAAGCGGCGCCGGCGCCGGTGTCGAACGGCGCCGCCGGCGGCCTGCACATCCTGGTGGTGGACGACAACCAGGACGCCGCCGAGACCCTGGCCGCCCTGCTCGGCGTGATGGGCCACCAGGCCACGGTGGCGGGCGATGGCCCGCAGGCGCTGCGCATGATGGCCGGCCAGCCGCCGCAGCTGGTGTTCCTCGATATCGGCATGCCCGGCATGTCGGGCTTCGAGGTGGCGCAGGCGGTGCGCCGGGAGCCGCGCCTGGACGGTGTGCGCCTGGTCGCGCTGACCGGCTGGGGCGGCGAGGCCGACCGCGCCCGCACGCGCGAGGCCGGCTTCGACGACCATCTCACCAAGCCGGCCACGGTCGCCGCGATCGAGGCGGTGCTGGCGAAGTTCGGCTCACCAGTCGAGACTTGAGAGCCGCTCGGCCATGCGCGGCCAGCACAGGCGCGCCACTTCAAGCCGCGTGGCCCAGCGGAAGCCGTCCATTTCCGGCGTCGGCTTGCCGGTGATGTGGTGCGGGAAGTAGCTGGTGCAGACCAGGTGGTCCAGCGCCGGCAGCGTGTCTCCGACGTCGACCCGGTACAGGTGCAGCTGCTTGTCGCGCCGGTAGTCGAAACGGCCCAGTTCCGTGAAGCGCTCTGGCGCGAACACCAGGCTGGTCTCTTCGCGCAGCTCGCGCATCGCCGCTTCCAGCAAATCCTCGCCCGGGTCCTGCATGCCCTTCGGGATATCCCACTTGGCGGTGCCGGTCACGTGGCACAGCAGCAGGCGTCGGTCGCCATCGACGACCAGGGTGCCGCAGGACACCGCGTGCTTTGTCATGCTCTTCCTTCGCTGATTCCGGACAATGGATAGGATGCGCGGTAAGAGGCGCCCAGCGCCTGTTCCAGCGCTTCCAGGCTGACCGGCTTGGTCAGGTGCTGGTCGAAGCCGGCTTCCTGCGACTGCTGCTGGTCGCTGCGCGCGCCCCACCCGGTCAGCGCGATCAGGATGGTATTAGCTAGCAGCGGCGCCTGGCGCAGCGCGCGCGCCAGTTCGTAGCCGCTCATGCCAGGCAGGCCGATGTCCAGGAAGGCCAGGTCGGGCCGGAATTCGCCGGCCAGGCGCAGGCCCTCGGGGCCGTCGTGGGCGATGCGGGTGGTGTGCCCGAGCGCGCCGAGCAGGGCCGCCAGGCTGTCGGCGGCGTCTCCGTTGTCGTCCACCACCAGCACCCGCATCGGCTGCGGCGCGGCGTCCGCCGGCGCGTCGCGCCCGGGCGCATGGGGCGCATGCGGCGTGCCGGGACGCAGCGGCAGGCGCACCGTGAAGGTACTGCCCTGCCCCTGGCCGGCGGAATGGGCGCTCACCCGGCCGCCGTGCAGCTCGACCAGGCGCCGCACCAGCGACAGGCCGATGCCCAGGCCGCCCTGGGCCCGGTCCAGGCTGCCGCGCACCTGGGTGAACATCTCGAACACCGAGCCGATCGCCTCCGGCGCGATGCCGATGCCGCTGTCGGTGACGGCGATCACGGCCTGGGCGTCCTCGCGCCAGGCGCGCAGCCGGACCACGCCGCCGTGCGGGGTGTACTTGGCGGCGTTGTTGAGCAGGTTCGACAGCACCTGCACCAGGCGCGTGACGTCGGCTTCCAGTTCCAGAGGATCCTCGGGCAGCTCGACCTCGATCCGGTGGCCGTGGGCCTCGAACAGCGCCGCGCTGGTCTCCAGCGCCATGGCGACGACGGTGGCCAGCGGCACCGCCTCCTTCTGGAGTTCGATCTTGCCGCGGGTGATGCGCGCGATGTCGAGCAGATCGTCGACCAGGTGGATCAGGTGGCCCAGCTGGCGGTCCATCATGCCGTGCACGCGTCCGGCCGCCGCCGCGTCGCGCGGGCCCATGCGCAGCAAATCCAGGCCGCTGCGGATCGGCGCCAGCGGGTTGCGCAGCTCGTGCGCCAGCGTGGCCAGGAATTCGCTCTTGCGGTGGTCGGCTTCCGACAGGTCGGCGGCGACGCGGCGCAGCTCGTCCTCGGCGCGTTTCTGGGCCGTGATGTCGCGCGTGATGGTGGCCAGGCCCAGGTCGTTGCCGTCGCCGTCGCGCACCGCGAAGCCCTTGAAATAGACCGGCAGCGGCGCGCGGCCCTCGGGCTGGGCCAGGTGCAGCTCGCCCTCCCATTCGGCCTGCTCGCCGGTCAGGGCCGGCATCACGTGGTCGCGCACGAAGGCACGGTCGTCCGGCGGGAAGAAGTCGTGCAGGCGCCAGGCCGCGATGTCGGCCTGGGCCTGCAGGCCGGCCATGCGGCGCCCTGCTGGATTGAGCCAGATCCCGCCGGCGTCCGGCGTGAAGATGCCGATGAAGTCCGAGGATTGCTCGGCCACGGCGGCCAGGCGCCGGATGCCCGCTTCGGCGCGCCGGCGGTCGCTCTCGTCGCGGAAATACAGGGCGATGCCGCCGCCGTCCATCGGAAAGGCGTTGATCTCGAACCAGCGTTCCTGGCCGGCGTCGAAGGTCTCGATGCGGCTGGCCGCGCGCCGCGCCACGCTGCCGCGCAGCGCGCTTTCCTGGGGCGTGCCGCGCAGCGTCTGGAACAGGTCCCAGAACTGGCCGCCGGCCAGGTCTTCGCGGCGCTGGCCGGTCACGTCCTCGGCCGCCCGGTTGGCATAGGTGATGCGCCATTCGGGGTCGAGCGCGATGAAGCCCTCGCTCATGCTGTCCAGGATCGCGCGCGAGCGCAGCTCGGCGGCCTGGCGTTCGGCCGCCTCGTGGCGCTGGCCGATCACCAGCGAGGCGGTATTCGCCAGCAGCGCCATCGCCGCCTGTTCCTGGGGGCTGGCCTGGCGCCGGTCGCGGTAATACAGCGCGAAGGTGCCGAGCACGTCCCCGGACGGCGCCAGGATCGGCATCGCGCGCGCCGCGCGCAGGCCGTGGTCCAGGGCCAGGGCGCTGTGGCCCTCCCACAGCGGGTCGGACGCGATGTCGGGACTGTCGACGGTGGCGGCGCGCCAGGCGGCGCTGGCCGCGGCCGCCCCGACCGGGCCGATCCGGATCGTGTCAAGCGCCTGCTGGAAGGCCGGCGCCAGCGAGGGCGCGGCGGCGTGGCGCAGGTGCTGGCCGTCGGGCCCCATCAGCTGCACCGAGGCCAGCGCGGCGCCGCCGCTGTAATCCTCGGCGGTGCGCGCCAGCACGTCCAGCACGTCACCCAGCGGGGCGTCGGTGACCGCCAGTTCGAGCGCGCCGCGCTGGCCCACCGCCAGCAGATTGGCGCGGGTACGCTCGGTGACGTCGACCCCGTGCAGCATCACCCCGGCCACGCTGCCGTCGGGCTCGCGCAGGGCCAGGCACACGAAGTCGAGGAAGTGTTCGTCGAGGCGCGCCGAGTCGTCCCCGGCCCGCAGCAGCAGGCGCATGTTGTGGCCTTCCTCGGGCGCGCCGCCGCGATAGACCTTGTCGAGCAGCTCGATGAAGTCCTGGCCCTCGAGTTCCGGCAGTGCGGCGCGCAGCGGCAAGCCGTCCAGCGGCCGGCCGTGCACCAGTTCGCGGTAGCGCTGGTTGGCCATGTCGATCACGTGCTCCGGCCCGCGCATCACGCACATCACGGCGGGCGCGCGCTGGAAGATGTCGCGCATGCGCTCGTTGGCCGCCCGCACCTCGCGGTACAGGCGGTCGCGCTCGGCCTCGGACGAGTTCAGGAGCAGCGAAAAACGGTCGCGGCTCTCGCCCAGCTGGCGCTCGCTGCGCGCCAGCTGCTCGCGCGCCAGTGCCGCGTTCTTGCGGTACAGCTCGATGAACACCGACACCTTGGCGCGCAGCACCACCGGATCGAAGGGCTTGGTCATGTAGTCGACCGCCCCCAGCGCATAGGCGCGCGCCACCGGGAATTCCCCATCGTCGCCGGCGGTCAGGAAGATGATCGGCAAGCCCTGGGTGCGCGGATGCTGGCGGATCAGTTCGGCCAGCTCGAAGCCGTTCATGGTGGGCATGCGCACGTCCAGCAGCACCACCGCGAAATCGTGCGCCAGCACCTCGCGCAGCGCGGCCTCGCCCGAGGTCACGGCCACCAGCCGCTCGCCGACGCCGGCCAGGATCGCTTCCAGCACGGCCAGGTTGGCCGGCTGGTCGTCGACGAGGAGGATCTTGGTGGTGGCGTCTGGGCTTGGCATGTTAATTGGACAATAGGCGGCAAGCTGCCGAAAGTCAATTGTGCGCGGCTGAAGTCGGGCCGACTCCACACTATGCGGTTCGTTACACGGTATGCATTTGGAGTCATTGATGAGTTTTCCCTTCCCGCTGCATGGCCGCCGCTTCGATTTCCTCGGCAATTCCTTCGAGGATTGGGCAGTGGCCATGGCCGTCACCGTGCTGGCCATCGCGGCCATGCTGTTCCTGCGCCGGCTCGTGCTGCGCCGCGTGGCGCGCGATGCGCGCAGGACCAGCGCGCGGATCGACGACTTCCTGGCGGCCATGCTGTCGCGCACCTACCTGCTGTCCATCGTCGCTTTCGCGGCCTACTTCGGCAGCACCTTCCTCGAACTGAACGCCAGGCGCGAGCTGTTCATGTCGCGCCTGGCGGTGGCCGCCCTGCTGCTGCAGCTGGCGATCTGGGGCGACGTCGGCCTGCGCGCCTGGCGCGACCAGTACAGGAGCGGCGGCGACGGCGAGCGGCGGGCCTCCAGCAGCGCGCTGTGCTTCATCTCGCGCCTGGCGCTGTGGACCATCGTCACCCTGATGGTGCTGGACAACTTCGGCATCAACATCACCACCCTGGTGGCCAGCCTGGGCGTGGGCGGTATCGCGGTGGCCCTGGCGACCCAGAACATCCTGGGCGACCTGTTCGCCTCGCTGTCGATCATGCTGGACAAGCCCTTCGAGATCGGCGACTTCATCATCGTCGGCGACGTGCTCGGCTCGGTCGAGCACATCGGCCTGAAGACCACGCGCCTGCGCGGCCTGGGTGGCGAACAGGTGGTGTTCTCGAACGGCGACCTGCTGAAGAGCCGCATCCACAACCACAAACGCATGGAGACGCGCCGCGTGGCCTTCGTGCTGCGCGTGGCCTACGGCACCGGCGAGGAGCAGCTGTGCCGGGTGCCGCGCGTCATCCGCGAGATCATCGCCGCCAGGTCGAACGTCGACTTCGAGCGCGCCCACTTCTTCCGCTGGAGCGAATGGTCGCTCGACTTCGAGGTGGTGTACCACTTCCGCAGCCCGGACTACATCCTGCACATGGATGCGCAACAAGATATCTTCCTCGAGATCTACCGCCGCTTCCAGCAGGAGGGCATCGAATTCGCGCATCCGACCTCGATCGTGCGCCTGGACGAGCCGGGCACCGGCAGTATGCCGCGCCCGGCGGCGGGTGCCGGCACGCCGCCTGGCCCGTCTTTTCACTGAGGCTTTTTACTCAGGCAGGTCCAATGGGGTGAGCTTGACTGGTTGGCGGACTCATCCTACAGCGGCCTCATGGCATGTCCTATTCCGGTGTTCATGCGTGCCGCATAAGATGAACCCATCCCATGAGTGTCATTACCGCCGGCTCCGGCCGGCGGTTTTTTTACGTTTCGCGGCCTCATGTGTATCCAGGGTGCATGACGCGCCGCGTCAATTGTGCGGGGTAGTCCGCCATAAAAGTGATATATTTTTATCACCATATCAGCCGATCACGCGGGCCAGGTCCAAGAAGCCTGTGTTCAACATCAGCAGCCCGCCGCCGACCTGGCCATAACGGAAGATCACTCATATCACTTAGGATAAATCAATGAAAAAGAATGTTGCCATCGTCGGAGCTGGTTTTTCCGGAGCTGTGATTGCCCACCAGCTTGCGCACGCGGGGTACAACGTCGAAGTCTTCGAGTCCCGCGCCCACATCGCGGGCAACTGCCATTCGGAGCGCGATGCCGAAACCGGCGTCATGCTGCACGTCTACGGTCCGCACATCTTCCACACCGACAATGAGCGCGCCTGGGAATTCATCAACCGTTTCGGCGAGATGATGCCGTACGTGAACCGCGTGAAAGCGATCACCAACGAGCGCGTCTACACGCTGCCGATCAACCTGCTCACCATCAACCAGTTCTTCAACAAGACCTTCCGTCCGGCCGAGGCCGAAGCCTTCATGGCCGAGATCGGCGACAAGTCGATCGAGAACCCGCAGACCTTCGAAGAGCAGGCGCTGCGCTTCGTCGGCCGCGAGCTGTACGAAGCCTTCTTCAAGACCTACACGATCAAGCAGTGGGGCCTGCAGCCGAGCGAACTGCCGGCCAGCATCCTGAAGCGCCTGCCGGTGCGCTTCAACTATGACGATAACTATTTCAACCACAAGTACCAGGGCATGCCGAAGGACGGCTACACCGCCATCGTCGAGAAGATGCTGGACGTGCCGGGCGTCAAGGTGCACCTGAATACCCGCTTCGACCCGAACTCGAAGGTCGACTACGACCACGTGTTCTACAGCGGCCCGATCGACGCCTGGTTCGGCCACACCGAGGGCCGCCTGCCCTACCGCACGCTGGACTTCGAAGTCTTCCGCGACACCGGCGACTACCAGGGCAACGCCGTCATCAACGTCTGCGACAACTCGCAGCGCTACACCCGCGTCACCGAGCACAAGCACTTCGCGCCGTGGGAAAAGCACGAAAAGACGATCTGCTACCTGGAGTACAGCCGCCAGTGCGAGGAAAAGGACACCCCGTACTACCCGATCCGCCAGGCGCGCGAAAAGGCCCAGCTGGAAAAATACGTCAACCTGGCCAAGCAGGAAGACAACGTCACCTTCATCGGCCGCCTGGGCACCTACCGTTACCTGGACATGGACGTGACCATCAACGAAGCCTTGATTACCGCGGACAAGTTCCTGGCATCCGATGCCGAGAACACGGCGATGCCGGCGTTCACGATCGATCCGCTGGCCTGAGCCGCGTCACAGAACAACGCCGTTCCGCCTGCGCGGGGACGGCGTTTTTTAGGCTGTGTTCGCGCTAATTGAGTGAACCAATTCGCGTTGCCGAAGTCGTACGTATCGTCGAGTTAACCCATGTGGAGTGACGATGCAATCGCCCGCCTTCGACGACGTGTTCGCCTTGCTGTCCGCG
>Ga0265780_10000982_pt1 | contig 42036 bp, 38 predicted proteins | sample P1T30metagenome_FD_192432 | JGI IMG/M metagenome (GOLD analysis project Ga0265780, IMG submission 192432) | Plant litter microbial communities from East Loma Ridge, Irvine, California - P1 T30 | ecosystem: Environmental > Terrestrial > Plant litter > Unclassified | place: USA: California...
TGCGCGTCGCCGTGCCGAGCCGTGACGACGCCGAGGCCCTTCCGATCATCGCGAAGAAGAGCCAGATCCCGGTCATCGCCGACATCCACTTCCAGCCCAACTACGTCTACCAGGCGATCGACGCCGGCTGCGCGGCCGTCCGGGTCAACCCCGGCAACATCCGCAAGTTCGACGACCAGGTGGGCAAGATCGCCGCCGCGGCGAAGGCCGCGGGCGTCTCCATCCGCATCGGCGTCAACGCCGGCTCGCTCGAGCCCAGCATCCTGCAGAAGTACGGCAAGGCGACGCCCGAGGCGCTCGTCGAGTCCGCCGTGTGGGAGGCCTCGCTGTTCGAAGAGCACGACTTCCACGACTTCAAGATCTCGGTCAAGCACAACGACCCGATCGTCATGGTCAAGGCCTACCGTCAGCTCGCCGAGCGCGGTGACTGGCCGCTGCACCTCGGCGTCACCGAGGCCGGTCCCGAGTTCCAGGGCACGATCAAGTCGGCCACGGCGTTCGGCATCCTGCTGAGCGAGGGCATCGGCGACACCATCCGCGTCAGCCTCAGTGCCCCGCCCGCCCAAGAGGTCAAGGTCGGTCTGCAGATCCTGCAGTCGCTCAACCTGCGCGAGCGCAAGCTCGAGATCGTCAGCTGCCCCAGCTGCGGCCGCGCTCAGGTCGACGTGTACAAGCTCGCCAACGACGTCACCGACGGGCTCGAGGGCATGACCGTGCCCCTGCGCGTCGCCGTCATGGGCTGTGTCGTCAACGGCCCGGGCGAGGCCCGCGAGGCCGACCTCGGCGTCGCGTCCGGCAACGGCAAGGGGCAGATCTTCGTCAAGGGCGAGGTCATCAAGACCGTCCCCGAGTCCGAGATCGTCCAGACGCTCATCGACGAGGCCAACCGCCTAGCCGCCGAGATGCCCCCCGGCGAGCTCGGCTCGCCCGAGGTCGTCACCGTCTGATCCGGCACGCCCCGCGGGCGACGCGACCCCTTCAGGAGGCGCGGTGCGAGAACCCTCGCACCGCGCCTCCTGCCTGCGGTCGCGTCCGTGCCCGGGGCCGCCCTGACCGTGTGTCGTCGTGTGACGCCCCGATGTGACGCGCCCCGGGGCGTCGGCCAGCATGGAGGTCGCACCGCGACAGCCTCGGCCCACCCCCGAGCGGTGCTCCCGCAGCGCCCCGAGAGGAACCCATGACCAGCAGCGCCCCCCTGATCGACGCCCCCAAGAAGGGCCCCGGTCGACTGATCGCCATCATCGTCGCGGTCGTCGTCGTGCTCGCCGCCGTCGGCATCGCGATCGGAGTCAGCCGTGGCGGTGGCGACGACGAGACCGTCCGCATCGGCGTCGTCGGCGCGAGCGACCCGTACTGGGCCGACTTCGTCCAGGCCGCGGCCGACGAGGGCATCACGGTCGACCTCGTGGACTACTCGGACTACGAACAGCCGAACCCGGCCCTCGCCGACGGCGAGATCGACCTGAACCAGTTCCAGCACATCGTCTACCTCGCGCAGTACGACGTGGCCTCGGGCAACGACATCGTGCCGATCGGTTCGACGGCGATCTACCCTCTGCCGCTGTACTCGTCGAAGTACACCGACCTGAGCGACTTCCAGCAGGGCGACACCATCGCGATCCCCGACGACTCGAGCAACCTGGCCCGCGCCCTGCTCGTGCTGCAGTCGAACGGCCTGATCTCGCTGAAGGACGGCGGGACGATCTTCTCGGGCGTCAACGACGTCGACGAGTCGAAGTCGAAGGTCAAGGTCGCCACGGTGAGCGCCGACCTCGCCGCCACGTCGCTGCCCGACTACGCCGGTGCGATCATCAACAACGACTTCGCGACCAAGGCCGGCCTGTCGACCGACGACGTCATCGCCCAGGACGACCCCGAGGACCCCTCGTCGGTGCCCTACGCCAACGTCTTCGCCGCCCGCGCCGAGGACAAGGACAACGCCACCTACCAGAAGCTCGTCCAGATCTACCAGGACACCAAGGCCGTCACCGACGGCGTGGTCGACAACTCGGGCGGCACGGCGATCATCACGAAGATCCCCGTGGGCGACCTCGAGAAGTCGCTGACCGAGACCGAGAAGCTCGTCGAGCAGAACGGCTGACCCCACCAGGTCGCAACCCCCGGCCCGGACCGCGCGCAGGCACCCGCTCGCGGTCCGGGCCTCCGCCCGTGCCGAGGAGAACGCGTGCCCGCCATCACCCTGACCGACGTCGTCAAGACGTACCCGCCCCGCGAGAAGGGCGCCCCACCGCTGACCGCGGTCGACGGCGTCAGCCTCGAGATCGCCGAGGGCGAGATCTTCGGCATCATCGGCTACTCGGGCGCGGGGAAGAGCACCCTGGTACGCCTGGTCAACGCCCTCGAGCCCACGACGAGCGGGAGCATCCGCGTCGACGGTCGCGAGATCACGGGCCTGCGTGAGCGTGACCTGCGGGGGGTCCGGGCCGGCATCGGCATGATCTTCCAGCAGTTCAACCTCTTCTCGTCGAAGACGGTCTGGGGCAACGTCGAGTTCCCGCTCAAGGCGGCGGGCGTGCCGAAGTCCGAGCACCAACGGCGGATCAGCGACCTGCTGCACTTCGTCGGCCTCGGTGACAAGGCCCACGCGCGGCCGGACCAGCTCTCGGGTGGGCAGAAGCAGCGCGTCGGCATCGCCCGCGCGCTCGCGACGAACCCCCGCATCCTGCTCGCCGACGAGGCGACGAGTGCCCTCGACCCCGAGACGACGAGCGAGGTGCTCGCATTGCTCAAGCGCGTCAACGCCGAGCTCGGCATCACCATCGTCGTGATCACCCACGAGATGGACGTCATCAAGTCGATCGCCGACCGGGTGGCCGTGATGGACTCCGGACGCGTCGTCGAGACCGGCCCCACCTTCGAGGTGTTCTCCGACCCGCAGCAGGCGTCGACCAAACGGTTCGTCTCGACCGTCATCGCGGGCACGCCGCACGGCGACGAGCTCGAGGCGTTGCGGGCCCGGCACGACGGCACCCTCGTGTCGGTGCGCATCGCCGAGGGCGGCGTCGACCAGCGCGACGTCTTCGCGCTGCTCGCCCGTCACGGCCTCTCGTTCGAGATCGTCTTCGGGGGCGTGAACGACATCCAGGGGCGCACCTTCGGCACCCTGACCCTCGCCGTGACCGGTGACGACGCGGCCGTCCGGGCGGCCGTCGCCGAGTTGGGCGACAACGCGACCGAACTGCCCCCCTCGCCGACGACCTCGGCCGCGCCCACGGAAGGACGCTGACATGGACTCCCTGATCGAACTGCAGCCGATGCTGTGGCAAGCCGCCGTCGAGACCGTCTACATCGTCGCCCTGACGCTGCTCTTCGGCGGCATCGGTGGGCTCGTGCTCGGCCTGGCGCTCTACCTGACGCGGGGCGGGGCGTTGTTCGCGAACCGCGTCGTCTACGGTGTGCTGAACGTGGTCGTCAACGTCTTCCGACCGATCCCGTTCATCATCTTCCTGGCCGCGGCCCAGCCGTTGGCGAGGTTCGTCATCGGTTCGGGCAGCGGCAACCCGGCCATCATCTTCACCCTGTCGCTCGCCGCGTCGTTCGCGATCTCGCGCATCGTCGAGCAGAACCTGCTCACCGTGCAGCCGGGCGTCATCGAGGCCGCACGAGCGGCGGGGGCCGGCCCGGCCCGCATCATCGGAACGGTGCTGCTGCCCGAGGCGCTCGGACCGCTCGTCCTCGGGTACACGTTCATCTTCGTCGCACTGGTCGACATGTCGGCGGTGGCCGGGTACATCGGCGGCGGCGGGCTCGGCAACTTCGCCCTGCTCTACGGCTACCGGCAGTTCGACCCGGTCGTCACGTGGGCCGCGGTCCTGCTCATCATCGTGCTGGTGCAGCTCGTCCAGTTCCTCGGCAACTGGCTGGCGAGGCGCGCGCTGCGGCGGTGAGGCACGGCGACCCTGGGCAACGGCGCTGTCGGGGTACTGGTTTACAGTGGGGCGCGTGACCGACACCGCCACCGCCAGCCAGACCCCGCCGCCGGCCTCGGCCCCCGTGACGCCCGCCGAGCTCGAGCGGGCCCGGCAGATCGTCGGGGCCGTGTCGCAGGCGTTCGGCCGCAAGGTCGTGGGTCAGACCGCCCTCCGTGACACCCTGCTCGTCGCCCTGATCACCGGCGGGCACGTCCTGCTCGAGAGCGTCCCGGGGCTTGCCAAGACGACCGCCGCCCAGACCATCGCGCAGTCGATCGACGCCAGTTTCCGGCGCATCCAGTGCACGCCCGACCTGCTGCCGAGCGACATCACGGGCACGCAGATCTACGACGCCCAGAAGTCCACGTTCGTCACCCAGCTCGGGCCCGTCCACTCGAACTTCGTCCTGCTCGACGAGATCAACCGGTCGAGCGCCAAGACCCAGAGCGCCATGCTCGAGGCGATGCAAGAGCGGCAGACCACCATCGGTGGCACGGTGTACCGGCTGCCGTCGCCTTTCCTCGTCCTGGCCACGCAGAACCCGATCGAGCAAGAGGGCACCTACCAGTTGCCCGAGGCGCAGCTCGACCGCTTCCTGTTGAAAGAGATCCTCGACTATCCGACCCCGGCCGAAGAGGCAGAGATCATCCGGCGGATCGAGAGCGGCGTCTACGACGAGGCCGCGTCGCCCTCGACCGGCGTCGGCCTGGCCGACGTCGTCTACCTGCAAGACCTGGCCAAGCGCGTCTACGTCGACGCGTCGATCGTCAACTACATCGTGCAGCTCATCTACGTCACCCGGCACCCGCAGCAGTACATCCCGGCCACCCTCGCCGACTACGTCGAGTTCGGGGCCAGCCCGCGGGCGAGCATCGCCTTCATGCAGGCGGCCCGTGCCCTCGCCCTGCTGCACGGTCGCGACTACGTCATCCCCGAGGACGTCAAGCACCTGCGGCACTCCGTGCTGCGCCATCGCATGATCCTCAACTACGAGGCCACGGCCGACGAGGTCGCGCCCGAGACGATCATCGACGCCGTGTTCGGCGCCGTCCAGACCCCCTGACCCCGGTGGCCAGCCTGCTGCTGCGCGTGCGCACGAAGATGGGGCTCTTCGCCCACCGACGCACCATCGACCTGCTCGAGGGCGGGTACGCCTCGGTGCACCACGGGCGCAGTCACGACTTCGACGACCTCAGGGCGTACGTCCCGGGCGACGAGGTGAAGGACATCGACTGGAAGGCCACGGCCCGTCACGGCGAGCCGTTGGTCAAGCGGTACATCGCGAGCCGGCGGCAGAACCTCGTCCTGGTGATGGACACCGGTCGCAACATGGCGGCGACGGCCACGAGCGGCGAGTCCAAGAAAGACATCGCGCTGATGGCGGCGGGCGCCCTCGCCTACATCGCCGCCAAGCACGGCGACGTCGTGTCCCTGGTGGCGGGTGACTCGTCGGGGACCCGCGCGCACCCGGCCGGCGCGACCGAGGCCCACCTCGAGACCCTCCTGCGCCAGGTCGACCGACGGGTCGACCTCGACGCCCCGACGAGCGACCTGGCCTCGGTGCTCGAGTGGGTCGCGCGAGGCATCCGGCGTCGCTCGATGCTGCTGGTGGTCACCGACGACGTCGCCATCGACGAGCGCATCACACGATTGCTCCGCCGTCTGCGTGCCCAGCACGAGGTGGTCTGGCTGACGATCGGCGACGCCGACCTGATGACGCGAACGGGGCACGCCGGCGAGGTCTTCGACGTCCGAGAGATGTCCGGGCTGCCGGCCTACCTCCGGGAGAACGCGCAGCTCCGACGCGAGTTCGACGACTCGTCCGTCCGACGCGTGGGCGACACCGAGCGCGAGCTCCTGGCCCTCGGCATCAGCAGCCAGCGACTCGGCAGCCAGGCCGAGGTCGTGCCGGGCCTCTTCGCCCTGATCGAGAAGCACCGTCGTGTCGGGCGCTGACGACTTCTTCGGGCCCTACCAGTACCCGCTCTGGGTGCTCTGGCTCGTGCTCGGCCTGGTCGGGCTGGCCCTCGTGGTCGCCTGGTACGTCTTCGTGTTCCGCTTCTCGGCACGGCGACTTCCCCCGGCCCGGCGAGCGGCCCAGGCGGCGTCCCGACCGGCCGCCCTCGCCGACACCAAGGCGAAGTACCTCGCCCTCATCGACGAGGTCGAGACGGCCGCGAGTTCGGGGCGGCTGAACGACCGCGGGGTGCACTCCCGGCTCAGCCTGCTGTTGCGGTTCTTCGCGCACGAGACGAACGGCGTCGACACGCACGTGATGACCCTCGCCGACCTGCGCGAGTCGAACCTGCCCCGGCTCGCCGGGGCGGTCGAGCAGTACTACCCGCCGGCCTTCCGGCTCGAAGAGCCCGGCGACCCCGCCCGTGCCGTCGCCACCGCGAGAGACGTGGTGGCGTCATGGGGCTGATCTTCTGGTGGTTGCCGCTGGTCGCCCTGGCGGTCGTGGCGGTGGCGGCGTGGCTCTACGTGCGCTGGAGGCGCCGAGACAGGGCGCGCCTCCGTCGTCTCGGCGTCCCGGTCGCGCACGGCGAGCGACTGACCGCCCTGCCCGCCTACCAGCGCGTCGTCCGGCGCTACCGTGCCGCCCTCGCGGTCGTGCTCGTCGCCATGGTGGCCCTGACCGGCATCAGCGTCCTGCTCGCCGCCCGGGTCTCGAGCACCGACGTCGTCGAACCCCAGTCGTACAAGCGCGACATCATGCTCTGCCTCGACGTGTCGGGCTCCATGACCGAGGTCGACTCCCAGATCGTCGACACGTTCTCGACCCTCTCGCAGGGGCTCGACGGCGAACGCATCGGGCTCTACCTCTTCGACAGTTCGGCCGTGCAGGCGTTCCCGCTCACCGACGACTACGACTTCGTCCGCACGCAACTCGAGCAGTACCGCGACTCGTTCGACACCATGGGCGAGAACGGGACCCGCTACTGGACGGGCACCGACCTCGGTGACGGCGCCTCGTTGATCGGTGACGGCCTGGCCTCGTGCGTCCTCGGCTTCGGCGACGACGACACCACACGACCCAAGTCGGTCGTGCTCGCCACCGACAACTACGTCAACGGCAAGGCCCTGCTCACGCTCACCGAGGCTGCCGACCTGGCGGCCGAGCGCGACGTCCGCGTGTACGCCGTGAACCCCGCCGACCACGCCACGGACGCCGTGGCCGACCAGGTCGCCGCCGAACTGCGCACCGCGGCCGAGTCGACCGACGGTGGCTACTACGCCCTCGACGATTCGACGACCGTGCCGCAGATCGTCGACGAGATCGACGCCCGCGAGGCGGGGCTGTTCACGGGGGCTCGACGACTCGTGGTGACCGACCACCCGCAGGCTCTGGCGATCGCCGCCTTGCTCGTCGCGATGGGCGGGCTCGTGATGCTCTGGCGGGTGCGGCTGTGATCGCGGGGGCGCTGGTCTTCCAGCCCGTCCTGCCCTGGTGGCTCCTCGGCGTGGCCGCCGTCGCCCTGCTCGGGTTCACCGGCTGGCGCGTCGTGGCCGAGCGGGGCCGACGACGGGCCCTGCTCACCTGGGTGCGACGTCTCGTGATCGTCGCGTTGTTGCTCGTCGTCGCGGTACGACCGAGCCTCCCCGGTGGATCGGCCCAGGCGTCGGTCGCCCAGCTCAACGTCTTCTTCGTGGTCGACACGACCTCGAGCATCGCGGCCGAGGACTGGGGTGACGGCCAGCGTCGTCTCGACGGGGTGCGGTCCGACATCGCCGAGGTGACCTCGCAGCTGGCGGGCGCACGGTTCTCGTTGCTGTCCTTCGACAGCACGGCCGTCCTGCGGACGCCGCTGACCGACGACGCCTCCGCCGTGGTGGCCGCCGCGGACGCCATGAACCAAGAGGTCACCTACTACTCGAGCGGCAGTTCCGTGAGCGAGGCGAACGACCTGCTGGCCGAGCGGCTGACCGAGGCTCGGCAGAGCGCCCCGGAGCGGGCCAACGTCGTCTACTACCTCGGCGACGGCGAGCAGACCAGCGGCACCGAGCCCGAGAGCTTCGCGGCCTCGGCCGGCGACGTCGACGGCGGTGCCGTCTTCGGCTACGGCACCGAGCAGGGAGGCAAGATGCGCGTCTTCGACGGCTACGGCGACGAGTACTCGACCGAGGAGTACATCCAGGACCGCACGCAGGCCGGTGATCCCGACGCCGTCTCGAGGATCGACGAGGACGCCCTGCGGCGCATCGCCGATCAACTCGGCGTGCCGTACGTTCACCGCACGGCCGACACGTCCGTGGACGCTGCCGTCGCCGACGCCCGCGACGGGGCCGTCGCCTCCGACGAGGGACGAGCCGACAGCCTGATCGACCTCTACTGGATCGCCGCGATCCCGGCGTTCCTCCTGCTGTTGATCGACGTCGCCCTCGTGGCCAGGGCCCTGGGCGAGGTCCGGCCGACACGAGCCCTCCGCGACGAGCGTGGGCCAGGCCGCGGGCGTGACCGTGCTGCGGCGTCGGCCGTCGACGCCGCCCGACCCGAGGGGGGAGCACGCCCGTGACCGACACCCTCGTCCCACCGCCCGTCGACGAGATCCGCCGCGCCCACGAGGCCGAGGCCGGGCCCACCGTCGAGCAGTACCGCAAGCGCCTCCGGCGTCGGCTGCTGCTCTGGTCGGCCCCGGTCGTCCTCGTGGTGTTGCTCGTCGCGCTCAAGCTGCTCAGCCTGCCCACGTTCGCCGCCCTGACGCAGTGGTCGTACGGCGACCAGCAGTTCGAACGCAGCGCCTCCCTGTCCGAGCCGCTCGGCGTCGCCAACGTGGTCGAGCCGTGGGTGCACCACTTCGACCGGGGCACCGCCTACGCACAGATCGGCGTGCTCGACGTGGCACGGCAAGAGTTCGTCACGGCGCTCGACCTCGCCCCCGACGACGCGACGATCTCGTGCGTCATCCGGGTCAACCTGGTGTTGACGATCGAGGCGCAGGGCGACGCGGCTCTGCTCGAACTGCGCTACGCCGACGCCGAGGCGCTGTACGAACTGGGACAGAAGACCGTCGACGAGGCGCCCGAGGGCTGTTTCCAGCCGCCGGACGACCCCCGACAGCCCGACACGTCCCAGCCGCTCGACGACGCCCAGCAACGCCTCGACGAGAAGGGGCAGCAGGCCCAGGGGGGCCAGGGCGACGAGCAGCAGCCCGGCGGCGACGACGGCAGCGATCCCGGTGCCGGGGGAGACGAGCCCGGCGAAGGCGAGGGCCAGGCCGAGTCCGACGACCCCCTCGACCAGCTGCAGCAGCAGGGCGAGGAGAGCCAGCAGCAGCAACAACAAGACACCGACCGCGACCGCTACTACGAGCAGAACCCGGGCGACTACGACGGCAAGCCGTGGTGAGCTGGGCGCGCCCCTAAGCTGGACGGGTGTCCACACGTCTCTCCCAGCTCTTCGTCCGCACCCTCCGAGAAGACCCCTCCGACGCCGAGGTGACCAGCCACCGCCTCCTCGTCCGCGCCGGGTACATCCGACGTCAGGCGCCGGGCGTCTTCGCCTGGCTGCCGCTCGGCCTGCGCGTCAAGGCCAGGATCGAGGCGGTCATCCGCGACGAGATGCAGGCGGCCGGTGCCCAAGAGGTGCACTTCCCCGCCTTGCTGCCGCGTGAGCCCTACGAGGCCACCGGCCGCTGGACCGAGTACGGCGACGGCATGTTCCGGCTGAAGGACCGCAAGGACGCCGACTACCTGCTGGCCCCCACGCACGAGGAGGCCTTCACCCTGCTGGTGAAAGACCTCTACTCGTCGTACAAGGACCTTCCCCTGACGCTGTTCCAGATCCAGGACAAGTACCGCGACGAAGCGCGGCCCCGGGCCGGCCTGCTGCGTGGCCGCGAGTTCACCATGAAGGACGCCTACTCGTTCGACGCGTCCGACGCCGGGCTCGACGAGAGCTACCAGAAGCAGCGCGACGCCTACGAGCGCATCTTCACCCGTCTCGGCCTCGAGTACGTCATCGTCAAGGCGGACGCCGGGGCCATGGGCGGTTCGCGGAGCGAGGAGTTCCTGCACCCGACCGTCATCGGCGAGGACACGTTCGTCCGCTCGGCCGGCGGCTACACCGCGAACGTCGAGGCCTTCACGACGATCGTCCCCGACACGGTCCCGCTCGAGGGTCTCGCCCCCGCCCGCCGCCTGGCACCGGCCGACACGCCGACCATCGACTCGCTGGTCGCGCAGCTCAACGAAGACGAGGCGCGCGACTCCGGGCCCTGGACGGCCGCCGACACCCTGAAGAACGTCGTCGTCGCGCTCAGTCATCTCGACGGAACCCGCGAACTCGTCGTCGTCGGCCTGCCCGGTGACCGCGAGGTCGACATGAAGCGGCTCGAGGTCGCCTTCGCGCCGGCCGAGGTCGAGGCCGCCGGAGACGCCGACTTCGTGAAGAACCCCGTCCTGGTCCGCGGATACCTCGGCCCCCAGGTGCTCGGCGGCGAGTCCGACTCCGGCATCCGCTACTTCGTCGACCCCCGCGTGGTCGAGGGATCGGCCTGGGTCACCGGGGCGAACGAGAAGGGCGTGCACGTCGCCGACCTGGTCATGGGTCGCGACTTCACCGCCGACGGCACCATCGAGGCCGCTCAGGTCCGCGAGGGCGACCCCGCTCCCGACGGCTCCGGCCCCATCGAGACCGCCCGCGGCATGGAGATCGGCCACGTCTTCCAGCTCGGTCGCAAGTACGCCGAGGCGCTCGGCCTCAAGGTGCTCGACGAGAACGGCAAGCAGGTCACGGTCACGATGGGGTCGTACGGCATCGGCGTCACGCGCATCCTCGCGGTGATCGCCGAGGCGAACAACGACGCCAAGGGCCTGATCTGGCCGGCGAACGTCGCTCCCTTCGACGTGCACGTCGTGGCGACGGGCAAGGACCCCGTGGTCTACGAGGTCGCCGAGAAGCTCACCGCCGACCTCGAGGCCCACCGTCTCGACGTCCTCTACGACGACCGTCCCAAGGTCTCGCCCGGCGTCAAGTTCGGCGACGCCGAACTGCTCGGCGTGCCGCAGATCGTCGTCGTCGGCCGCTCGGCCGGCGAGGGCGTCGTCGAACTCTGGGACCGCCGCACGGGTGAGCGCACCCCGGTCCCCGTGGCCGAGGCCGTCGCGAGCCTCACGGCCCCGCGGGCGTCCTGAGCGCCGGCACCGCGCCTCCTCGTCCCGGTCGGGACGACCCCGAGGAGGCGCGGTGCCGACCCCGGCGAACGGTCCGCCGGGCGCCCCGCTCTCGGGTACCGTAGAGCCATGCTGTGCGCGCCATCGTGCGTGCAGCCTGCAGATCTGAATAGTGGAGGCCCTCAGTGGACATCGACCTGAGCGTGCTGCGTCTCATGGAGCGCGAGCGTGAAATCCCCTTCGACGAACTCGTGCGCATCATCGAGCAGGCCATCCTGACGGCCTACCTCAAGCACACGAACCAGCCCGAGAGCCGCATCCCGGCTGCTCGCGTCGAACTCGACCGCAAGACCGGACACGTCTCGGTCTTCGCCATCGAACGCGACGACGAGGGCGAGGTCGTCGGCGAGTCCGTCGACAGCCCCAGCGACTTCGGCCGGATCGCCGCCTTCGCGGCCAAGCAGGTCATCAACCAGCGCCTGCGCGACATCGGCGACGACAAGGTGCTCGGCCAGTTCAAGGGCCGTGAGGGCGACATCGTCGCCGGTGTGATCCAGCAGGGGCCGAACCCGCGCATGATCCACGTCGACCTCGGCACGGTCGAGGCGATCCTGCCGCCCGAAGAGCAGGTGCCGGGTGAGAAGTACGCCCACGGGTCGCGCATCCGCGTGTACGTCACGGGCGTCAGCAAGGGCACGAAGGGGCCGCAGATCACGGTCTCGCGCACCCACCCGTCGCTCGTGCGCAAGCTCTTCGCCCTCGAGGTGCCCGAGATCGCCAGCGGTGTCGTCGAGATCGTCTCGCTGGCTCGCGAGGCCGGTCATCGCACCAAGATGGCCGTCCGCGCGACCGAGCCCGGCGTCAACGCCAAGGGGGCCTGCATCGGCGAGATGGGGCAGCGCGTCCGGGCCGTCACCACCGAGCTCAACGACGAGAAGATCGACATCGTCGACTACTCGAGCGACCTGCCGACCTTCGTCGCCAGCGCGCTGTCGCCGGCCAAGGTCTCGTCGGCCTTCGTGATCGACGCGTCCACCAAGGCCGTGCGGGCTCTCGTGCCCGACTACCAGCTGTCGCTCGCGATCGGCAAAGAGGGCCAGAACGCCCGCCTCGCCGCGAAGCTCACGGGCGCGCGGATCGACATCCAGCCGGACAGCATCCTCGAAGACGACTGATCGCTTCGAGACACCGAGGGCGACCGGCGCACCACGCCGTTCGCCGTCGGCGTCTCCCGTCCGACGACCCGAGGGGGTAGGGTGGAACCCGTCAGAACGTGCATCGGTACTCGAGCGCGCGCTCCACGATCCGCACTCGTGCGGGTCGTCGCCCGAAACGGACGTCTCGTGGTCGATCCGACCGCGACCCTTCCCGGGCGGGGTGCGTGGTTGACGCCGTCGATCGACGCGTTCGAGTCGGCAGTGAAGCGCAGGGCTTTCCGCCGTGCACTCCGCCTCGACTCCGAACCCGACGTCGACGAGCTCCGCGACCACCTCACGCGGATCACCACGTCACGACCCATCGCCACGACAGAACAGGCTGAACGGCACATGGACAACTAATGAGCAACCACCAATGAGCGGCTCGAAATGAGACCCGTCCAGAACTGAAGGCTCTTCCCGTCTCGGGAAGGGCCCGAGACAGGAGAACTGTGGCTAAACCACGCGTACACGAGATCGCCAGCGAGCTGGGGATCGACAGCAAGACCGCACTAGAGAAGCTCAAAGAGATGGGCGAGTTCGTCAAGGGACCGTCGTCCAGCGTCGAGCCTCCCGTCGCCCGCAAGCTGCGCCAGGCCTTCGCCGGTGCCGCGAAGCCTGCGACCCCCGCTGCCAAGGCTCCTTCGACCGGTGCCGCCGCGCAGCCCGCGAGTTCGGCACCCAAGCCCGGCGGCCCTCGTCCGGCTGCTCCCAAGCCCCCCGTCGCCGAGCCGACGCCCGCCCCCGTGGCGGCGGCCGAGCCCGACGTCGACGCGGCGCCCGCACCCGTCGCCCCGCTGACGGTCGCCGAGCGACAGGCCCAGGCCGAGGCGCAGCGCGCCGCAGCGGCGTCAGCCGCCAAGGACGGCGCGGCGGCTCCGGCCGACGACGCCGCGAAGCCCGGCGCCGCCGGTCCCAAGCCCGGCGGCCCCCGCCCCGGTGCCCCGCGTCCCGGCAACAACCCCTTCGCCAGCAACCAGGGCATGGGACGCCCCAGCGCGCCTCGTCCCGGCGGCTCCGGTGCGGCCAGCAGCATGCCGCGCCCCGGTGGCGCCGCAGGCCCCCGCCCGATGGCCCCGCGTCCCGGCGCTCCTCGTCCGGGCGCCCCGCGTCCCGGTGTGGGTGCAGGCCCCCGTCCCAACGGGTTCGGTCAGCGTCCCGCCGGTGGCGGCGCAGGTCGTCCCGGCGGTGCCGGTGGTGGCTTCCAGCGTCCCGGTGCCGGTGCTCCCGGCGCGGCCGGCGGTTTCCGTCCCGGCTTCAGCGGACCCCGTCCCTCCGGTGGTGGCGGTCGCGGCCGTGGCCCCGGTGGCGGTACGGCCGGTGCGTTCGGTCGCGGTGGCGGCAAGAGCAAGGCTCGCAAGTCGAAGCGGACGAAGAGGGCCGAGTTCGAGATGCGTTCGGCTCCGTCGCTGGGTGGCGTCAGCGTCCCCCGTGGCGACGGCAGCACCATCGTCCGTCTCCGTCGCGGTGCGTCGATCAGCGACTTCGCCGACAAGATCGACGCGAGCCCCGGCAACCTGGTGACCGTCCTCTTCCACCTCGGTGAGATGGCGACGGCGACCGAGTCGCTCGACGAGGCGACCTTCCAGGTCCTCGGCGAGGAGCTCGGCTACAACATCCAGGTCGTCTCGCCCGAGGACGAGGACAAAGAGCTGCTCGAGGGCTTCGACATCGACCTCGAGCAGGAGCTCGAAGACGAAGACGAGTCCGTCCTGCAGATCCGTCCTCCCGTCGTCACCGTCATGGGTCACGTCGACCACGGCAAGACGCGTCTCCTCGACGCGATCCGCAACGCCAACGTGGTCGCCGGCGAAGCCGGTGGCATCACGCAGCACATCGGCGCCTACCAGGTGTGGGCTCCGCACGAGGGCGTCGAGCGCGCCATCACCTTCATCGACACCCCCGGTCACGAGGCGTTCACCGCCATGCGTGCTCGTGGTGCCCAGGTGACCGACATCGCGATCCTCGTGGTCGCGGCCGACGACGGCATCATGCCGCAGACGGTCGAGGCGCTGAACCACGCCCAGGCGGCCGGCGTGCCGATCGTGGTCGCGGTCAACAAGATCGACAAAGAGGGTGCGAACCCGGCGAAGGTGCGTCAGCAGCTCACCGAGTACGGCCTCGTCGCCGAGGAGTACGGCGGAGACGTCATGTTCGTCGACGTGTCGGCCCGTGACAACAAGAACATCGACGCCCTCCTCGAGGCCGTCCTGCTCACGGCCGACGCCGGTCTCGACCTGCGTGCCAACCCCGACAAGGACGCCCGCGGTGTCGCCATCGAGGCCCGCCTCGACAAGGGCCGCGGTGCCGTCGCGACGGTGCTGATCCAGTCCGGCACGCTGCGCGTCGGTGACGCCATCGTCGCCGGCACGGCGTACGGACGCGTCCGCGCCATGGTCGACGAGAACGGCGACTCGGTCGACGAGGCCTACCCGAGCCGGCCCGTGCTGGTCCAGGGTCTGTCGAGCGTTCCCCGAGCCGGTGACACCTTCCTCGTCACCGAGGAGGACCGCACGGCTCGTCAGATCGCCGAGAAGCGAGAGGCCGTCGAGCGCAACGCGTCGCTGGCCAAGGCCCGCAAGCGCATCTCGCTCGAGGACTTCACCCGTGCTCTCGAAGAGGGCAAGGTCGAGGCTCTCAACATCATCATCAAGGGTGACGTGTCCGGTGCCGTCGAGGCGCTCGAAGAGTCCTTGCTCAAGATCGAGGTGGACGACAGCGTGCAGCTGCGCATCATCCACCGCGGTGTGGGTGCGGTCACCGAGAGCGACGTCAACCTGGCGACGGTCGACAACGCGGTCATCATCGGGTTCAACGTGCGTCCCGACACGAAGGCTCGTGAGCGTGCTGCTCGCGAGGGTGTCGACGTGCGCTTCTACTCGGTCATCTACGCGGCGCTCGAGGACATCGAGAACTCGCTCAAGGGCATGCTCAAGCCCGAGTTCGAGGAGAAGCAGTCCGGTGTCGCCGAGATCCGCGAGATCTTCCGCTCGTCGAAGGTCGGCAACATCGCCGGTGTCATCGTGCGGTCGGGAACGATCACCCGCAACGCTCGTGCCCGCGTCATCCGCGAGGGCGTCGTCGTCGGCGACAACCTCGCGATCGACTCGCTGCGTCGCTTCAAGGACGACGTCACCGAGGTGCGGACGGACTTCGAGGCCGGCATCGGTCTCGGCAAGTTCAACGACATCCAGATCGGCGACGAGATCGAGACCATCGAGATGGTCGAGAAGCCCCGGGGCTGACCCGGCGTCATCGCAGTACACGAGGCCCCGCTCCGACTACGGTCGGGGCGGGGCCTCACCCCTCTCGCCACGGCGGCGAGCAGCACGAACAGGAGTGAACAATGGTTGACGCGCAACGCGCCCGCAAGATGGCCGACCGCATCCACGAGATCATCGCTCGGCGTCTCGAGCGCGGCATCAAGGACCCCCGCCTCGGGTTCGTCACGATCACCGACGTCAAGGTGACCGGCGACCTGCAGCACGCCTCGGTCTTCTACACGGTCTACGGCACCGACGAGGAGCGTCGTGACACCGGTGCGGCCCTCAAGTCGGCGACCGGCATGCTGCGCAGCGAGGTGGGCAAGAACATCACCGCACGCCTCACGCCGAGCCTCGAGTTCATCCTCGACGCACTGCCCGAGAACGCGGCCTCGATCGACCGCCTGCTGCAGGAGGCCCGTCAGCGCGACCACGAGAGCCAGTCCATGGCCTCGTCGGCCGAGTACGCCGGCGACGCCGACCCGTACGTCAAGCCGCGCGACCTCGACGCGGACGACGACCTCGACGACGCCGAGGACGACCTCGACGACGACCTGGCGATGGACGACGAGCTCGAGGCCCCGGCCGCAGGCGCCTCGACCGAGCCCGACGGCTCCACCCGCTGACCGCAGCGTCCCTCCGGACGCCCGCCCGCCTCAGTCGGGCAGGCGATAGCCCTCGTCGGGCGACCCCGTGGCCAGGCCGTCACGGAGCAACCCGGCGAGGGCTCTCGCGCGTTGCCCGTCGTCCGTCCAGACCGTCTCGATCTCGACCGAGCTGACGGGCACGTCGCTGGCCCGCAACTCGGCCATGATCAGCCCCCGCACCTGGCGGTCCGACCCCTCGAAGCGGGCCTGCGTCCGGAGGCGCGGCCCGGCATGCGCAGGACGACCCGCCAGCACCCACGCGCACTGCTCGACCAGCGGGCAGACGTCGCACTTCGGCGACCGCGCCGTGCAGACCAGCGCACCCAACTCCATGACGCCCGCGTTCGTGACCCGCGCCTCCTCGAGGTCGTCGGGCAGCTGCGACTCCATCAGGGGCAGGTCGCGCGAGGCCTTGGGGGCCCACGGTTCGGCGAGACCCTCGACGGCACGGGCCAGGACGCGGCGGACGTTCGTGTCGACGACCGGGTGACGGTGACCGTAGGCGAAGACCGCGACGGCACGTGCGGTGTAGTCGCCGATGCCGGGCAGTGCCAGGAGAGACGGGACGTCCTCGGGCACGACGCCGCCGTGCCTCTCGGTGATCGCCACGGCGGCGGCGTGGAGGGCCAGGGCCCGACGCGGGTAGCCGAGGCGCTCCCAGGCCCGCACGGCCTCGGAGGCAGGCGACGCCGCCAGGTCGCCCGGCGTCGGCCAGCGTTCGAGCCACTGCTCGAGGCGCGGGACGACGCGGGCCACGGGGGTCTGCTGCAGCATGATCTCGCTGACGAGCGTGCCCCAGGCCGTGAATCCGGGACGCCGCCACGGGAGGTCGCGACCGTTCTCGCGGAACCAGGCGTTGACGGCGGGGGAGATGCTCACCGTAGGAGCCTACGGCTCGCCCTCGACCTCCCCGGCGCGGTGTCGGCGGTCGGGCGTACGGTGTCGACATGACCACCCGATGGGCCCCTGCCAAGAAAGACACGCTGCGCGAACTGGCGACCGAGATCGTCCACAACTACGGGCGCGGCCGCGTGCTCGTCGCGATCGACAGCGACGGAGGCGCGGGTGCGGCCGGTCTCGCCGACGACCTCCTCGAGGCCTTCCGCGAGCTGGGGCACGCGGCGTTCCGCGCCTCGCTCGACGGCTTCGAGAAACGTCCCGACGCGGCGCCGCGCGACTCCGCTCCCGTGCTGGACGAGAGCCTGTTCCGCCGGGTCCTGGTCGAGCCGTTCCGGCTCGGCGGCAGTGCGGGCTGGGTCGAGCGGGCCTGGGACGCCGACGCGGACCGTTCCGTCGAGTCCGCCTGGGTCACCGGTCCGGCCGACGCGGTCCTGCTCGTCGACGGCACCGACCTCGCGCGCCCCGGCCTCGCGGGGCTGTGGCACTACCGCGTCTGGGTCACCGCCGACGATTCGCGACTCGACGCCCGGGCCAAGGCCTCGGCCGTCGTGGACAACTCCGACCGCGAGCACCCTCGTCGACGCTTCGACGACGCGTGCTGAGCGCGTCCCCGGCCCCGTCGCGGTCCGGCTGCGCTAACGTCGTCGGGTGAACAGCGGCCTCCTCCTCGTCGACAAGCCGCAGGGCATCACCAGCCACGACGTCGTCTCGCGCGTGCGCAAGGCCGCGGGCACGCGCAAGGTCGGCCACGCCGGCACGCTCGACCCGCTGGCCACGGGACTGCTCGTGCTCGGCCTGAACTCGTCGACGCGCCTCCTGACGTTCCTGGTCGGCCTCGACAAGGGCTACGACGCCACCATCCGTCTCGGCGTCTCGACCACCAGCGACGACAGCGACGGCGAGGTCGTCTCGACGACCTCGGCCGGCGGCGTCACCGACGACGCGATCGACGCCGGCGTGGCACGACTGACCGGGCCGATCAGCCAGGTGCCCACCACGGTGAGCGCGATCAAGGTCGACGGCCGTCGCGCCTACGACCTCGCCCGTGCCGGGGTCGAGGTCGAGCTGAAGGCCCGCGACGTGACGATCACCGAGTTCACCGTGCTCGACCGACGCGAGGCCATCGTCGACGGGGTGCCCGTGCGCGACCTCGACGTGCGGGTCTCGTGCTCGTCCGGCACCTACGTCCGGGCTCTGGCCCGCGACCTCGGAGCCGACCTCGGCGTCGGGGGACACCTGACCGCGCTGCGTCGGACGCGGGTGGGGCCGTTCGACGTGACCCGCGCCTCCGTCCTCGAGGGCATCGACGTCGCTCCGGCGCTGCTGCCTCCCGTCGACGTCGCCCGGACCCTCTTCCCGGAGTGGTCCATGACCGCGGCCGAGGCCGTCGACCTCGGGCACGGCAAGCGCGTGGCCGTCGATCTCGACGACACCCCCGGGCCGGTCGCCGCCGTCACGCCCACGGGCAGGCTCGCGGGCCTGGTCTCGGTGCGGGCCGGCGCCGCGAAGCCCATCGTGAACTTCCCGACCGACGAGGTGCAGGCATGATCGAGTGGTTCACCTGGGTACAGGTCGTGGTGGCCGTCGTGGCGGGAATCGTCTGCGTGGTCGCCTGTTTCGCGAAGCGTCAGCCCGACGACATCACCGTCGGCACCGGGGCCGTCGTGCTGCTGCTCCTGCTCGTGCAGCTCGTCGTCGCGATCGTGGCCCCGTTCGTCGGCAACGCGCCGACGGGCAACCTCGTCGAGTTCTACATCTACCTCGTCTCGGCCATCCTGCTGCCGCCGCTCGCGACCGTCTGGGCGCTCGTCGACCGCACCCGCTGGAGCAACCTCGTGCTGGCCACCTCGTCGTTCGCGATCGCCGTGATGGTCTACCGCATGTTCCAGATCTGGACCGTCCAGGGCCTCTGACGCACCCGGTCGGCGGCGGGCCCGCCGGAGTCCTATCCTTGACGGGATGGTCACTCAGAAGTCAACGCGCGCGGTCGGCCTCGGCCGGGTCCTCATCGCCGTGTACGCCCTCCTCGCCCTCGCCGCCACCGGTCGGTCGGTCTTCCAGATCACGACCCAGTTCTCCGAGGCGCCGCTGGCCTACACCTTGAGCGCGCTGTCGGCCGTCGTCTACATCGTCGCCACCGTGGCCCTGATCGCGCCCGGCCAGGGCTGGTACGCCGTGGCCTGGGCGACCATCAGCTTCGAGCTCGTCGGCGTCCTGATCATCGGTCTCGTGACCGTGCTCGACCCCGAACTCTTCCCGCACGACACCGTGTGGTCGTTCTTCGGGCGCGGGTACGGCTTCGTGCCGCTCGTCCTGCCCGTGCTCGGCATCCTGTGGCTGCGTCGGCAGGGGCGCGCGACGCAGGCGGCGGGTGGCACCGGTGCCGAGGGCGCGGGGGCCGGCGGGTCTCCTCGCGACCCGGGCACGACGAGGTAGCGCGCGTGCAGTTCTACGACCTGGTCGGCGACGTGCCGCCCGACTTCGGGCCGAGCGCCGTCACCATCGGCAAGTTCGACGGAGTCCACGTCGGCCACCGCGCCGTGATCGACATGCTCGAGGGGGTGGCGCGCGACGAGGGTCTCGTGTCCACCGTGGTCACCTTCGACCGGCACCCGTTGGCGGTCCTGCGACCCGACGACGTGCCGACGGCCCTCGTCAGCAACCGGCAGAAGCGCGAGCTGCTCGACGAGGCCGGGGTCGCCGCGACCCTCATGCTCACCTTCGACGCCGAGCTGCGGGCGCTGACGCCCGACGAGTTCGTCGACCGCATCCTGGTCGGGGCCCTGCACGCCCGCGTCGTGTTCGTCGGTGACGACTTCCGCTTCGGCGTGCGCGGCAGCGGCACCGTCGACACCCTGCGCGAGCTCGGTGCCTCCCGCGGGTTCCGGGTCGTGTCGATCGACGACGTGCGACCGAGCGGTGGCCGTCGGGCGTCCTCGACCTGGATCCGTGAACTGATGGACGCCGGTGACGTCCGCCAGGCCGGCGTCCTGCTCGGGCGCGAGCCGTCGGTGCGCGGCATCGTCGTGCACGGAGAACAGCGCGGCCGAGAGCTCGGCTTCCCGACGGCCAACCTGGCCCGCGACAGCGAGGGGTTCGTCCCGGCCGACGGCGTCTACGCCGCTCGCGTGGTGGTCGGCGACACGCTCTACCCGGCGGCGGTCTCGGTCGGCAACAACCCGACTTTCGAGGGGGTGCCGGCCAAGCAGGTCGAGGCGCACCTGCTCGACGTCTCACTCGACCTCTACGGGCTCGAGGTCACCGTCCACTTCGTCGACTGGGTACGGGGCAACGTGCGCTTCGACGGGCTCGAGGCCCTGATCGCGCACATCCGGGCCGACGTGGTCCGCACGCGCGAGATCCTGGGGCTGCCGACCGCCTGAGGCCCCGTGGGCCCGACGGTCGTCACCATGTCGAGGAGGCGCGGGTCGGGTCGTCGACGCGACCCGTGCCTCCTCGGCTCGTCAGTACGACGTCGTGTCGTCGCCGGCGCCCGAGGCGCGGCCCGTCTCGAGGCGGTGCGCCAGGTCGGCGAGGATCGTGCCGCTGGCGCTCGTGCCGAAGCGCGTGACGCCGAGGTCGAGCATCTCGAGCACCGTGTCGAGGCCGCGCACGCCGCCCGAGGCCTTGACCTGCACCGAGTCGGAGACGGCGTCGCGCATGAGGCGCAGGTGCGGGAGCGTCGCCCCGCCACCCGCGAAGCCGGTGGACGTCTTGACGAAGGCGGCCCCGGCGCGCTCGGCGGCCTTCGAACCCGCGACGATCTGGTCGTCGTCGAGGTGGGCCGTCTCGAGGATGACCTTGACGAGCGTGTCGCCGGCCGCCTCGACCACGCCGCGCACGTCGGCCTCGACCTCGTCGGTCATGCCGCTGCGCAGCCAGCCGATGTTGACGACCATGTCGAGCTCGGAGGCGCCGTCGGCGATCGCCTGCCGCGACTCGGCGGCCTTCGCGGCCGTCGAGGTCGTGCCGTGGGGGAAGCCGATGACGGTGCCGACGAGCACGCCGGTGCCCTCGAGGCGCTCGACGGCGTGCGCGATGTCGGAGGGGCGGACGCAGACGCTGAAGACGTGGTTCGCGGCGGCGTCGTCGAGGGCGGCGTCGACCTCGGCGCGGGTGAGTTCGGGCTTGAGGATCGCGTGGTCGATCATGCCGGCGACGGCGGAGACGGTGGGGAGCTGCTGGGTAGTCATGATGGGGTCCAGCGTAGCTTGGGCCCATGTCTGCGAACACTCCCGACGGCGTGCCGTCGAGCACCCCCGTCACCAGCGACACCGACCACGCCGTGGCCTCCCGCCGGGTGCTGGTGACCGGGGCGACCGGGTACATCGGCGGGCGGTTGACGCCGCGCCTCGTGGCCGCCGGGGCGGACGTGCGGGTGCTCGTGCGCTCGCCCGAGAAGCTGCGCGACGTGCCCTGGTCCGGCGACGTCGAGGTCGTCCAGGGCGACCTGACCGACCCCGAGACGGTGCGTCCCGCCATGGAGGGCGTCGACGTCGTCTACTACCTCGCCCACGCGATGGGTGGCAAGGGCGACTTCGAACGCGCCGAGGCCGATGCGGCGCACACCGTCGCCGACGCCGCGCGCGACGCGGGCGTCCGGCGCATCGTCTACCTCGGCGGACTGCACCCCGAGGGCGACCTGTCCAAGCACCTGCAGTCGCGCAAGGACGTCGGCGACGTGTTGCTCGCGAGCGGCGTCCCGACCGTCGCCCTGCAGGCCGGCGTCGTCATCGGCTCGGGCAGCGCCTCGTTCGAGATGGTGCGCCACCTGACGGACGTCCTGCCCTACATGCCGGCACCGAAGTGGGTCCGCAACTTCATCCAGCCGATCGCCGTCCGCGACGTGCTGCACTACCTGCTCGGGGCGGCCGACGTGCCCGACGACGTCAACCGCACCTTCGACATCGGCGGCCCCGACGTGCTCCGCTACGGGCAGATGATGAACGGGTACGCCCTCGAGGCCGGCCTCAAGCAGCGGCCGATCGCGTCCCTTCCCGTCTTCACGCCGTGGCTCGCCTCGCAGTGGGTCAACCTCGTCACGCCCGTGCCCCGCGCCCTCGCCGTCCCGATCATCGCGTCGCTCCAGTACGACTGCGTCGTCCGCGAGCACGACATCGACACCGTCGTGCCCCCGCCCGCCGAGGGGTTGCTGCCCTACCGTCGCGCCGTCCGCCTCGCCCTGCAGCGTGAACAGGACGGCGACGTCGAGACCAGCTGGCAGGACTCGTCGGTCGCCGGCGCACCGAGCGACCTGCTGCCGAGCGATCCCGACTGGTCCGGGCACATCGTCTACACCGACGACCGGCAGACGGACACCTCTGCTCCGGCCGCCGAGCTCTGGAAGGTGCTCGAGAGCATCGGCGGCGAGAACGGGTGGTACTCGTTCCCGCTGGCGTGGTCGGCCCGCGGCTGGATGGACCGACTGGTCGGGGGAGTGGGCCTCCGGCGAGGCCGTCGCAGTGCGACCACCCTGCGGGTCGGCGACGCCCTCGACTGGTGGCGGGTCGAGAAGCTCGAGCGCGGCCACCTCCTGCGGCTCCGGGCCGAGATGAAGGTCCCCGGAGGCGCGTGGCTGGAACTCACGGTCGAGCCGCGTCCCGACGGTGGTTCCCACTACCGCCAGCGCGCGGTGTTCTTCCCGCAGGGGCTCGGCGGGCGCCTCTACTGGTTCGCGATCCTGCCGTTCCACGGCGTCATCTTCTCGGGCATGCTGCGGCGCATCACGGCGACGGCCGAGCGGGAGGCGGCCGCCCGGGCGACCGGTGGCCGGGTGGCCGGTGCCGCGGCCGGGGCCGCGACCGACGCGACGGCCGTGGCGTGACCGACCCGCGCCTCCTCGTCCTGGCGTCGTCGCCCGGGCCGCTGTACCCGGCGGGCGACGAGGCCATGTCGCCGGTGCCGTTGTGGCTCGGGGTCCTCTTCGGGGTGCTCGTCGTCGTGTCGTCGTTCGTCGTGCTGCTGCCGCGCGTCCGCCACGCGCTCGACCGCGTGTGGTCGAAGAGGCCGCGACGCTTCCGACAGTGAGGACCGGGCTGCGGCGCGCGCGCCGGTTCGCGGCTCCCAGCGGGTGATGGCACGATGGGGGCACTTCAGCAGACCACCAGGAGGTCGTGATGACACACCGAGAGACCGTCGCCTTCGTCGGCGACAGCTTGACCGAGAACGGCGACTGGGCGGCGTGGTTGCCCGACGAGCAGGTCGTCAACCTGGGCGTCGGGGGCGACACGGTCGCCGGCCTGACGGAACGGCTCCACGACGTCGTGGCAGCGAACCCCGACTCCGTCGTGCTCATGATCGGCACCAACGACTTCACCGCGCGACGCTCGGTCGAACAAGTGGTCCGCGGCATCGAGAACCTCATGGTGGCGATGCGTCGTGAACTGCCCGGGACGCGACTGCTGCTGCAGTCGATCGCGCCGCGGGGGGCGGAGTTCGCACCCCGCCTGAAGGACGCCAACCGGCACCTCCGCCAGTTCTCGTCGACCGTCCGGGCGCAGTGGCTCGACCTCTGGCCCGCGCTCGTCGACGAGTCGGGCGACGCCCTGCGACCCGAGTTCGCGGCCGACCACGTCCACCTCACCGACGCCGGCTACCAGGCCTGGCTGGGCGAGTTGCAGCCCGCCCTCGAGCGCCTGCGCGACGAGCCTCCGATGAGCCGTCCGATCAGCGTGCTCGACGTCGCCTACGACATCGAGTAGGCGGTGCCCACCCCCACTGCCCCCGCGTTCACGCGTCCGGCCCTGGCGCCCGGCTTGATCGCGGCCATCGCGCTCCTCGCGGGGACCGCGTTGCTCGACTCCGACGTCTTCACCGTGTTCCGGTACGTCGTGTCGATCTTCGCCCTGATCGTCCTCGTGTTCGCCTACCGGGGGCGGCTCTGGTGGGCGCTGCCCTTGCTCGCCGCCGTGGCCGTCCTCTGGAACCCGGTGTTCGTGGTGCCCGTCCAGCCCGAGCTCTGGCAGGGCCTGCAGTTCGTCGCCGCCGCGCTCATGATCGCGGTAGGGGTGCTCGTGAAGGTGCCGACCGAGGCCGCGACGACCACGAAGTCCGCCCCGGTCCGGGGGCGCCGCTGACCGTCAGGGGCAGCGGATCCTCCGGGGTGCCTCCGACCCCGTAAAATGCCGAGGGTGCGTCCGCCCGCCCGAGGCCCGCACGGAAGGTTGAGTCTGCATGGCCACGGAGATCCCCGGTACGTCAGAGATGGTCGGCACGTCCGAGAGTCCTCTGCTGACCCCTCGTCACCGAGCCGGTGGTCTCGACCGAGAGGACGTCGTGGTCCGCAAGGGGCAGTTCACGCTCCTGAACGGTCACCTCACGCCCCAGCAGTCGATGATCGAGGACCTCCTCTACATCCGTCGGGTGCTCGACGCCGCCCAGGTGCCCTTCCTGCTCGTGCGCGGCAACGACGTCCGCCCCGTGATCGCCGTCGACACGGTGCACCGCGACCGCTTCACCGCCGCCATGATCGCGGCCTCGGCCACCGAGCCCTTCTACGCCAAGCCCCGCAAGGGTCAGGCGTCCCTGGTCGTCGAGGGTGGGCTCGAGCTCGAGACCGAGCGCGTCTTCCGCGTCTACCGGCCCCGGGTCGAACCCATCGGCCGCCTCCGCTACGGTGCGGGCACCGCCGTGCAGGTCGAGTTCTGGATCATCACCGACGACGAGATCCTCGCCCCGACCGAGAACGCGCTGATGCGCACCGAACTCCCTCGTGCCGAGGCCGTCGAAGAGACCGTCGAACGGTACGGCATCGAGTGGCCCACCCTCGAGCACATGTTCGACGACCACGCCACCGACATCACCTTCGACATCGACATCGTCTTCTCGTGGGTCGACGGCAACTCGATCGAGTACCAGCGTGCCCGCGCCGCGCAGGCCAAGCGCCACGTGGTCGGCGAGGGTGACGACTCGGCGGCCCGGTTCCGCCAGATCGACGAGCTCAAGTACGCCCTGCGGTCGGTCTACATGTTCGCGCCGTGGGTCCGCAACATCTACATCGCGACCGACTCGCCCGTGCCCGAGTGGTTGGGCGAGCACCCCCGAGTGCGCGTCGTGCGCAGCGAAGAGTTCTTCAGCGACCTCTCGATGCTGCCGACGCACAACTCGCAGGCCGTCGAGTCGCAGCTGCACCACATCGAGGGGCTCAGCGAGCACTTCCTCTACTCGAACGACGACATGTTCTTCGGGCGACCCGTCGCGCCGAGCATGTTCTTCTCGCCGGGATCCGTCACGAAGTTCATCGAGGCCGACACGCGCATCGGGCTCGGGCACAACAACATCGACCGCAGCGGGTTCGAGAACGCCGCGCGGGTCAACCGGCGCCTCCTGCAGCAGCGCTTCGGGCGCGTCCTCACCCGCCATCTCGAGCACACCGCCGCACCGCTGCGCCGCAGCGTCCTGTTCGAGATGGAGCACGAGTTCGCCGACGAGTTCGCCGCCACGGCCGGCAGCCCCTTCCGCGCGAAGGAGAACATCTCGGTCACCAACTCGCTCTACCACTACTACTCGCTGATGACGGGCCGCGCGATCGTGCAGGAGAACGCGAAGGTCAGCTACATCGACACCACGATGGTGTCGGGGCTGGCGTCGTTGTCCGAGGTGCTGAAGAAACGTGCGTTCGACTTCTTCTGCCTCAACGACGGCAGCTTCCCCGAGGTCACCGACGAAGAACGGACCGCCACGGTCACGGACTTCCTCGAGCGCTACTACCCGTTCCCCGCACCGTGGGAGAAGGACGAGATGCAGCGCGTCGCCCTCGAGAACGCCGAGCAGGACAGACGGGCACTCGGTGCCGAGGCGGCTCAGTCGGGTGAGGCGACGGGATCGTCGTCGCACCGGGGGCTCGAAGGATCGGACTGACGCCGGTCTCGCCCACGGGCGAAGCCCGTGCGACCCGGGGGCGGGGTGCCCGCAGGGCGTCGTCCCCGTGGAGTCGGAACGGTTCGTGCGGTCCGTCAGGCCTCCGAGGTGCCGAAGCGGGCCGCTTGCTCCCCTGAGAGGGCTGCGTCGAGACGCGCGAGCATGTCGGCACCCATCGTGGGCAGGTCGTCCAGCCGGAACCACCGGGCCTCGGTGTTCTCGCCGTCCGCGGGGGAGGGCTCGCCCGAGACGTAGCGCATGACGAAGGTGTGGTCGAGGTACTGCGCGCGGTCGCCGTTCGGGTAGACGACCTCGCCGGTCACCCCGATCGACGCCAGCCGCTCGGGGACGACGTGCAGGTCGGCTTCCTCGAGGGTCTCGCGGACGGCGGCGTCGGCAGGGTGCTCACCCGGGTCGACGATGCCCGTCACCGGCGTCCAGGCACCGGTGTCGGATCGGCGGACCAGCAGCGTCTCGTCGCCGCGGACGACCACCGCGGTCACGCCGGCCAGCCACAGCGGTGCCGTGCCGATCTTCTCGCGCAGGGACAGGACGAAGTCTGGGGTGGCCATGTCAGCACCCTACCGACGGCCCGCCGTAGGCTGACGACATGCGACTGCCCTGGACCCTTCACGGCTCGGACGTGCGGCGGATCTCCGACATGGCGGGCGAGTCGCTGCTGTTGGCGGGTGGGGGCAGGGCCATCCTGCTGCAACTGGCGAACCCCGGGGTGGGGCACGGTGTCGCCGAGCACAGCGACTTCGTCGAGCGTCCGTTGTCGCGGCTGCACGGCACCATGACGTATCTCTACGCCATCGTCTTCGGCACCCCGTCCGAGGTGGCCCACGTCCGCCGGGTCGTCGGGCGGGCGCACCGTCCGGTGCACGACGGAGGGTCCTCGTCGGTGCGGTACGACGCGTTCGACCCCGGGCTGCAGCTCTGGGTGGCGGCGACCCTCTACGACTCGGCCGTGCAGCTGTTCGAGCGGGTGCACGGGCCGATCGACCCGGCCCACGCCGAGACCGTCTACCAGGACTACGCCCTCGTGGGCACGTCGCTGCAGATGCCACGCGAGCTGTGGCCGGCCGACGTGGCATCGTTCCGGCGGTACTGGGACGACGCCGTCGACCATCTCGTCGTGGACGACGTCACCCGTCGGGTCGCGCACGAGCTGTTGCACCCGACGACGGGACCGTGGTGGCTGAGAGCGGCGATGCCGCTCGCCCGGCTCGTCACCGCGGGGTCGATGCCGAGCAGCGTCCGCGACGACTTCGGGCTGCCGTGGTCGACCGGCGCCCAGCGTCGCTACGACCGGGTTATGCGCGTCACGGCTGCCGTCGTCCCGCATCTGCCCCCGCGCCTCCGGCACGTGCTCCGCGACGGGTACCTGCGGCGGCTGCGCTCGGCGATGGTGGCCGAGGCTCGGACGCGCACCCCCAGCTGACCCGACCCGTCGCCGGCGTCCCGGTCGGCGGCCCCCGCCTCCTGGCACGGCGTCTTTGCCCCTGACGGCAACTCCTGCCTCCTGTCACGGCGATCGCACGCCGGGGCATGTCGGCGTCTTTCGAGCGACGTGAGGCAGGAATTGCCGACGCGAGCGGGCGGTGGTCGGGGTGGTCGGTCTTCGTCGGCAAGGCTGCCCCGGGTCGGGTGGGATCGACTGCGCCGCGCCGGTCGGCAACTCCTGCTCCGTGCCGCACGTCGGGCCAGGGAAGGGGGCGTCGGCGGTCTCGCGGAGCAGGAGGCAGGAATTACCGACGGTTCGTGAGGCCCGCCACATTGGGCGGGACCTCCTCGGCAGGCGGGTTCCACGCAGCGGCGCGGGGGCTGCGCTGCAGGATCGGGGCGGTGACGGGAGGACCAACCCCGTCAGAGGGTGTTGATCGGCCTCGTCAGAGCGTGTCGATCGGCCCCGTCAGCGTCAGGTCGCGCGGCACGACGGGCACCGGGGCCGTGTCGGTCGCCCGGTGGCGGGGGGCTGCCGGGGCGATGCGCACGCCCGCGACGGCGAGCCGTTCGGCCACCACGTCGGCCGGGACGTACTCGCCGACGGTCTCGTAGGTGCCGATCGGCACGACCGAGTGCACGACCGTGCCCTCGTAGACGTGCACCAGGTTGAACGCCTGGGCACCGTCGCGGCCGCGGGTGCCACCGCCGGCGACGTTGAGGTCTTGTGTGTAGCAGGTGGCCGATGCGACCGAGACGGGCACGCCCGCGAAGGTGGCGTTGGTCGAGTAGTGCAGGTGTCCGGCGATGATGGACCGGACGTCGCTGCCCTCGATCACCTCGGCCAGGGCCGCCTGGTCGCGCAGCTCGACGAGCGCCGTGAGGTCTTGCACGCTCGGGACCGGCGGGTGGTGCATGGCGATGATCGTGCCGTCGGGGGCGTCGGTCGAGAGCTCTTCGGCCAGCCAGTCGAGCTGGTCACCGGACAGTCGGCCGAAGTGGTGGCCCGGCACGGTCGTGTCGAGGGTGATGACGCGCAGGCCGTTGACGTCGTACACGAGGTCCACGGGTCGCTGCGAGGGCAGCTGCCCGAAGAGCTCGGACCGGAACGCGCTGCGATCATCGTGGTTGCCCATGGCCCAGATGACCTGGGCGCCGAGCCGCTCGGCGACGGGCTCGATCAGGGCGCGGAGCTTGCGGTAGGCGTCGGGCTCGCCCTTGTCGGCGAGGTCGCCCGTGAAGACGATGGCCTCGGGCCGCCCGTCGGACGCCTCGATCTCGTCCATGATCTGACGGAGCCGGGCCTCGCTGTCGACGGCGCCGTAGAGGTCGCGGTCACCGCCGACGAGGTGCGTGTCGCTGAGGTGCAGGATGAAGTGGTTCGGCCTGGGGTGTTCGGCCGTCCGGAGATCCATGGTTCTCTCAATCGATGTCGCCGACGCGGGCTCGGGACGAGACCCTCGTTGTTGATTCGTCACCAGTCCATCACCCGTTTGCCATGAGTGGGGTGAACGTGCGCGCGCGTTTCGGTGAACGGTCGTCGAACAGGCCGCATTCCCGAGCGACGACGCTAGCCCGGCACACGGGACGACGCGACCCCCAGGAGGCGGGGGTCGCGTCGTCGGCGCAGCGAACGGTAAGAGGCGTCAGGGCTTGAGGACGACCTTGATGCAGCCGTCCTCCTTGTTCTTGAAGACGTCGTACATGGCCGCGGCCTCGGAGAGCGGCACCGGGTGGGTGACGAGGTCCTCGGTGCCGAGCGGGTCGGTCGGGTCCTCGACGAGAGGCATCAGCGTGTCCATCCACTTCTGGACGTTGCACTGGCCCATCTTGATGGTGATCTGCTTGTCGAACAGAGTGAGGAAGGGCGTGGGGTCGGCGGTGCCGCCGTAGACCCCGCTGAGCGAGACGGTGCCGCCGCGGCGGACGATCTCGAAGGCGAGGTGCATGGCACCCAGGCTGTCGATGCCGGCCTTCTGCATGACGGCCTGGCCGATCGTGTCGGGCAGGGCTGCGGCGAACTTCTGCACGAGGCCGATGCCGGCGTGCTCGTGGGCCTCCATGCCGACGGCGTCGACCACGGAGTCGGGGCCACGGTCGTCGGTCATGCGCTTGACGACGTCGGCGACGTCCTTCGTCAGGTCGAGGACCTCGATGCCGTGGCGTTCGGCCATGGCGCGACGCTCGGGCACCGGGTCGATGCCGATGACGCGGTAGCCGCGGTACTTGCCGATGCGCGACGCGAACTGGCCGACCGGGCCGAGGCCCAGGACGACCAGGGTGCCCCCCTCGGGCACCTGGGCGTACTCGACGCCCTGCCACGCGGTCGGCAGGATGTCGCTGAGGAAGAGGTAGCGCTCGTCCGGCAGGTCGGCGCCGACCTTGACGAGGTTGGCGTCGGCACGGGCGATGCGCAGCTGCTCGGCCTGGCCACCGGGGACCTGGCCGTAGAGCTTGCTGAAACCGTAGAGCGTGGCGCCCGAGTCGTACTCGGTGACCTGCGTGGTCTCGCACTGCGAGAAGAGTCCGCGGTCGCACATGAAGCAGTGGCCGCAGGCGATGACGAAGGGGACGACGACGCGGTCGCCGACCTTGATGCGGCTGACCTCGGAACCGACCTGGGTGACGACGCCCATGGTCTCGTGGCCGAGCACGTCACCCTTGTCGAGGAACGCGCCCAGGGCGTCGTAGAGGTGCAGGTCGCTTCCGCAGATCGCGGCCGACGTGACCTTGATGACCGCGTCGCTCGGGTCGATGATCGTGGGATCGGGGACGTCCTCGACGGAGACGTTGGTGACGGACTGGTACGTGAGTGCCTTCATCGTTCCCGTCTACGCGTCCTCACCCCGTGCCGCCTGGACGAGGGGTACAGCGGGCACGGAAACGCCTCGGGGCGGCCGGGCCTGGGCCCGACCGCCCCGAGGCGGATGACGCGTGTGCTGTCGCCTAGGCGACGGCCGTCGCGGAGGCGACGATGTTGACGACCTTGCGGCCGCCCTTGTTGCCGAACTCGACCGAGCCGGGGGCGAGGGCGAAGAGGGTGTCGTCGCCGCCGCGGCCGACGTTGACGCCGGGGTGGAAGTGGGTGCCGCGCTGGCGGACGATGATCTCGCCGGCGAGGACGACCTGGCCGCCGAAGCGCTTCACGCCGAGGCGCTGTGCGTTCGAGTCACGACCGTTGCGGGTGGACGATGCGCCCTTTTTGTGTGCCATGTGGTGTCAGCCCCTTAGTTGGTGGTGATCGAGGTGATCTTGACGCGGGTCAGGTCGGCACGGAAGCCCATGCGACGCTTGTAACCGGTCTTGTTCTTGTAGTTCTGGATGACGATCTTCGGGCCGCGCAGGTCGTTCAGGACCTCGCCCTCGACCGTGACCTTGGCCAGGTCGTCGCCCGACAGGATGGTGTCGCCGTCGACGTGCAGGACGGGGACGAACGAGACGGTGTCGGCGGTCGCGGCCTTGAGGCGGTCGACGGTCAGGATCGTGCCGACCTCGACCTTCTCCTGACGGCCACCGGCGCGCACGATTGCGAAAGCCATGGGAACTCCAAAAAAGTGGGGGATGTGACGCCCGGACTGCCGGACGACGTCGTGGTGCCACGAAGGCAACTTGGATAGTCTTTCACAAATGTCACGACCGATCAAACTTCGCCGCCCGCCGCAGTTCACGGCCGAGATCGTCGACGACGCCCGCGAACGCCTGCTCGACCTGCTCGACGACCTGAAGACGCTCACCACCGACCACGCCGACGACATCGAGGTCTGGGGCTCGGCCGTCACGGCCGCCGGCTGGGAGATCGCGAGCCTCGGCCAGTGGCTCGGCCTCGAGGGCGAGGCGGTGTTGCTGCTCGGCGGCGCGTCGTACCCCGAGATCGCCGAGCACCAGGGCACCAGCGCGTCGGCCGTGTACGCCCGCGTCGGCCGGTCGCTCACCCTCGCGCCCTACGCGCACGCCTCCGGCGCCGACGGGGCGACCACCCGCGTCTCGGCCGAGGGCCTCGACCAGGCCCGAGCCGAATACGACCAGGAGGCGCGGGCCGGCGACCCGACGGACGTCGCCCCGGCGGCCGCGCCCGTCGGCGACTCCTTGGCCGAGCGCGTGCCCGAGGTGCTGCGGGACGGCGCCCGGCGCACCACCGAGATCGTCGCCGCCCTGCCCGACTACCGGCGCAGCAGCGTGCTGTCCACGCTGAGCGTCCTCGCTCGACAGGGAGTGGTCGAACGGGTGGGGCACGGCGTCTACGCCCTGCCCCACCCGCCGACCGACTGACCCCGCGGGCGGTCGCCCGATCAAGCCGGTGCGACGGCCCCGGCCCCGGTCACGGCCTCGTCGAGTCCGAACGCCCGCAGCTCGTCGTCGGTGAGCATCCGCGACCGGATCAGGAAGCGCTTCCCTTCCGGGCTCTCGACCGAGAACCCGGCCCCGCGGCCCGGCACGACGTCGATGGTGAGGTGCGTGTACTTCCAGTACTCGAACTGGCTGCGCGACATGTAGACCTCGATCGGGTCGATCCCGTCGACGTGCAGGTCGCCGAGGTGGACGTCGACGGCCCCCACTCGGAAGAACCCCACGGGGTAGCACATCGGCGACGAGCCGTCGCAGCAACCACCCGACTGGTGGAACATCAGCGGGCCGTGCTGCGCCGTCAGGGACACGAGGAATGCCGCCGCCTCGGGGGAGACGTCGACCCGGGAGGGGGCGGAGGCGACCGGCCCGGAGGCGGGGGCCGGCGTGACCACGCCGACCCGCGCCTCCTCGGCTGACGCTGCTGACGCTGCCGGCGGCGCAGCGGCCGTCTGCTCGGGCGTCATCAGAAGAAGCCCATCGGACCGTCCGCGTAGCTGACCAGCAGGTTCTTGGTCTGCTGGTAGTGGTCGAGCATCATCTTGTGGTTCTCGCGACCGATGCCGGACTGCTTGTAGCCGCCGAACGCCGCCCCGGCGGGGTACTGGTGGTACGTGTTCGACCAGACGCGACCGGCCTGGATGTCGCGGCCGGCCCGGTACAGCTGGGCGCCGTTGCGGCTCCAGACTCCGGCGCCGAGGCCGTAGAGGGTGTCGTTGGCGATCTTGATGGCGTCGTCGTAGTCGCTGAAGCTCGTCAGCGACAGGACGGGGCCGAAGATCTCCTCCTGGAAGATCCGCATCGAGTTGCGGCCCTCGAAGATCGTCGGGTTGACGTAGTAGCCCTCGGTCAGGTCGCCGCCCAGGTCGGCACGGTCGCCGCCGAGCAGCAGCGTCGCGCCTTCCTGTTTGCCGATGTCCATGTAGCTGAGGATCTTCTCGAGCTGGTCGTTCGACGCCTGGGCGCCGATCATCGTGTCCATCGAGAGTGGGTTGCCCTGCTTCACCTTCTTCACTCGCTCGACGCCGTCGGCGGTGAACTGGTCGTAGATCGACTGCTGCACGAGCGCCCGGCTCGGGCAGGTGCACACCTCGCCCGAGTTGAGGTTGAAGAACGAGAAGCCCTCGAGCGCCTTGTCGTAGAAGTCGTCGCGTTCGTCGGCGACGTCGGCGAAGAAGACGTTCGGGCTCTTGCCGCCGAGCTCGAGCGTGACCGGGATGAGGTTCTCGCTCGCCATCTGCATGATGAGGCGCCCGGTGGTGGTCTCGCCGGTGAACGCGATCTTGCGGATGTTCGGGTGGCTCGCCAGGGGCGCGCCGGCCTCGACGCCGAAGCCGTTGACGATGTTGAGGACGCCGGCGGGCAGGAGGTCCTTGATCAGGTCCATGAAGACGTGGATCGACGCGGGCGTCTGTTCGGCCGGCTTGAGGACGACGCAGTTGCCGGCCGCGAGGGCGGGAGCGAGCTTCCACACGGCCATCAGCAGCGGGAAGTTCCACGGGATGATCTGCCCGACCACGCCGAGCGGCTCGTGGAAGTGGTAGGCGACGGTGTCGGCGTCGATCTCGCCGGTGGAACCCTCTTGTGCCCGGATGGCTCCGGCGAAGTAGCGGAAGTGGTCGATCGCGAGCGGAACGTCGGCGGCGAGGGCCTCTCGGATGGGCTTGCCGTTGTCCCAGGTCTCGGCGACGGCGAGCATCTCGAGGTTCGCCTCCATGACGTCGGCGATCCTGTTGAGGATCAGCGCGCGCTGGGCGATCGTCGTCTTCTTCCACGAGTCGAACGCGCGCCAGGCGGCCTCGACCGCCTTGTCGACGTCGGCGGCGTTGCCCCGGGCGACCTCGGTGAAGACCTTGCCGTTCACCGGGCTCGGGTTCTCGAAGTACTGCCCGCTCGCCGGGGCGACGTACTCGCCGCCGATGAAGTGGTCGTAGCGGGGCTTGAAGGCCACCTTCGCGTCGGGCCGTCCCGGCGCGGCGTAGGTGTTCGGGGGAGTGGTGACGGTCATGACGGTCCCTTTCGACGACGGTGTCGGGTCGGCGGCGGGGGTCGCCCGCCGGTGGCGGCAGGCTACGTCGGGGGAGGTTGCATCGGGTTGCGCGTCACGGCCCGCGAGCGGGCGGGCGCGGTCGCCGGGTTCCGGGGTCGCGGGACTCCGGAGGCGCGGGGTCGCGTGGTTCCGGAGGCGCGGGGCGCGAGGGCGCGTCAGTCCCCGTTCTCGAGCGCCTCGAGGTGCGCGACGAGGTGCGTCCGTCGGGGCGATCCTGGAGGCAAACGACGCAGCAGCTCGAGCAGGACGCGGACGTCGTCGCGGCCCGCGGTCGACTCGGAGTACGACAGCAGGGTGTCGATCGAGCCCCCCGTGAGGAGCGCGTCCCGGACGGTCGCGGCGACCTCGGCCCGCAGCGCGGCGACGCCGGGGGCCGTGGACGAGGGAAGGGCCGGCCCGGTGTCGGCCCGCACGGCCGCGCGGTGGGCCCCACGATCGACGAGACCGACGAGCGTGTCGAGGTCGAGCGTCACCGGGCGAGGCAACCGGTACGGGCGCGACAGCGGGACCAACGTCGGGTCGAGGGCCTCGACGACGTGGCGGAGGCGGACCATCTCGGGCCGGAGGGTGGAGACCGCGTCGACGTCGCCGTAGACCGCGTCGGCCAACTCGTGGGCCGTGTAGCCGGCAGGACGGTGGGCGAGCAGGGCCATGATCTCGGAGTGCCGGGCACCCAGCGCGATCCGGCCCTCCCCGACCGTGAGCACCGCCTCGTCCCGACCGAGGGTCGTCAGGCCGGCGGGGGAGTCGGGCCCCGGGTGGACCGGGTGGGCCGGGTGCCGCGGGGTGCGGGTCGGGGCACGACCGGCCGCGGCGAACCCCAGGAGCGCGAGATGCGCCTCCACGGCCGCGACCGTCGCCGTGACCAGGGGCAGCGTCAGCGAGCCGGCCGCCCGCTCGTCACCCGTGATGTCGACGACGCCGATCAGGTGCCCGTCGACGGGGTCGTGGACCGGCACGGCCGTGCAGCTCCAGGCCCGCACGCGGTGGTTCCAGTGTTCGTCGCCGCGGATCTGCACGCCCCGGTCGAGCACGAGGGCCGTGCCCGGGGCCGAGGTGCCGACCCGCGCCTCCGACCATCCGGCGCCGGCGACGAACAGCATGTCCTCGGCCCGGCGGCGGGCCGCGGGGTCGCCCTCGACCCAGAGCAGGCGGCCGTGCTCGTCGCCGACGGCCACGAGCAGGCCCGAGCCCGCGACGTCGTCGACCAGGAGGCGGCGGACGACGGGGAGCGCGAGTGCGAGCGGGTGGTCGCGGCGCCAGTCGTCGAGGTCGTCCTCGGGCAGCTCGAGCCGGGGCAGGCCGTCGGGATCGAGCCGGTGCCGTGAGGCGCGGTCCCACGAGTCGCGCACCACCCGGCGCTGCGGCCCGACGTCGCGGGGCGGACGGCTCGCGGTCAGCGTCATGGAGCACCAATCGTCGTCGATCGGGGCGAGTCGGCCGTCGTGCGGCGTCGTCGCCGGGGTGCTGTCAGCGTACGGCGGCGTGCGGCCGCGGGGAAGGTCGTCGCGTGGGGGTCTGCTGTGACCTCAGGGTCGACGCGCCGCGTCGCGGGTGGCCGTGATCGTCGCGTCCAACGCCTCGGGCCACGAGGTCGGTCCGATGCCGAGCAGGCGTTCGCTCTCGGACGAGTCCACGACGAAGGGCGAATCGAACTGGTACTGCATCGCCCGCACCTCGCGGAGGAACGGCACCGTGCGGGTCAGGCCGGCCCACAGCAGCGGATTCCACGGTCGGACGCGACCGGTCAGGCCGTACCGGCGCCGCGCCTCCTCGGCGATCTCGACCCGGGAGGCGTGGGTGGCGTGCGGTGTGAGCCAGGCCCGACCCCACTCGTCGCGATCGATCGCCGCCACGAGGGTCGAGACGACGTCGGGCAGGTACGCCCAGGCGTGCGGCTGGGTCACGTCGCCGACCGCGTGGGCGGTGCGGCCCGCGACGAGCGGCCCGAAGAAGTCGCTGCCGAGGTGGGCGTTCCGCCCGGCGCCCGGCCCGAAGTAGTCGCTCGCGCGCACCTCGACGGCCCGGACGCCCCGGTCGGCCGCGGCGAGGAGGCGCGTCCAGCTGTCGGCGCGCACCCTGCCCTTCCCCTCGGCGGAGACGAGGGGCGTGTGCTCGGTCATCGGCTCGGACACCGGCCCGTGGCCGTAGAGGTTGCCCATCAGCACGATGCCCGCCCCTGTGGTGGCGGCCGTCTCGATCAGGGCCGTGGTGATGGCCGGCCACTCGACGCCCCAGGCGGGGTAGGGCGGGTTCGAGCAGACGACGATCGTGTCGGCACCGTGGGCCGCGCTCGTCAGGGCGGCGGCGTCCTTGGCGTCGAGCGTGAACGGGGCGGCCCCGGAGATCACCGTGCCGCGGCGGGTGGCGACGCGCACGATGTCGCCCCGCTCGGCGAGGCGGCGGACGAGGGGGGTGCCGATGGCTCCGGCTCCGACGACGAGATGGGTGGGCATGGGATCCTCCTGGGGTGATGAGCGAGAGCGGTGCTCTCGGATCTGACCCTAGGGTCGGGCGGCTCGACATGCAAGAGCGGTGCTCTCGTTTGTGTCCCGTGCTCTCGGAGGACAGGATCGGGGCATGACCACGAACGCAGGGGACGACGACGGCGCCCGGACCACCGGAGGCGTCCGCGAGCGGGCACGGATCGAGATCGTCGAACGCGCCCTCGCCTCCGCCCACCGGCAGCTGGCCGAGGTGGGGGCGGCCGCCCTCTCGGTGCGAGCCGTGGCACGCGACCTGGGCATGGCCTCGTCGGCGATCTACCGGTACTTCCCGAGCCGCGACGCCCTGCTGACCCGCCTCATCACCGACGCCTACGTCGACCTCGCCGACGTCGCCCGGAAGGCCGAACAGGCGGTGGACCGCGCCGACCACCAGGAGCGGTTCCGTGCCACGGCCCGCGCGACCCGCCGCTGGGCGATCGCCGACCCGCACCGCTACGCCCTGCTCTACGGATCGCCCGTCCCCGGGTACGTGGCCCCGGTCGACACCGTGGAACCGGCGATCGCGGTGGGTCTGCTGTTGCTCGGGGCGGTCGACGACGCGGCGGCGAGCGGAGCCTCGCTGCGGGCGATGCCGGTACGGGCCGGCCTGTCCGACGAGTTCGCGCAGCTCGCCCAGGGCCTGGGAGCATCGGTCGCCCCCGGCGTGCTGGCCTCGGGCATCACCGCCTGGACCTCCCTCTACGGTCACCTCAGCTTCGAGCTCTTCGGTCACCTCACCGACGTCGTCGTCGATCGCGACGCCTGGTTCGAGACCTTCCTCGACGAGCAGATCGCGCGGATCTGGGGCTGACGTGCCGCGCGCGGCAGGACGCGCCCCGACGGCAGGAGGCGCCGGTCCCCGCAGGAGGCGCGGGTCCCGGCAGGAGGCGCGGGTCAGCTCGCGCAGTCGATGCAGAGCCGGGCGGTGGGTCGCGCCTCGAGCCGGGCCTCGCCGATCCGGGCCGAACAGCGCTCGCAGCGGCCGAAGGTGCCGTCGGCGAGCCGGGCCAGGGCGGCCTCGGCGTCGCCGGCACGGTCGAGGGCGGAGCGTCGGACGGCGTCGAGCTGTGACCGCTCGTAGGCGATCGTGGACCCCTCGGGGTCGTGCTCGTCGTCGACGTTGGCTCCCTCGCGGGCCGCGGCCACCGCCTCCATGTCCCCGAGCAGTCGCGCGGCCAGCGCCTGCGCCTCGTCGCGCGTGACGCGCAACCGGTCGGAGGGGTCGATCACGAGGCGGTGCCTCAGGCCTCGACGAGCGACGGCACCTCTTCGCCCGGGCGAGGCGGTGCCGGGGGAGTCCCGTCGCCGAACGGACGGCCGCCGAGCTGCTCGCGACCGTGCTCGGTGAGCCACCCCGAGGCGTCCGGCCCGACCGGGACGATGCCCGTCGGATTGATGTCGGAGTGCACGACGTAGTAGTGCGCCTTGATCTGGTCGAAGTCGATCGTGTCGCCGAACCCGGGGGTCTGGAACAGGTCGCGGGCGTAGGCCCAGAGCACCGGCATCTCGGTCAGTTTGTTCCGGTTGCACTTGAAGTGGCCGTGGTAGACCGCGTCGAACCGGGCGAGGGTCGTGAACAGGCGGATGTCGGCCTCGGTGATGGTGTCGCCCACCAGGTAGCGCTGACCGGCGAGCCGCTCGGACAACCAGTCGAGGCGCTCGAACAGGGTGCGGTAGGCCCGCTCGTAGCTCTTCTGCGACCCGGCGAAACCGGCGCGGTAGACCCCGTTGTTGACGTCGCGGAAGACCACGGCGTTCACCTCGTCGATCTCACCGCGCAGGGCCTCGGGGTAGAGGTCGGGGGCGCCCTCGCGGTGGAAGGCGGCCCACTCGGTCGCGAAGTCGAGCGTGATCTGCGGGAAGTCGTTCGTGACGACCTTGCCGCTCGGCACGTCGACGATCGCCGGCACGGTGATGCCGCGCGGGTAGTCGGGAGTACGGGCGAAGAACGCCTCCTGCAGGCGCTCGATGCCGAGCACGGGGTCGCGACCGTCGGGGTCGAGGTCGAAGGTCCAGCTGCGGGCGTCGTGCGTGGGGCCGGGCAGACCGAGCGAGATCGCGTCCTCGAGCCCGAGCAGGCGTCGCGAGATGACGCTGCGGTTCGCCCACGGGCACGCCCGGGCGGCCACGAGGCGGTAGCGGCCGGCCTCGACCGGCCAGCCGTCGACGGCGTCGCGCGTGATGCGGTCCTCGATGTAGTTGGTGTCGCGGGTGTACTCCTGGCCCGGCTCGACGTAGCTTCCCTTGGCCTGCTGATCGCTCATGGCGCCACCCTACGCACGGGGCGTCGGCAATTCCTGGCCGCTGCGACGCGCGTGGGTGATCGGCGGCCCCGGCGGGCGGGGTGGCGACAGGGGTCAGGAATTGCCGACGGCCAGGGACGAGGAGGCGCGGGTCGCGTTCCAGTCCCGCCACATCGCCTTGAGGTCCCACGCGTTCTCGGCCTCGAGCGAGATGCCGCGCTCGCCGGTGCGACGCGTGCGCCCCTGGATCACCATCAGCTGCGTGCCGAACAGCAGGGAGCCGGCGCGGGCCTGCGCCTCTTCGAAGAAGGTGGAGTCGGAGCAGCCGCTCCCGTCGTCGAGGCTGATGAAGACCACGCGCTTGCCGCTGCGCATCGGCGGGGTCTGGGTCGCGATGCGGATGCCCGCCACGAGCACGGTCGTGCCGTTCCAGTGGTCGCGCAGGTCGGCGGCGCGCACCACGCCCAGGTCGTCGAGCATGGGCCGGTAGCTCTCGATCACGTGTTCGCTGACCTCCATCGACAGGATGTCGAGCTCGTCGGCGACCCGCTGCCGGGCGTCGACGTCGGGTGTGCCGGTCGGCACCGTGTCGGAGTCGTCGATCGAGAAGTCGAGCTGGTTCTCGACGTCGGTCGCCTTGGGGCGCGACGACCGACCGGTGAGCGCCCGCACCCGGGCCAGGACGTCGCCGCGGGTGCGGCCGGGCCCGGCGACCGAGTCGAGCGCACCGACCTGCGCCAGGCGCTCGAACAGCGACCGGGACGGCGTCGCCCGTTGCCAGAAGTCGGTGATCGAGTCGTAGGGACGGTTCACGACCACCCGGGCCAGCTCGGCGTCGCTGATGCCGTGCACGTCGGCCAGTGACAGCCGCAGCCCGAGGTCGCCCACCCGGGTCGGCGCGATCGGGGTCGCCGGCGGTCGGAGGCGCTCGACCCGGTAGACGTCGGTCGAGGCGTTGACGTCGAGCGGCAGCACGGGGACGCCCATGCGTCGCGCCTCGGTCAGCAGCAGCCGTTTCGGGTACATGCCGGGGTCGTGGGTGAGGACGCCGGCCAGGAACTCGGCCGGGTAGTGGGTCTTCAGCCAGGCGCTCTGGTAGGTCGGCAGGGCGAACGCGGCCCCGTGCGCCTTGCAGAAGCCGAACGACCCGAAGCCCTTGAGTGCGGCCCAGATCCGGTCGACCGCGGCGTCGTCGAAGCGTCGTCGCCCGGTCGCGGGGTCGAGGTTGCCCCGGGTGCGCTCGCGGAAGGTGGCCTCGAGCGCGTCGTCGTCGCCCTTGCCCATGTGCCGCCGGATCTCGTCGGCCTCGGCGAGCGACACCTGCATCGTCGCCTCGAGGATGCGCAGCACGTGCTCGTGGTAGATGACCACCCCGTAGCTGTCGTCGAGGAACGACGCGAAGCTCGGGTGCAGGTAGTCGGGCTGTTGGAACCCGTGCTTGGTGTCGAGGAACGGCGCGATCATGTTGCCCTTCATCGGGCCGGGACGGAACAGCGAGATGTCGGCGATCAGGTCTTCGTAGCGGTCGGGCTGCATCTTGCCGATCAGCTCGCGCTGCCCGGGGCTCTCGATCTGGAACATGCCGAGGGTGTGCGTGGTGCGGATCGCCTCGAAGGTGGGTTCGTCGTCGTGGGGGATCTCGTCGAGCTCGATGCGGCCCTGACGGTTCACGTAGGGCACGTCGACCGGCAGGGCGCCGGCCAGGGCGGCACGCGGGCCGTTGACGCGCTCGATCTCGTCGAGGGCGTAGGCGAGCGAGCTCTGCATGCGGACGCCGAGGACGTCGAGCTTGAGCAGGCCGGCGTCGTTCATGTCGTACTTGTCGAACTGGCTCATCGGCAGGCCGATGCCGCTCGGCTGGACGGGGGTCGTGCTGAGCAGGTCGGAGTCGCCGAGGATCACCCCGCACGGGTGCATCGAGATGTGCCGGGGCAGACGGTCGAGCCGTTCGCTGAGGTCGACGAGCAGGTCGATCTGGTCGTTGCTGCGGGCCAGTTCGGCGATCTCGCGCAGTTCGGGTTTCTCGGCCATCGCGGTGCGCAGGTCGCGGGCGTTCGACCGCCAGACGTTCTTGGCCACGAGGTCGATCTGCTCGTCGTCGAGCCCCAGTGCGAGACCGGCGTCGCGCACCGCACCGCGCCCTCGGTAGGTGGACTGCATCGACATGAGCGTGACCCGGTTGCTGCCGTACCGGTCGAAGATCGCCCGGTAGACCTCGTGCCGCCGGGCCGCCTCGACGTCGATGTCGATGTCGGGCAGGGTCTCGCGCTTGTTGCCGAGGAACCGTTCGAACAGCAGGTCGTGCTCGATCGGGTCGACGTTCGAGATGCGCAGCAGGTAGGTGACGAGGCTGCCGGCACCGGAACCCCGCGCCGCGTTGCGCACCCGCAGGTCGCGCATCAGCGCCGAGACGTCGGCCACGGTGAGGAAGTACCCGGCGAAGCCGAACCCGGTGATGATGCCGAGTTCGTAGCGCATGCGGTCCTCGACCTTGTCGCGCAGGGCCCGGTCGGCGTCGCCGAAACGTTCGGTGACACCGGCCTGGGCCTGCCGGAACAGCGCCTGGTCGGGGTCGCCGTCGACGCCGATCGCGCTGAGCTCGGGCACCTTCGGGCGGCCCCAGCCGAGGTCGGCGACGGGGTCGAGCCGGCACCGGTCGGCCAGGCGCTCGGTCGCGGCGAGCATCTCGTCGCCGGCGCTGCGGGGCAACGACGAGGCGTCGCTCACCAGACGGGCCAGCCGGCGCATGTCGGCCGGGTCCTTGAGGTACGCCTGGGCGTTCGGCTGCGGCCGGAACGAGCCGAGCGCGGCCAGGTGGCCGGCCGAGTCGAGCACGTCGGCCGTGACGGCCTCGTCGGGATCGAGGTACCGCACGGCGTTGGTGAGCACGGCCGGCACCCCGACGTGGTCCGCGAGCTCGAGCATGCGTGCCGCGTGCCGGATGCTGCGGCTCTCGCCCGGCTCGGTCAGATGGCAGACCACCTCGACCACCACGCCGCCCGGCAGCGTCGCCGCCCAGTCGGCGAGTGACGCAGCGGCCTCGCCGTGTCGCCCCGCCTGGACCAGCCGACCCACGTCGGAGTCGGGCCCCAGCAGCACGGTCGCCGCCGGCTCGGTCTCGCCCTGGACGAAGCCCCGCACCCGGGACCGGGCGATGGTCGCCACGCTGTTGGCGCTGCCGCTGGCGCGCCGGGTGGCCCGACCGTGCGACGCGCTGATCAGCCGGCACAGCGCCGCCCACCCCGCCTTCGCCGGCCCGCCGCCCCGTGCCCCGTGCGCCAGCACCACGATGCGGTCCACCCCGCCGGCCCCGCCACCGCCTCCGTCGAGATCCCCGTCGCCCGTGAACCCCTCACGGTCGTCCCGGCAGCCCAGCTCGACCCCGACGATCGGGTCGACGCCCGCCGTCCGGCAGGCCCCGACGTGACGGATCGCCCCGTACAGCCCGTCCCGGTCGGTGATCGCCGCCGCGTCGGCACCCGCCGCGACGGCGGCGTCGACGAGCGCCTTCGGGTGCGCCGTGCCGTGGTGGGCGCTGAACGCCGACGCGACGC
>Ga0265780_10000983_pt1 | contig 42007 bp, 43 predicted proteins | sample P1T30metagenome_FD_192432 | JGI IMG/M metagenome (GOLD analysis project Ga0265780, IMG submission 192432) | Plant litter microbial communities from East Loma Ridge, Irvine, California - P1 T30 | ecosystem: Environmental > Terrestrial > Plant litter > Unclassified | place: USA: California...
TCGGCCAGCGGATACACTGTCGATGCCATCACGCCCATCGTCGCCTTGACTTCCGGCGTTTCATTTACAGGTGGCAGCACCACAATCGATTTTGGACGGCTTTGCTTGAATGCGGTGTAGTCGTACGGCGCTTTCGGCGTGGCGCAGGCAGTCAGCAGCGCGATGCATGGCACCAGGAGTGCGACACGCACGCGGCCGGCAGAGCACTGGTTTTTGAGGAAGAATGTCACGCTCATGATTTTTTCTCGTTCATTTGCTTCAGCAGGAAATCCATGTACTGGGCCGATTCCGGAAAGGCTGCTTTTTCTGCCTCAAACTGTTTTTTGGCGTCGTCATACTGACCTAGCTGAATCTCCAGCACCGCAACGTGAGCGCGGAAACCCGGTGGCAAGGACTTGCCCGCCGCCCGCGCCGCATCGGCCTGCACGGACATCCGTTGCAATTGTTCGGCGGGATTGGACGTATCGCCTTTCATGTAGTCATAAACGTTGCGCTGATAGTCCGGCCAGTGATACATCTGAGGCGGCGAAGCAGCACACCCACCCAGGGCGAGCGCCGCGACCACCATCAACCTTGATGCCACCTTCATGGGGCACCTCGCTGGCCGGCAGGCGAAGGAGGCGTCCATTGGCCGCTATCGAGGCCCTTCACCAGGTTGTTGACCGCTTCGCGCATGGCCAGGTCAAGGACCTTGCCATTGAGTGTCGCGTCGTATCCGGCAGTACCGCCGAAGCCGACGATCTCCCGATTCGACAATGCGAATTCACCCGCTCCGCGCGCCGAATAAACCACTTCCGATGTCAGGCTGTTCACGATATTCAGGGTAATCTTGGCGTACGCAATCTGTGATTTCCCGCGCCCGAGCAGACCGAACAATTGGTGGTCGCCCACGTCCTTACGCCCAAATTCCGAAATATCGCCCGTGACCAGGTATTCGGCTCCTCGAATCGACTGCGCCTTCGCCTGGAATTGTGCTTCCTGTTCGCCCTCTTTCAGATTGTCCCGGTCAAGAACATTGAAACGCTGCGATTGCTGCAAATGCGCGATCAACGTCGACTTGGCCTGGCCGCCGAGACGATCGATTCCGTCGGTGAAAATACCGCGCATGAAAGTGGAGCGGTTTTCGAACCTGCCCACTGCTACCGGCGTTTTGGCGCCGCGATATAGCGTGGATGCGGATTCGACTTTTGCCACTTCCAGCGTCCGCGACGTTTCCGTCGCACAGCCGGCCAATGCCGCTGCACCGAGAACCATTACAAAAAATTTTGCACTGCGCATCTTCCGAACTCCCATTTATTTGTTTTTTGATTTCAACGAACTTGCGCCTTGAAAGCAAGCCGGCTGCCTGCTTGCAGCAATGAGCAATATATTGCACTTAGGAAAAAAATGGAAACATAAAGAAGATGATTTTTTGTGGTTTTCCAAACCGTGAATCGGATACAACAGCGTTGTAAATGCATTGACGATTGTGTAAATTCGTGTCGCCATTTCAAAAGCCCCGCATCTGCCCGCTCGCATAAAATGCTCCGATCCCATCATTCATCATGAGGCCCACGCCATGACGCATCCCTCCCGCACCGGCGGCCAGATCCTGGTCGACGCCCTCAAGGTTCACGGCGTCGACATCGCCTTCGGTGTGCCGGGCGAGAGTTACCTCGATGTGCTCGATGCGCTGCACGACTCGCACATCCGTTTCATCGTCAACCGCCAGGAAGGCGGCGCGGCGTTCATGGCCGAAGCCTACGGCAAGCTGACCGGCCGGCCCGGCATCTGCTTCGTCACGCGCGGCCCCGGCGCGACGAATGCGTCGATCGGCGTGCATACGGCGTATCAGGATTCGACGCCGATGATCCTGTTCATCGGCCAGGTCGGCAACGACTTCATCGACCGCGAAGCGTTCCAGGAAATCGACTACCGGCGCATGTTCGGCCAGATGGCCAAGTGGGTGGCGCAGGTCGACCGCGCCGACCGGATGCCTGAATATATCGCGCGCGCCTTCCAGGTCGCCACCAGCGGCCGGCCCGGCCCGGTGGTGCTGGCGCTGCCGGAAGACATGCTGACCAGCGTCGCGCAGGTGGCCGATACACGCCGGTTCCAGGCGGTGCAGGCTTCGCCGGCCGCAGCGCAAATCGCCATCTTGCGCGGCATGCTGGCCGAAGCGCAACGGCCGATCGTCATCGTGGGCGGCGGCGCCTGGACCGGGCAAGCCTGCGCCGACCTGGCCGCGTTCGCCGAAGCGAATGCGCTGCCGGTGGGCTGCGCCTTCCGCTTCCAGGATTTGCTGGACAACGCACACCCGCATTACGTGGGCGACGTCGGCATCGGCATCAACCCCAAGCTGGGCGCGCGCATCCGCGCGGCCGACCTGGTCATCGCCATCGGTCCGCGCCTGGGCGAGATGACCACCGGCGGCTACGCGCTGCTTGATGCGCCGGTACCGCGCCAGCGCCTGGTGCATATCCACGCCGACGCCGAAGAACTGGGCAGCGTCTACCAGGCCGAATTGATGATCAACGCGGGACCGGCGCAGGCGCTGGCCATGCTGGCGGCGATGGAACCGGTGGATGCCGCGGCCTGGCAAGGCACCGTCCTTCAGGCAAAAGCCGAACTGGCCGCGTTCCAGCAACGCCCGCCAATTTTCCAGGACGGCGCGGCGCCGCTCGACCTGTGGCAGGTGGTGCAGGAACTGATGAACCAGGCGCCGCACGACACCATCATCACCAACGGCGCCGGCAACTACGCCACGTGGGCGCACCGCTTCTATTCATATGGCGCGATGCGCAGCCAGCTGGCGCCGACCAGCGGCGCCATGGGCTATGGCGTGCCGGCCGGCGTGGCGGCGAAGATCGTCGACCCGGCCCGCACCGTGGTCACGTTTGCCGGCGACGGCGAATTCATGATGACCGGGCAGGAACTGGCCACCGCGGTGCAGTACGGCGCGGGCGTGATCATCATCGTCTTCAACAACGGCATGTTCGGCACCATCCGGATGCACCAGGAACGCAATTACCCCGGGCGCGTGTCCGGAACAGGCCTGCACAACCCGGACTTCGCCGCACTGGCGCAGGCGTATGGCGCCCATGGCGAAGTGGTGGAACGCACCGGCGACTTCGGCCCGGCTCTGACCCGCGCATTGGCGCATACGCGCGAGCACAGCCTGCCGGCGGTGATCGAACTGCGCTACGATGGCAACCTGATTACGCCGAACGCCACGCTGGACGCGATCCGCAGCGGCGCGCAGCAAGCACGGGCCGGGGCGTAATCCTGCACGCGGCGGTTTCGCGCATGGGCCCGCCTTGACTTAGAATAGCTGGCTACTCTTAACAGTTAGTCGCATACCACCATGTCCAACGACGCGCCGAAGCCAGCATCCCACACCATCAGCGATGTCGAGCGCGACATCGGCGTGGCCAAAGAGACGCTGCGCGTGTGGGAGCGGCGTTACGGTTTTCCGCAGCCGAACCGCGACTTCAACGACGAACGCACCTATCCGATCGACCAGGTCGAACGCCTTGCGCGCATCAAGCGGCTGATCGACCACGGCCACCGTCCCGGCAAGCTGATGGCGCTGTCCGATGCCGAACTGGCCGACCTGGGGGCCAAGGTCATCGCACTGGCGCCGGCGGTGTGGTCCGACCCGGAACTGGCAGCCTGCATGGCGCTGCTGCGCAGCCACCAAGGCAACGCCCTGCGCGCCTACCTGGCGCAGTCGCTGCTGCGGCGTGGCCTGCGCGACTTCGTCATGGGCCTGCTGGTTCCCCTGAGCGCAGCCGTGCGCCACGACTGGACCAAGGGGACCGTCGCCAGTTTCGAGGAACGGATATTTGTCGAGACCATCCAGCACGTGCTGCGCCCGGCCATCGTAGCGGCCACCCCGATCGACGACGAAGGCACGGCGCAGCCGCGCGCGCCGCGCGTGCTGCTCACCACCGTACCGCAGGAACGCAGCTGCCTGGGCCTCCTCATGACCGAAGCGCTGCTGTCGCTGGAAGGCGCGCACTGCGTCTCGCTCGGTCCGCAGACGGCGCTGGCCGACATCGTCACCGCCGCGCAGGCGCTGGAAAGCGACATCGTGGCGCTGTCGTTCTCGAGCCGTGTCGCCACGCGCGTGATCGCCGACAGCATGGCCGAGCTGCGCAGCCGTATCGGGCCACCGGTGCAGGTCTGGGCCGGCGGCAGCGGCGCCTTGCTCGCGCGGCGCCTGATCGGTGAAAACAACGTCGTCCAGCTGGACCAGCTTCGCGCCGGGATCGCCCGCTGGCAGGCGGCCACCGTCGCACGCTGACCCGGCCGGCGCGCGGGACAGGCGGTGAGCCGAAGCGCCGGGCTGCTCTGGTAAAATACGCGCGACTATTTTCCGCTTGCCCGGCGCCGCCCGGCATGACCATGCAGCACCCGCCCCGATTACTTATCCATGTTTAGTTTTTTCAAAAAGAAGCTGTTCGGCTCGTCCACTCCCGACCCGGTCGAGACTGCGCCACCGGAAGCCGTCGCACCTGCGCAGGCGGAGGCTCCTGCCACGCCGGCCGCACCCGCACCTGCACCAGTCGCCACCCCGGCACGAGTCTCCCCCCCGGCGCCGACACCAGTACCGCCAGCAGCCGCCTTGGCGCCTGAAGCGACCCGCACTGCGCGCTACGGCAATACGTCCACCTTTGTCCCGCCACCGGCAGCACCTGCACCGGCAGCACCGGCACCGGCGCCTGTCATCGCGCCACCGCCCGCACCCGCGTTCGTACCGCCACCCGCACCGGCGCCGGCCTCCACGCCAAAATCCGGCTGGACCTCCTGGTTCTCCCCTGCCGCCCCCGCGCCGGAGCCGGCCGAGGAAGTCGAAATCATCCCGGAAACCGCCGAGCGCCCGACCACCGACGCCGAGAAAAAACAATCCTGGATGGCGCGCCTGAAATCGGGCCTGTCGAAAACCTCCAGCAGCCTGTCGCTGCTGTTCGTCGGCGCGAAGATCGACGAGGATTTGTATGAAGAGCTGGAAGCGGCGCTGCTGATGGCCGACGCCGGCATGCCGGCCACCGAATTCCTGCTGACGAACCTGCGCCGCAAGGTCAGGGAAGACAAGCTGCTCGACGCCGCCGCCGTGAAGGGCGCGCTCAAGGTCCTGCTGCGCGACATGCTCAAGCCGCTGGAAAAGCCGCTCGAACTGGGCCGCCACGAACCATTGGTGATGATGATCGCCGGCGTCAACGGCGCGGGCAAGACGACTACCATCGGCAAACTCGCCAAGCACATGCAGCGCTACGAGCAATCGGTGCTGCTGGCCGCCGGCGACACCTTCCGCGCCGCCGCGCGCGAGCAGCTGATGGTCTGGGGCCAGCGCAACAACGTCAGCGTGATTTCGCAGGCGTCGGGCGACCCTGCCGCCGTCGCCTTCGACGCCGTGCAGGCGGGCCGCGCGCGCGGCATGGACGTGGTCATGATCGACACCGCCGGTCGCCTGCCGACCCAGCTGCACCTGATGGACGAGCTGAAAAAAATCAAGCGCGTACTGGGCAAGGGCATGGACGACGCGCCGCATGAAGTGCTGCTGGTCATCGACGGCAACACCGGCCAGAACGCCCTGGCGCAGGTCAAGGCGTTCGACGATGCGCTCAACCTGACCGGCCTGGTGATCACCAAGCTCGATGGCACGGCCAAAGGCGGCGTGCTGGCGGCAATCGCACGCAGCCGGCCAATCCCCGTCTACTTCATCGGCGTCGGCGAAAAGCTGGACGACCTGCAACCCTTTAGCGCCGACGAATTCGTCGAAGCCCTGCTCGGATAATCCATGATCGAATTCCAGGGCGTCTCCAAGACTTATACCCGCGACGCGTTTGCACTGCAAAACGTCTCGCTGAACGTGAACAAGGGCGAGCTGGTCTACCTGGCCGGGCCGTCCGGGGCCGGCAAGTCCACCCTCCTGAAAATGATCGCCGCGATCGAGCGCCCCAGCAGCGGCCGCGTGATCGTCAACGGCCAGGACATCGGCAAGCTGAAACGCGCCAGCGTCCCCTTCCTGCGGCGCAACCTGGGGCTGATCTTCCAGCAGCAGCGTTTATTAAATGACCGCAGCATCCTGGCCAACACCATGCTGCCGCTGCTCGTCAGCGGCGCGTCGAACGTCCAGGCCGAGCAGCGCGCCCGCGCCGCGCTCGACAAGGTCGGCCTGCTGGAACGCGCCCGTGCGCTGCCGCTGGAACTGTCCGGCGGCGAGCAGCAGCGCGTGGCGATTGCCCGCGCCATCGTCAACCGCCCGCAGATCATCCTGGCCGACGAACCCACCGCCAACCTGGACCGCGCCGCCGCCGACAAGGTGCTCGACGCGCTGCACGCCTTCCACTCGGTCGGCGTAACCTGCATGATCTCCACCCACGACGAACAGGTGCTCGACAGCGCCGGCCGCGTGATCCGCCTCGAACACGGCAACCTGGTGGAGGGCGGCGCATGAATACCTGGTTCCGCCAACACCGTTTCGCATTCGGGCGCGCGCTGGCGCAAGTGCGCAAATCACCCGGCAGCTTCGCCTTCAACGTGCTGGTCGTGGCCATCGCGCTGGCGCTGCCGTTTACCGGGCTGACGCTGCTGGAAAACGTGCGCCCGATGTCCGAGCAGCTGTCGGTCGACCCGGAAATCAGCCTGTTTGCCAAAACCGACACCACGCGCGAGCAGGCGCAGGCGCTGGCGCCGCAGCTGCGCGCCATCCTGGGCAAGCAAAAGGCAAAGATCGTGTTCGTGCCGCGTGAGCAGGCGCTCGATACACTCAAGGACAAGGGTGGCTTGGCCGGCGTGCTGGACACGCTGGGCGACAATCCGCTGCCCGACAGTTACGTGATGAAGCTGGACGGCTTCGCAACGACCGCCGCGGCCGGCGGTGTGGACGATATCGCCGAGCGCATGCGCGCGCTGCCGGGTGTCGACACGGTGCAGGTCGATTCGGCCTGGGTCAAGCGCCTGGCCGCCCTGCTCGGCATCCTGCGCCTGGCGCTGCTGCTGCTGGCCGTCACCCTCGGCACCGTGGTCATCGCGGTCGTGTTCAATACCGTGCGCCTGCAGGTGCTGACGCAGCGCGATGAAATCGCCATCTCCAAACTCATCGGCGCGACCGACAACTTCATCCACCGCCCTTTCTATTACAGTGGCGCACTGCTGGGCCTGTGCTCCGGCGCGGTGGCGCTGGGCGCCGTCACGCTGGCGCTGCGCCCGCTGAACGCGGCGATTGCCGAATTCGCACGCCTGTACGCGTCGGAATTCCAGTTGCTGCCGATTCCTCCCCTCGGCATGGCCCTGTTGCTGGCCCTCAGCGCCGCGCTGGGCCTGGTGGGCGCCGTGTTGTCGGTCAAGCGCCACCTGGCGCGCTTAAGCTGAACTTAAAGCTGGCCTCCCGGGCGCCGGGAGGCCGAACTTTTCGGCCAAATCCGCCTCCTAAGTGCGTCATTCAACAGAAGACGCGGACGCGCGCAGTTAGTCTGAACTGGATCTCGCTATCCATCATTTGGCCACAACTCTTTGATTTGAATCAATATTTGTTCTCGGATTTTACTGAAAGATGATAAAGCTCATCTGCGCCAGCGTCATATAGTCTCGCTATGACAGCCATTGGCGTGCGCGATTGGCAGTCGCAACTAGAGAGTGCTAAACTACGTATCAATGTCTGGTGGCGTACATACCCGGACCCTGCAGCACAGTACAGAATTCAACGAGGAAAACACATGACGATGGCAACCCCAGATATGGCTTTGGTTCCGACCGGCAATCGCGGGCTGGAACTCGGCTTCACCGGCAATCTCGGCAATATTGATGCCTATATTTCTGCCGTGAATCGCCTGCCGATGCTGACGCATGACGAAGAAATGTCGCTTGCGCGGCGCCTGCAGCAAAACAATGACCTGGATGCGGCACAAAAAATGGTGCTCTCGCACCTGCGCCTGGTCGTGTCGATCGCACGTGGCTATCTTGGCTACGGGCTGCCGCACGCCGATTTGATCCAGGAAGGCAATATTGGCCTGATGAAGGCCGTGAAACGCTTCGACCCGAACCAGGGTGTGCGGCTGGTGTCGTACGCCATGCACTGGATCAAGGCCGAGATGCACGAGTACATCCTGAAAAACTGGCGCCTGGTCAAAGTGGCGACGACGAAAGCGCAGCGCAAGCTGTTCTTCAACCTGCGCAGCAACAAGGTGGGCCTGGACGCGATGACGCCCACGCAAATCGATGCGCTGGCCAAGCTGCTCGACGTCAAGCGTGAAGAAGTGATCGAGATGGAAACGCGCTTGTCGGGCCGCGATATCGCCCTCGAGGCGCCAACCGACGACGAAGACGACAAGTTTTCGCCGATCGCCTACCTGTCGTCCGATCTGTCGGAGCCGACCAAGGTGCTGGAAGCCGAGCAGGTCACGCGCCTGCAATCGGAAGGCCTGGAATCGGCGCTGGCCAAGCTCGATCCGCGTTCACGCAAGATCGTCGAGTCGCGCTGGCTGGCGAACGACGACGGCTCGGGTGCGACGCTGCACACGCTGGCGGAAGAGTTCGGCGTATCGGCCGAGCGCATCCGCCAGATCGAAGTGGCGGCATTGAAGAAAATGAAAACAGCGCTGGCGGCCTTCGTTTAAGACCGCTCCGCACTGTACGGCGCAACCCGGCAGCCAATCGGCAGCCGGGTTTTTTTTCGTCCCTGGCTTTTTGCCCGTGCCAGGCGCTAGCGCACCAGCGCGGCCCGCGCCGCGCTGATCGATGCGGCGGCCAGCGCCGTCAGCGCCGCATGGTCGCGCGCACTGCCCACCGGCTCGGTGAGCACGCGCGCAAGCCGGGTGGCGCCCATCGTCAACGCCATCCCTTTGAGTGCATGCAATGTCGCCGCCTCGGCGCGCGCATCGGCATGCGCCTGCTCCTCTGCAAGCCTGGCAAGCAGTTGTCCGCTCTCCCGCTCGAATTTGTCCAGCATGCTTTCGTACACGGCAACGTCGTCGAAGAAGCGTGGCAGTGCGCCGGCCAGGTCGACCAGCGGTGCCGTGTTCCGTTCGATGAGTCCGTTCACCCGCGCCACCACCTCGTCGATATCGAACGGCTTGGCGATATGGCTGTCCATGCCTGCGGCCAGGCAGGCGTCGCGGTCGGCGTTCGACGCATTTGCGGTCATGGCCATGATCGGCAGCCACGCACGCCCGGCCCCCGCGCGGATCCTCCGGGTGGCCTGGAGGCCATCGACATCCGGCATCTGCACATCCATGATGATGGCATCGTAGGCGCCGGCCGGATCGAGCGCCATGTCGACGCCCTGCTGCCCGCCCTCCGCCAGGTCGACCACGGCGCCCTCGGCTTCCAGCAGTTCGAAGGCGACCTGCCGGTTCAGGGCATTGTCCTCGACCACCAGCAAGCGCAAGCCGGCCAGGCGCTGCTGCCGCTGCGGTCGCGGGACCGGTGCCGTGACGGTGCGCGGCGCCGCATCGTCGGCGACGGTCCCGAGCGTGATATCGAACCAGAAGCGGCTGCCGCGTCCCACCTCGCTGCTGACCTCGAGCCTGCCTCCCAGCAGCGCAACGATGCGCGTGCTGATCGCCAGCCCCAGGCCGGTACCGCCGAAGCGGCGCGCCGTGGACGCTTCCGCCTGCGTGAAGCCGTCGAAGATCATCCCCAGCTGGCTGGCCGGAATGCCGATGCCCGTGTCGGTCACGCTGAAACGCAGGGTGAGCGCGCCGGGACCGTCGGCCAGCACGGTCATTGCCACGACCACGGTGCCGGTGTGCGTAAACTTGAGGGCATTGCCGGCCAGGTTGACCAGGACCTGCTGGATGCGCTGGCGGTCGCCGTACAGGTGCGCCGGGATGGCCGGTGCGATATCGAACGCCAGTTCGACCTGCTGGTTGACATCGTTGCTGGTCAACATCGTCGCCAGGTCGCGCAGCAGCACGTCGACCTCGAAGACGTGAAGGTCGAGTTCGAGCTTGCCGGCGTCGATCTTTGAAAAGTCGAGCACGTCGTTGAGCAGCGCCAGCAGGGTGGCGCCGGCGCTCCTGGCCTTGTCGACGTAGTCACGCTGGCGGGCGGAGAGTTCGGTGCGCAGCATCAGTGCCAGCATGCCCAGCATGGCATTCATCGGCGTGCGTATTTCATGGCTCATATTGGCCACGAACTGGCTCTTGGCGACACTGGCCTGCTCGGCCCGCTGGATCGATTCGCGCAGGATGGCGTCGTCGCGCTTGCGCTGGCTGATGTCGACACCAATGCCGAGAAACCCGAGCACGGCGCCGCCGTCGTCGCGAATGGCCGTGACGGTCACCAGCACGGGGAAGCGGCTGCCGTCCTTGCGCACGTACATCCATTCGCGCGCCTCGAAACCGTCGTGCTCGGCCCCCTGGATGAGGGTGCGCATGCCCTCGACCCGCGTGCCCAGCTGGCGGCTCAGTTCGGCAGCACGATCGGCCATCTCCTGACTGTCGTGCAGCAGCGCCGGCGTACTGTGCCCGACCATGTCGGCGGCGGCGTACCCCAGCATCCGCTCCGCGCCGGTGTTGAACACGGTGATCAGGCCGTCTGTATCGGTAGCGATCACCGACATCTCGGACGCCGCCTGCAGCACGTTCGACAGCAGCGCGCTCACGTGACGCAGCGCCGTGTCGGCCGCATGGCGCGCCGTCACATCCGTGTGCAGCGCAACGTATCGTTCGATGACGCCGTGTTCGTTGAAATATGGGGCCACAACGATATCGAACCATTTTTCCGCCCCGTTCAGGCCCTGGTTGCACACGGTGCCCTTCCAGGTGCGACCCGCCATGAGGGTATGGCGCATGTCGGACCAGAACGCACGGTTGTGCTGGTCACTGCCGAGGAGACGGTGGTCAACCCCGGTCAGTTCATCGCGCCGGTACCCGAATGCCGCGCAAAAATTGTCATTCACTTCGAGGATGATGCCGTTTGCATCCGTGACCGAATAGAGCATCCGTTCATTGATGGTGCGTACCAGCACGTCGTTTTCGCGCAGGGCCGACGCCAGGGCCTGGCGGCTCCGGACGACTTCGCTGACATCGTGGATCAGGACATAAAATCCCTGCACCTTGCCATCGATGATATCGGGCAGATAGGTGGCCAGGAAATTGCGCGCGATACCATCGTGTCCGGCTGCGACCCGTTCGAAGGTCTGGCGTTCGCCCGCCAGCACGCCATCGACGTATCGCGCGTTGAGCCCATACAATTCCGCGCCGAGCAGTTCCCGTAACGAGCGGTCGATCAGTGCTTCCGGTGCAATGCCGAACCAGTCGCAGTAGGCGCGGTTGGCGAACCGGTTGCGCTGCTGGCTGTCCCAATAGCCGATCATCGACGGCAACGCGTCGAGGATGGTGCGCAAGTTGCGCCGGGCCGCTTCGAGCTCTGCGGTACGGTCGACCACCAGCTGTTCCTGGCTTGCATACACCCGCCGCAGCCGCGCTCCCTGCGCCGCCAATGCGGCGCCCAGCGCCGCGCACAACAGTGTCAACGTGGCGCCCAGCAGGCCTGCATGCAGCGGGTTGGGCAAGCGCAGTGGCGCGACAAACGCCGCCGACGGCTGGAACGTCGCGACCCAGTCTCGTCCCATCACGTTGCGGGTCCGCTGCACGCTCGCGAACGCCGGGTTCCCTGCACCGGCGCCATAGAAACGGACCGGCGCGCCCCCCGGCCCATGATCGGACAGCGTGAACGCGCCATCAGGCAAGTTGCCGGGCAGCTTGGCGAGTACCTTGCCGATCACCAGCGGTGCGAACGCCCAGCCAGCCACCGTGCGTGACGGCGGGGCCTCGTACACGGGCAACATCAGCAGGAACGAGTTCCCGGGCCTGCGGCTGTCCTGCACCAGCGTGATGGGACCCGTCAGCGTCGCCAGGCCGCTGGCACCGGCCGCCGCGGCGGCAGCGTGCCGCACCGGGTCGGAGGCGATGTCCAGCCCGATGGCGCCACCGTTCGTGGCGCTCGGCTCGATCAGTTCGATGATGGCGCGTTCGGCGGCGTTTCCCGCGAACTGGCGCAGCGTGAAATCGGGCCAGCTGTTGCGGCGCTGGCGCGCGATATACGCGCCGGTCTGCGCCGGCGCGACGCGGCGAATGAAGCCGAACCCGCGCGCGCCGGGAAACTCCACCTGGTAATCGCGCGACTGGCTGTAGCGCAAAAAGGCCGCCCGGTCCATGCCCTCGACGCCGGTCAGCGCAATGGCACCCCGCACGCCGGCCAGACCGTACTGATAACGGTGCAGCAAGGCCTCGACATCCACCAGCGTGTCGTCGACGGCGTCCTGCGCACGGTCCCGCACCACCTGCGCGTTGCTGCGCGCGGTCTGCGTCACCACGGTGGCCGTGACCGCGCCGCCGCCCAGCAGAATTACCAGCAGCAGCTGAAGCGGGCGCCCAAATGTCGTTGGATTCATGTAAAGCAGTAAATACAGTATTCTGTAAGGATATTGATCAGTTATATCAGTAAATACGGAAGGTTGAAAGATTTACTGCGATAATGTTTTACGAAAGCAACGTCTTGTTCAATTGGCAAAAGACGATGGAGCCAGCCGGCGTGGGCTGTTAAGATGACTCATCGATCACCACTGGAGGTCCATGATGCTCACCCACCGCATGCCAACGCTGGCCCTTCTCGCGGCCATGGCCGTCCTTCCCGGCTGCGCCGGCGCCGCATCGACGCCCGGGAGCGCCATCTCCATGACGGAACACCAGAGCGTCACGGTCGCGCCGGGCGCGGTGCTGACTTACGACAGCGTCAGCGACAGCCGTTGCCCGCCGCGCGTCCAGTGCGTGGTCGCCGGCAAGGTCGTCTACAGCTTTACGCTGGCGCTGGGCGAGACGCGCGAAGCCTTTACGCTGACGCCGGCGGAGCCCGCCTTTACGTCGGCCGCGTTGCAGGGACGGCAGATCACGCTGGCCGCCGCATCGCCGCCGCCAGGCGCACAGCCCGCCACGACCGCGGTCACGATCAGGATCGTCACGCCATGAAGAACAAGACCGCCGCAACGTTGGCCATATCGATCATCCTGGCTGCGCCCTGCGTGCTGGCCAAGACGCCCGTTGCCACCGGCACCGGCGGTGCGGTGGCCACCATCAGCGACCACGCCTCGCAATCGGCCATGGCGATTTTGAACAAGGGTGGCAACGCGGTCGACGCAGCAGTCGCGGCGGCGGCCACGCTGGGCGTCACCGACCCGTTCAGCTGCGGCATCGGCGGCGGCGGTTTCATGGTCATCTACCTGGCAAAAGACAAGCGCGTGATCACCATCGACCACCGCGAAATGGCGCCCGCGTCGTTCACGCCCACCGTGTTCCAAAACCAGGGCCAACCGATCGATTTCGAGACGGCGGTCGCAAGCGGCGCGGCGGTCGGCGTGCCCGGCACGGTGCGCGGCTGGCATGAAGCGCTGGACCGCTACGGCACCATGTCGTTCAAACAGGTACTGGCGCCGGCCATCAGCGTTGCCGAAAAAGGCTTTCACGTCAGTGAAATTTTCCATCAATTAACGGCGGAAAATGAGAGCAAATTTCAGCACTTTTCCAGCACCAGCGCGCTTTATCTGAAAGATGGCAAGGCGTTGGCGGTAGGCGCCACCATCCGCAATCCCGACCTGGCCAAGGCTTATCGGCTGCTGGCCAGCGGCGGCCAGCGCGCGTTTTACGCCGGCCCGATGGGGCGCGCCCTGGTCGACGCGGTCAACCGGCCGCCGCTGGCGCCAGGCGCCTCGGTGCGGCCCGGGCAGATGACCCTGGCCGACCTGGCCAACTACGAAGCGCGCATCCGCCAGCCGGTCCACTCGACGTACCGCGGCTACGATGTCTATGGCATGGCCGAACCGAGCAGTGGCGGCGTGGCCGTGGCCGAAGCGCTGAACATCCTCGAAGGCTACGATCTGAAAGCGATGCCGCGCGCCCAGGTCGAACACCTGTACCTGGAAGCGAGCCGCCTCGCCTTTGCCGACCGTAACGCTTACCTAGCCGATCCGGAATTCGTCGATGCGCCGGTGGCAGGCTTGCTGGCGAAACCGTTCGCGGCGCAGCGGCGCGCGCTGATCGACGCACGCCGCGCCGCCAGCAATGTCGCGGCCGGCGATCCGTATGCGTTCCAGGACGACCAGAGCGTCCCGCTGCGGCCCGCCTTGACGAGCCGGCCGCGGGAAGGCGCGCACACAACCCATTTCACGGTGTCCGACAAGGAAGGCAATATCGTTTCCTACACCTTCACGATCGAGTCGTGGGGCGGCAGCGGCATCGTGGTGCCGGGCTATGGCTTTTTGCTGAATAACGAGATGACCGATTTCGACTTTTCCGGCCCGCGCCCGAATGTGCCGGAGGCGGGCAAGCGGCCGCGTAGCAGCATGGCGCCGACGATTGTTTTACGCGACGGGAAGCCGGCGTTCACGATCGGCAGCCCGGGCGGCGCCACCATCATCACGACCGTGCTGCAAACCATCGTCAATCATGTCGACCTGGGCATGCCGATGAATGGGGCGATCGATGCGCCGCGCCTGAGCGAGCGCAATGGCGAGCAGACGTCGGTCGAGCCAGGGTTTGTGGGCACGGCGCAGGCGACAGCGCTGGCGCAGTTCGGCCATCGGTGGGAAGCGAAGCCGGAGGAAATTGGCGCGGCGAATGCGCTGGTGTTCAATCCGGACGGGACGGTGACGGCCGTCAGTGAAAGCCGCCGGCATGGCGGTGGGGCGGCGCTGGTGCAGCAGCGCCGCCATTAAAAAAAACGCAGCACCTGACTGGCGCTGCGCAAAGGGAGAAACATTCAAGCGTTTTACAGATGCGGCGTAATCAGCGGCATCAGATCTTCAAACGTGCGGCCGCTGCCGTTTTCGCCGATGGCGTGCATCTTCCACTCGGCGTTATGGCGATACAGCTTGGCCATGATCTGCGCCGTGTGCGCGCCCTGCACCGACAATTCATAACGCGCCACTTCCTGCTGGTTGGCCGCATTCAGGATCCGGCAGTACGCATTCTCGACCTGCGAAAAATTCTGGCCGGTGAAGCTGTTGACGGTGAATACCATCGACTTCACATTTCCCGGCACGGTCGACAGGTCGACATTGATCTGCTCATCGTCCCCATCGCCGGCGCCGGTGCGGTTGTCGCCCGTATGAACCACGCTGCCGTCCCGGCTTTTGAGCTGGCGGAACCAGACCGTGTCAACGACCTTGCCGGATTCATCGAACAGGACGCACGAGGCATCGAGATCGATGCTTTCGGTTTTGCCGCCAAAGCCGAACAGGCCCTTCTTCTTGACGGCATCCCAGCCCAGCCCCATGGTGATGGTGCGTAATGCGCCACCGGCTTCCTTGTCCAGCGAGATTTTCTGGCCTTTTTGCAAATTGACTGACATACGGTGCTCCTTGTGATTTAGCTCCCCGCCTTCTGCGTCCAGGATTTGAACGCAGCGCGGTTGCGCGAACAGACATAGACCTTGCCGCGGCCCGAGAAGCGCAATACCACGCCCTCGCCGCTGGTCTGGCTATTGACCAGGTTACCGAGGAAGCCGCTGCTTTGACCGGTCGTGATCGAAATCTCGTATTTCAGCGTGCTGTCCCAGCACACCACGTGCGAGTTATCGATGATGGCGTCCTTGCCCGGCTCGACATCGAGTACCGACATGGAACCGAAACCCGATACCGCCACCTGCCCGCTGCCGCTCGTCTCGGTGACAAAAAAGCCACCACTCTGGGCGAACAGCGCATTGCCGACGCTCTGGGTGCGCACTTTCAATTCCACACCCGAACTGGCCGCGACAAACGCGCCATCGCTGATGATGTAGTTGTTCTTGCCCACATCGACGATCTGCATGGCGCCCGGCAGCGTTGGCGACAACAGGCAATCGCCGTCGCCGCGCGTGGCTTCGATATGCTGCTGGAAGAAGGACTCGCCGTTGGCAAAGGTGCGCATCAGCGCGCTGCCCAGGCCACCTTTCATCTTGCCCTTCAAATCGAGCGTGGCTTCCATCATGACCATCGCATCGGATTCGCAGTAAATCGTCTCGCCCCTGCGCAGGGTGACATGCAAGAAAGGATCGACATCTCCGGTCACGGTAAATACTGGCATTTTTAGCTTCCTTTCGATGCGGCGCCTGCCTGCAGGCGCCGCGCGGTCATTCAGTGTTTATACAGCCACGCCAAAACTCTTGGCCAGTGGCCCCAGGCCGCCCTGGAATCCCTGCCCGATGGCGCGGAATTTCCAGTCAGTCCCATTACGATACACCTCGCCGAAGACCATGGCGGCTTCGGTGGAGCCGTCTTCCGACAGGTCGTAACGGGCAATCTCGCTGCCGCCATCGGCGTTGATGCAACGGATGAAGGCCTTGCTGACCATGCCGAAGTTCTGGCGCCGCGTCTCGGCTTCGTGGATCGTCACGCCGACGACGATCTTGTCGATATCGGCCGGTACTTTAGCGAGGTCGATGGTGACGGTTTCGTCATCGCCTTCACCGGCGCCGGTCAGGTTGTCGCCCGAGTGAACGATCGAGCCATCTGCCGATTTCAGGTTGTTATAGAAAATAAAATCGGCATCGGAACGGACCTTGCCACCGCTGTTGAGCAGGAATACGGCGCCGTCCAGGTCGAAGGCTGCGCCATCGGTGGCGCGGGTATCCCAGCCAAGGCCGATGGTCATTTTGTTGAGGCCCGGGGCTTCTTTGCTCAGGTTGACGTTGCCGCCTTTTTGCAGACTGATTGCCATGATGTGTGACTCCTAAAAGTTATGAATACTGAACACCGAGGGGTGACACACGCGGCAAGCTGGTGCTCTTGAACTTGCCGCGAATTCTGCCGACTTCTTTACGCTATCTTTGTTTCAATGGCATTACCGCCGTCATCGTCCGCCAGCTGCTGCTTCTTGTAGCGCAGCGAAGACCACAGCGAGGCGCCGATGAAGGCCACGCCAATCAGGCCGGTGAACAGTTCCGGGACATGGAACTTCATGCTGGCCAACATGATCACAGCGAGGATACCGATGGCGTAATGGGCGCCGTGTTCCAGGTACACGTACTCATCGAGCGTTCCCTTGCGGACCAAAAACACCGTCATCGAGCGGACGAACATGGCGCCAATTGCCAGGCCGAGCATGATGATCACCACGTCGGTCGTGATCGCAAAGGCGCCGATCACACCGTCGAAACTGAACGACGCGTCGAGCACTTCGAGGTACAGGAAAGCCCCGATACCACCGCGCTTGACCATGTCGCCGACGTTTCCGCCGCTCTCTTCTTCCTTTTCCAGGAAACTGCTGATCGCATCGACGCCGACGTAAATCAGGATGCCCCACAGGCCGGCCATCAGGACCACCATCTTTTGTGCTTCGGCGACCAGGCCCAGGCTGGCCATCAAGGTACCGAGGGCGATCATCACCGACAGCGACGACAATTTGCCCAGGCTGCCCAGCTTCTTCTCGATATTACCCAGCCAGTGCATTTCCTTCTCGTCGTCGAACAGGAAGTTCAAGAACACCAGCAGCAGGAACATGCCGCCGAAAGCCGCCACTTCAGCATGGTGCGCGGTCAGGTGCGCCGAATACGTTTTCGGGTCGGTCAGTGCCAGGTTCCACACTTCCATCAAACCCAGGTCGGCGGCAGCCGCCACGATCACCAGCGGGAACAGCAAGCGCATGCCGAACACGGCGATGATGATGCCGACACCCAAAAACAGCTTTTGCCAGAACGGATCCCAGGTTTTCAGGACCGAGGCGTTGACCACGGCGTTATCGAACGACAGCGATACTTCCATGATGCCGAGGATGGCTGCCACGCCCAGCGCTGTCAGCATGCCCGCGACGCCGCTATGGGAATACCCCCAGTAGCCGGCAGCGATCAGGCAGAGCGCCGTCACAATGAATGAAACGCGGAAATGCTTCATGACTTGTTATCCCTTCAATGTTTATTTGATGAAGAGCAGTGTAGAGGGTGGCGACCACTTCAAAAAGCGAAGATAATGAGATGAACACTTCCGAAAAACCGAAGCGATTACACAACCATGAAAACTGCCGGTCTGAATTTTCGTCATCTGTACTACTTTTGGGTCGTGGCCAAGGAAGGCGGCGTCACCCGCGCGGCCGAGCGCCTGGGCCTGGCCGTGCAGACGGTCGGCACCCAGCTCCAGTTGCTGGAGCAATCGATTGGCAAGACCCTGTTCAACCAGCAAGGGCGGCGCATGGTGCTGACCGAGGCGGGGCGCGTGGCGCTGTCGTATGCCGACCAGATTTTCCTGCTGGGCCAGCAGCTGGAGGAAGTTCTCGGCGAGGGCGACAGCGGCCGCATCCGCCTGGCGGTGGGCATTTCCGATTCGCTGCCCAAGCTCACGGCCTACCGCCTGCTGGAGGCGACGCTGTCGATGAGCACGCCGGTGCGGCTGGTCTGCCTGGAAAATGAATTCGATGCCTTGCTGGCCGAGCTGGCCTTGCACAAGCTCGACATCGTGCTGACGGACAGGAATGTCCGCACCACCTTGCGCGTATTCAGCCACCTGCTGTTCGACAGCGAAACCATGGTGGTGGGCACGCCCGCGCTTGCCGAATGCTACGCCGCCGGTTTCCCGGACAATTTGAACGGCGCGCCATTCCTGCTACCGACACGTAATAATGCCCTGCGCGGTCGTATTGATGAGTGGTTCGACCTGCACCGGGTGCGCCCCGATGTCGTGGGCGAGTTCGAGGACAACGCCCTGCTGAACACCTTCGGGCGGCGCGGCCTGGGCCTGTTTTTCGCCCCTTCCGCGCTGGCCGACGAGTTGTCGGAACAGTTTGGCGCCGTGCTGGTGGGACCGGTGCCGCAAGTGCGCGAACAGGTCTACGCTATCTCGAACGAGCGCAAAATCAAGCATCCTGCGGTGGAAGCCATCCTCGCCGCCGTCAATCCCGGGGCACTCGGTGCGGCCTGAACGGTACAATAAGCATTGCACATTGCCATTTAACCAAGAAATTCTTTATGCATAATGTATTACTCGTCGTTCTCGCCCTCTTCCTCGTGGCGCTGAATGGCTTCTTCGTGGCGGCGGAATTCGGCATCGTCACGCTCCGCAAGACCCGCATCCGCGCCATTGCCAAAACATCGGGCCTGCGCGGGCGCATCCTGGCCAAGGTGCACGGCCAGCTCGACGCTTACCTGTCGGCCTGCCAGCTGGGCATCACGCTCGCATCGCTGGGCCTCGGATGGGTAGGCGAACCGGCGTTTGCCGCGCTGCTGGAGCCGCTGTTCAGCCTGGTTGGCATCACCTCGGAAAAGATCATTCACGGCGTATCGTTCGTATTTGCCTTTGGCGTGATCTCGTTCCTGCACATCGTGGTGGGAGAACTGGCGCCGAAATCGCTGGCGATCCGCATGCCGGAAGCCATAGGCCTGTGGAGCGCGCTGCCCCTGTACGGTTTTTACTGGGCCATGTATCCGGCCATCTGGTTATTGAACGGCAGCGCCAACCTGGTATTGCGCCTGGCCGGGCTGTCCGGCGCCGGTGGCCATGACGCGCACTATTCGACCGACGAACTGAAACTGATTTTGCGCACCAGCCAGCCCGGCGAGAAATTTACGCGCGACGAGCGCCATATCCTGGCCCAATCGCTCGATTTCGGCAAAATGACGGTCTCCGACCTGATGCGCCCGATTAACGAAGTCATCGCCCTGTACGAAAACCGCTCGGTCCAGGAAAACCTGGAGACGGTGCGCCGCAACCGCCTGTCGCGCTATCCGTATTTCGATGCGAACGGCGAAGACGTGCTCGGCGTGATTCACCTGAAGGATTTGTTCCTGGCCCAGCAATCGGGCAAGGCAATCACCGACCTGGCCGATTACCTGCGCCCGGTCGAGATCATTTCGGCGCGCACGCCGGCGCCGGATATTTTCCGCCGCTTCAAGACCGGCGCGCCGCATTTCGCGATGATCGGGGAAAAGGGCAAGCGCCCGGTGGGTTTCATCACGCTCGACAATCTGCTGGGCGCGATGGTCGGTGAAATCCGCGACGAATTCCGCCTCAATGAAAACGACTGGCTGACGCAGCCAGACGGCACGCTGATCGGCAAGGCCAGCCTGCCGATCTTTTCGCTCGAGCGCGCACTGGGCATCGATATCAACAACGAAGAAATGGGCCTCGATGAAGTGGAATCGGTCGGGGGCCTGCTGATGGTGAAACTCGGCGACATTCCAACGCAGGGGCAGCGCATCACCTTCCCCCGCTTCGACGTGGTCGTTAAAAAAATGAACGGCCCGCGGATCGTGCTGGTGAAGGTGATTCCGCAGCTCGAACGCGCTGTGGACGCCGACGAGCTGGACTGATTACGCGGTCATTCCCCCATCGATCACCAGTTCCGATCCCGCCACATAACTGCCTTCATCGCTGGCCAGGAACAGCACCGCCGCGGCCACTTCTTCGGGCCGGCCCAGCCTTTTGAGCGGAATGCGGTCGGTGAAGGCTGCGCGCATTTCATCGGTCACGCCGTCGAACATCGGCGTATCGATCGGCCCCGGACTGATGCTGTTCACGCGGATCCCGCGCGGCGCCAGTTCATGCGTCCACGTACGCGCGTACGAGCGCACCGCGGCTTTCGTGGCCGCATACGTGCCGTAGCCGGCGATGCCGATATTTCCCGCAATCGACCCCACCAGCACGATGGCCGCGCCGCTGCCCATCAGCGGCAGCGCGCCATTTACCGTCAGTACCATGCCGCGCACATTCAGGTCGAAAGCCTTGTCGATATGCTCTCCGCCGGTGGTTTCCAGGGTGGCGTTTTCGGACACGCCCGACGAGGTGACGAGGATGTCGAGCTTGCCGGCGCGCGCACGGATCGTCTCGAACAGGCGCGCCAGGTCGGCGTCATTCGTGACATCGCCCTGCACTGCGACCGCCTTCTCCCCTATCAGCGCCACCGCGCTGTCCAATTGCGCCTGGCGGCGCCCGGTGATGAACACCTGCGCGCCTTCCGCTGCAAAGCGGCGGGCGATCGCCAGGCCGATGCCGCTGCCGCCGCCGGTGATCAAAACGGTCTTGCTGTCGAGTTTAAACATGGTCTTCCTTTATCGATGGTATGGACGGTCCATGATATATGCCGTATATTTGGTGTCAATTACGCACCGTGCGGTGATCAGATATACGAGAGGAAACCACGATGGACATGGACGTTGCCATGCTAGGCGAGATTTACGGCACGCGGCCGGTGCTGGAACAGATCGCGAACAAATGGTCGGTGCTGATTTTGACGGTGTTATGCAGTGAAGCGTCGCGTTTCAACGCCATCAAGCGGCGGCTCGATCCGATCACGCACAAGGCGTTGACGGAAGCACTCAGGCGGCTGGAACGCAATGGACTCGTGCACCGCAAGGTGATTCCATCGTCGCAGGTGGCGGTGGAATATTCCATCACGCCGCTGGGGCGCAGTTTGCAGGAACCGTTTGTGGCGCTGGTCGCCTGGGCCCAGGTGCATGGCCGCAGTATCGAACAGGCCCAGGGAGAATATGACGGGCGCGCCGGCGCGGACTAGTGTTCGGCGCGGTCCGCCGGCAACGCGATCTCGTCCCCGCCCCCGGTCCATTCGCTGAGCAGCGAATACCCCACCGCCAGCAACGTCGGGCCGATAAAAATCCCGACAAAGCCGAACGCCAGCACGCCGCCCAGCACGCCGAGCAGCGTCAGCAGGAATGGCAGCGAACTGCCGCGGCTGATCAGCATGGGTTTGACGACATTGTCGACGCCGCTGATCAGCACTGTTCCCCAGATCACCATGAAGATGCCCCAGCCGTTTTCGCCATGGCTGAACAGCCACAGCGCCGCCCCGCCCCAGACCAGCGGCGGGCCGACCGGCACCAGCGAGAGCACGAACACCAGCACCGACAGCAGCGGCACGCCCGGCACGCCGGCAATCAGGAAGCCGACGGCTGCCACCAGGGCCTGGGCCAGCGCGGTGCCGAGCAGGCCGTACATGACGCCGCGCACCGTCAGGCTGACGGTGCGGATGATCTGCGGCGCACTGTCTCCCATCACCCGCCCCATGACGACCGTGACGGCGCGCAGCAAGGTCAAGCCGTCGCGATACAGGAAAAATGCGACAAAGGCTGCCAGGGCCATCTGGGCGATGGCCGTGCCAAGCACGAGGCCGCTGGCGGCAAGGTAATGGCGGCCCGGTTCGAGCATGCGCCGGCCCAGCGCCATCATCTGCTCGCGGCTGCCGATCAGTTCGCGCAGGTAATCGTCGATATGGGTGCCGACCATGGGAATATTGCGGATCCAGGCAGGCGGGGCCACTTCCCCGCTCTCGATCAGGATACGCAACTGATCGAACAGGCGGCCGAGATTGTCGGCCAGGTGGTAGCCCAGCAAGGCGATCGGGATCAGGATCAGCAGCGTCAGTGTGAGCGTCATCGTCGATGCCGCCAGCGTGCGGCGCTGGCCAAAGCGGCGCAGCAGGCGCTGGTACATCGGCCAGGACGAGATCGCCACGGCAGCGGCGAACATGACCGCGCCGAGGAACGGCGCCATCACATACAGGCAACCCAGCGTCAGCAGCGTGATGGCGGCGATACGCCCGAAATTTCTACCGCTGTTCTTCTCTTGTGTGGTTGGCATGCCGCCCCGGGATTCGCGTGTGGAATCTCAGGATAATAACTGACGCAGGTCCGGGACGATCGCTGCGGCGCCCTTGCCATGGCGCAGGAACAGGCGCAGCTTGCCGTTGCGGTCGAACACGTAGCTGCCGGCCGTGTGGTCCATGGAGTAGCTGCCGGGCGTGGTGCCCGGGACCTTGGCGTAGAACACCTTGAACTCTTTTGCCGTGCGGGCGGTCGCGGCGGCGTCGCCGTACAAGCCGAGGAACGTCGGATTGAACGCCGGCACGTATTGCGCCAGCAACTCGCGGGTATCGCGTTCCGGGTCGATGGTCACGAACAGCACCTGCACGTCCTTGCCGGCCGGACCGAGTTCCTTGACCACGTTTGCCATCTCGGCCATCGTGGTCGGGCACACGTCCGGGCATTGTGTATAGCCGAAGAACATCACCACGACCTTGCCCTTGAAGTCGGCCAGCGTGCGCGGCTTGCCATTGTGATCAAGCAGCGAAAAATCACGGGCATAGTCGAGACCGGTGAGGTCCGTGTTCTGGAACGCGGGCGGACGATTGTTGATCTTGTCGCAGCCGGCCAACAACACAGCGCATGCAAGGAAAGCCAGCAGTTTTTTCATGAGATCGTGAAGTAAAAATAATGGTCGACCAGCAAGGCGGCAAACAGCAGCGCCAGGTAGATGATGGAATACGTGAACGCCTTACGGGCGATGAGGTCGCTGTAATGCTTGTGCACGCGCCAGCTGTGGCGCAGGAAAAAGAAATTCAGGACCAGCGCCGCCGCCAGGTAGATCAGCCCGCTCATGCGCACGGCAAACGGCAGCAAGGTCGTCGCGGCCAGGGCGATGGCGTACAGCCAGACCTGCAGGCCGGTGTAGCGCATGCCGTGAGTGATCGGCAGCATCGGCAGGCCGGAGCGGGCGTAATCGTCGCGCCGGTACATCGCCAGCGCCCAGAAATGCGGCGGCGTCCAGACAAAAATGATCAACACCAGCAGCCAGGCCTGCATCGGCACGTCGTTGGCAACCGCCGCCCAGCCCAGCGCCGGCGGCATGGCGCCGGACAGGCCGCCGATGACGATGTTCTGCGGCGTGGCCGGCTTTAATATCATCGTGTAGATGACCGCGTAGCCGACGAAGGTCACAAAGGTCAGCCACATGGTCAGCGGGTTGACCTGCGTGTACAGCACCAGCATGCCCAGGCCGCCGATGATGGTGGAGAAAGCAATGGTCTGGCTGCGCGTCAGCTCGCCCATGGCGGTGGCGCGGCGCGCGGTGCGGGCCATGCGCGCATCGATTTCCGCTTCGACCAGGCAATTCACGGCGAAGGCTGCGCCCGACAGGAGCCAGATGCCGATGGTCCCGGCGATTAAAACATGCCATCCAGGAAAGCCATCGGTGGCGAGGAACATGCCGATCACGGCGCAGAACACCGCCAGCTGCGTCACGCGCGGCTTGGTCAGCGCCCAGTACTGGGCCAGGCGGTTGGGGCTCTTGTGGATGGCGGTCTGGGTGCTCATGAAGGCGGGCTCGCTGGCGAAAGTTGTGCAGATGCGGCTGAATGCGCGGGCACAGGCGATGCCACTTCGATCTGGTACAGGGAGCGGTAGTTTAACATGGTCACCAGCAACACCAGCAGCGCCGCCCCGGCGTTATGCAGGACCGCGATGGCGAGCGGGAAGCTGAAGAATACCGTGGCGATGCCCGTGCAGGCCTGCAGCGCCAGCACGATGGCGAGTTTGCGCGCCAGCGGACGCAACCTTGGCACCGTCCGCGCGCGCCAGGCCGCGTAACCCAATACCAGCACCAGCACGACCGCAAAGTTGCGGTGCACCCAGTGAATGGCCGTCAGCGCCGACATCGGGATGTAATGCCCGGCCGCGGTCTTGCCCAGCTCGCGCCACAAGGTGAAGCCGTGTTCGAAATCCATGTCCGGCACGACGCTGCCGTTACACAGCGGGAAATCGCTGCAGGCCAGCGTCGCATAGTTGGTGCTGACCCACCCGCCCAGCGCGATCTGCAGCGCCAGCACGGCAGCCGCGAGCAGATACGGCCAGCGCGGCGCACGCAGGCGCACGATCTTCCTGCCTTGCTGGTACAGGTCCTGGCGGCAGCCCAGCCAGGTCACCAGCGCCAGCAGTCCCATGCCCAGCAGCAGGTGGATGGTGACGATCACCGGCTGCAGTTTCATCGTCACGGTCCACGCGCCGAACGCCCCCTGCAGGCCCACGAACAGGACAAGAAACGTCGGGAGACCCGGTGCATGCACCGGCAGCCTTGACTTGCGCCAGTTGCGCCAGGCCTGCACCATCAGCGACAGCAGCAGCACGCCGATGCCCATGGCCAGGTAGCGGTGCACCATCTCGATCCAGGCCTTGGCGACGGTCACCGGGCCCGTCGGCATCGCGGCCTGCGCCGCCGATACCTGCGCGTGCGCGAGGAAAGGATTGGCCATGCCATAGCAGCCGGGCCAGTCCGGGCAGCCAAGGCCGCTGTCGGTCAGGCGCGTAAAAGCGCCGAACACGATCAGGTCGAACGTCAGGAATGCCGTGATCCAGGCCAGCTTGCGGTATTTATTGGCGTCGGAAGACATCCACACCATTGTCAGGGGCAAGGTCGCGGCGATCAGGCCGGTGAGGAGCAGCAGCCCCAGCGAAGTCAACGTCATGAGTGCATCATCCAATTGCCGACGCTTTGAGCAGCCGGGCGATATCTTTCTTTACGTTTGCATAGTGCGCAAGTTTTTGCGCTTCGGGCGCATCGGCGCGCACGGCGGGAAAGCGCATCATCAAATGGCCGAGCGGGTCGACCAGGAAGATGGCGCCTTCGAGCGGCGCATCGGGAGCGACCGGCAGCCAGGCTGTAACGGCGGCAGGATCGGCGCGCAGCATCTGCATGCCATCGAGCTCGCGGATCAGCACGGTTTCCAGCGGCTCCCGGTCGGTGATCAGCCAGACCCGCTCGATGCGCTCCATGCCCTTGCCTTGCATGCTGCGCAGCTGGCGGATGGCGTACATCTGGTCGTGGCAAGCGGCGTCGCAGGCGCTGCCGCCCACCTTCACCATCAGCCATTTGCCCTTGAAATCGGCCAGCGCCACCGGACGGCCATCGAGCGTGGTGGTGGACAGCGGCGGAATCGGATGCGCCGCGGGGTCGATCAGGAAGCCGTAATTCGTGCGCGTTTGCGGCTTGATGACGTAATACGTGAAATAGGAAGCGATCAGCGGCGAAGCGCAGACGAGCAGCACCAGCAGCAGCTTCCAGCGGCCGCGGTCAGTCCGGGATTGATTGATGCTCGGGGTCGAGCTTGGAGTCGAGCTTGGAGTCACGTCGCAATCCTGTGATGACAAAAAAGAGAACCGCCATGGCGGCCAGCGCATACCACTGGAAAGCATAGCCCTGGTGCTTTTCCACGCCGAGGGCCGGCGCCGGCCAGTCGCGCACCAGCGTGTCGCCGGCCAGCTGCGGCCCGGTCTGCTGAATAAAAAATGGCAGCAGCGGCAAGCCGCTGGCATGCGCCACGTCGCTGACCGCCAGGTTCTGCACCATCGCATGCGGCGTGACCTGCGCCGCCGTCCCCAGCTGCATGACGTGTCCGACATCGAGCCGTATGCTGCCTTCGATGGCCACCACGCCGGCCGGCGTCGCGTACTGTGGCAAGGTGCCAACCGCACCATCCGCGCGGGGCAGCCAGCCCCGTTCGACCAGCACATACTGGTCCGCCCCCTCTATTTTAAACGGCATCACCAGAAAGTATCCGGCCCGGCCCTGGTAGGGACGGTTGTCGAGGAAGACGGGAAAGCCGGGCACGAACCGGCCGCGCACGCTGGCGCGGCGAAATTCCTGCGGGACCACGCTGGTGCCGCCCGTGAGGACCAGCGGCGCCTGCCGGCTGCGCTCCGCGAGCAATGTTTGCAAGGCGATTTTTTCCTGCGCGCGGCGCTGTTGCCAGTTGCCGAGAGAGATGCCGAGGATCACCAAGATGACGGTGGCGACCAGCGGAATGGTTCTAAACCGAAAGCGCAGACGCATTACAATGAACCTTCTTCCTGTTCTGGGGCACCGCCATGAAAATCGTCATCGCCATCGCGTTCATCCTGATCATCGGCAGCCTCGGTTCGGCGCTGTTTTTCGTCATGCGCGACAAGGGCCGCAGCAACCGCGCGGTGCATGCGCTGGCGATGCGCGTCGGCCTGTCGGTGACGCTGTTCCTGATTCTACTGGGTGCGTACGAAATGGGCTGGATCGCCCCAACCGGGCTACGCTGACCTGCCTGAAACGATGCGGGGACAGTCGCCTGTCCCCGTGCAATTGCCGCAGTGTCGCTTACAGCCAGTAGATCACCACATACAGGCCCAGCCAGACCACGTCGACGAAGTGCCAGTACCATGCGGCGCCTTCGAAGCCGAAATGGTGGTCGGGCGTGAAGTGTCCGCGCAGCACGCGGTACAGCATCACCGACAGCATGATCGCGCCCACGGTCACGTGAAATCCATGGAAGCCGGTCAGCAGGAAGAAGGTCGAACCATAAATGCCGGACGTGAGTTTCAAGTTCAGCTCGCTGTAGGCGTGCATGTATTCATAGGCCTGGAAGCCCATGAAGGTGGCGCCCAGCAAAATGGTGGCGAACAGCCAGATGGCGGTTTTGGAACGATGGCCGGCGCGCAGCGCGTGGTGGGCAATTGTCAGCGTCACGCCTGAGGTCAGCAGCAAGGCGGTATTGATGGTCGGGATGGGGAAAGGTCCCATGGTCTGGAACGATTCGACCACGCCTGCCGGCCCGGTATTGCCCCAATGGCCGTTAAAATCGGGCCACAGGAATTTATGGTCCAGGTCCGACAACCACGGCATGGTGATATGGCGCGCGTAAAACAGCGCGCCAAAAAACGCGGCGAAAAACATCACTTCGGAAAAGATGAACCAGCTCATCGACCAGCGGAAGGAATAATCGATGCGCTGGCTGTACTGCCCTGCTTCCGACTCGCCGATGGCATCGCCGAACCAGAAGTACAGCACGATGAGCATGGCGGCGATGCCGCACAGGTTCAGCGCCGGCCCCCAGGCTGCGCCATTCACCCAGCCGGACGCGCCCACCATGGTGGCCAGCATCGACAGGCCTGCCGCCAGCGGCCATTTCGACGGGCCGGGCACAAAATAATATGGGGCAACGGTGGTGGGCACCTTGCTTGGCGAGTTCATTTTTATCTCCTCTTCAGTCTTTGCTGTTGAATGCGATTACGTGAAACGATGCTGCCTGCCGCCTGTACCTCTCATGCCAATCAGTGCGCCAATCGATGCTGCGTAGTGCCTTACCCCCGTGCCACCGCGATTTTCACCAGCATCACCAGCACGCCGATGAAAATCGCCACCCCGATCAGGCCCGCGACAACCACGTGGACCGGATGCAGGTTGGCCGCATCGCGCGCATGATCGCGGCCCTTGCGCACACCGAAGAACGACCAGAACACGGCTTTCATCGTGGCGCCGAACGACGCCTTGCGCCCGGGCGGTTGCTCATTCATTGCGCGACGACCTTGTCCGTCCCGGCGATTTCAAAAAAGGTGTACGACAAGGTGATATGGCTGACCTGGCGCGGCAGCTTCGGATCGATGAAGAATACCACCGGCATCTGGCGCGCCTCGTTCGGTTTCAGGGTCTGCTGCTTGAAACAGAAGCATTCGACCTTTTTAAAATACGGCATGGCCGATTGCGGCGCATAACTGGGCAGCGCCTGGGCCTGCACCGTGCGCGCCTGGGTATTCACCACTTCATAGATTACGGTCGTCATTTCGCCGGGATGGACCGTGACACTGCGCGTGGTCGGGCGAAAACGCCACGGACCCTGCGCATTGCCATCCAGGTCGACGGTGATCGAACGCGTGGCATCGACCTGCGAATTGACGGGGCGCTCGACCGTGCCATCCTTTTGCGTCAGCACATTGATGCCGAGGACTTCGCACACCTGGCGGTACACGGGGACCAGCGCATAGCCGAAACCGAACATGGCCACGGCCACCACCACCAGCTTGGTGAAGGTGCTGCGGTTGAGCCGTAGGCGGCCGGATTGTTCGGTTTCCACTCAGCTCAGCCAGATGCGTTTCACGAACACGCTGGCAAAGAAGAACAGCGCGATGGCGCCAAAAATCAGGGCCAGGCGCAGGTTCTTCGGGTTTTTCTGTTGCCCCATCACTTCACCAGTGGCGGTGTTTCGAACGTGTGGAACGGCGCCGGGCTCGGCACGGTCCACTCCAGTCCCTCCGCGCCATCCCATGGCTTGGCTGGCGCCCTGGCGCCGCCACGGATCGTCGGAATCACGACGAACAGCAGGAAGAACACCTGCGACAGGCCGAAACCGAAGGCGCCGATGGTGGCGATGGCATTGAAATCGGTGAACTGCGCGTTGTAATCGGCATAGCGGCGCGGCATGCCGGCCAGTCCCAGGAAGTGCATCGGGAAGAAGGTGATGTTAAAGGTGATCAGCGACGCCCAGAAGTGGAATTTGCCGCGGCCTTCCGGATACATATGGCCGGTCCATTTCGGCGACCAGTAATAAAAACCGGCAAACAGCGCGAACAGCGAACCGGCCACCAGCACGTAATGGAAGTGGGCGACAACGTAATACGTGTCCTGCAGCTGGATATCGACCGGCGTCACGGCCAGGATCAGGCCGGTGAAGCCGCCCATCGTGAACACGAAAATGAAACCCACGGCAAACAGCATCGGCGTCTCGAACGTCATGGAACCCTTCCACATCGTCGCGACCCAGTTGAACACTTTGACGCCGGTCGGCACGGCGATCAGCATCGTGGCGTACATGAAGAACAGCTGGCTGGTCACCGGCATGCCGGTGGTGAACATGTGGTGGGCCCAGACGATGAACGACAGGATCGCGATCGACGCGGTGGCGTACACCATCGACGCATAGCCGAACAGCGGCTTGCGGGCGAACGCCGGCAGGATCTGCGAGACGATGCCGAACGCCGGCAGGATCATGATGTACACCTCGGGATGGCCGAAGAACCAGAAAATGTGCTGGTACATGACCGGGTCGCCGCCGCCGGCGGCATTGAAGAACGAGGTGCCGAAGTGGCGGTCGGTCAGTGTCATGGTGATGGCGCCGGCCAGGACAGGCATCACGGCGATCAGCAGGTACGCGGTGATCAGCCACGTCCAGCAGAACATCGGCATTTTCATCAGCGTCATGCCGGGCGCGCGCATGTTCAGGATGGTGACGATGATGTTGATCGAACCCATGATCGACGACGCGCCCATCAGGTGCATCGCGAAAATCGCCATGTCCATGCCCGGGCCCATCTGGGTCGACAGCGGCGCATACAGCGTCCAGCCGGCGGCGGTGGCGCCACCCGGCACCCAGAACGACGTCGCCAGCAGCAACGCGGCCGGCGGCAGCAGCCAGAAGCTGAAGTTGTTCATGCGCGCAAACGCCATGTCGGAGGCGCCCACCTGCAGCGGGATCATCCAGTTGGCGAAGCCGACGAACGCGGGCATGATGGCGCCGAACACCATCACCAGGCCGTGCATCGTCGTCAGCTGGTTGAAGAACTCGGGACGGAAAAACTGCAGCCCGGGCTGGAACAGTTCCGAACGGATCATCAGCGCCAGCACGCCGCCGGACAGCAGCATGACGAACGAAAACCACAGGTACAAGGTGCCGATATCCTTGTGATTGGTGGCGAACAGCCAGCGTTGCAGGCCGTGCGGCTGGTGGTGATCGTGCGCATGGTCATGCGCGTGATCGTGGCCGTCCGCGTGACCATGGTCATGGCCCGGTACTGGATCAAGTGTGCGAGTGTTCATCTCAATTCTCTCTCAGTGTCGGGCTGGTTTATTTGCTGCGGGCAGCCAGGATTTCAGCAGGCTGGACAATGTTTTCCGCCGCCTTGTTCGACCAGTTATTGCGTGTAAAAGTGATCACCGACGCGATGTCGGTGTCGGACAACTGTTTCCAGGCCGGCATCGCGGTCTGGTATTTGCCGCTGTGCTTGCCGTTCAGCAGCACGTTGATCTGCTCGGCCTTGGCGCCCAGCACGACCGGCGACTCGACCAGGCTGGCGAACGTGTTCGGCATGCCCTGGCCATTGGCCTGGTGGCAGGCGACGCAATTGGCGGCGTACACTTTTTCACCCTTGGTCTTGAGTTCGTCGATGGTCCAGGTCTTGTTCGGATCGTCGGCCAGCGCCGCCATGCGGGCTTTTTCCTTGCCCACCCAGGCGGTGTAGTCGGCAGCCGAGACCACGCGGACGACGATCGGCATGAACGCGTGGTCCTTGCCGCACAGCTCGACGCAACTGCCGCGGTAGACGCCCACTTCCTTGGCGCGGAACCAGGTGTCGCGCACGAAACCGGGAATCGCATCCTGTTTCACGGCAAAGGCGGGAATCGTCCACGAGTGGATCACGTCATTGGCGGTGAGGACGATCCTGACTTTTTTATTCACCGGCACCACGACTTCATGATCGACTTCAAGCAGGTAGGTGTCGCTGCGTTTTTCCGTCGGCGCCACGCCCGGCTCGCCCACTTGCGAACGGGGTGTGGACAGGTTCGACAGGAAGGAAATGCCTTCGCCCTCGCCTTTCAGGTAATCGTAGCCCCATTTCCACTGCATGCCGGTGGCCTTGATGGTCAAATCGGCATTCGACGTGTCCTTCATGGCGATGACGGTCTTGGTGGCGGGCAGCGCCATGACGATGACGATCAGGAAAGGCACGATGGTCCAGGCGATTTCGACGGTGGTCGATTCGTGGAAGGTGGCCGGCTTGTGGCCGCGCGAGCGGCGGTGCGCGAACACCGAATAGAACATCACGCCGAAAACCGCCAGGAAGATGGCGACGCAGACCACCATCATCCAGGTGTGGAGCGTGTAGATTTCGGCGCCGATATCGGTCACCGGGGTTTGCAGATTGAGTTGATGCTGGACCGGGCGGCCCGTCACTTCAGGTGCCGAAGCCAGCACCTGTGCCGGAAAACTGGCGAGGACCGCCATTCCGAACAGCATGGCGTGAAGCCGCTTTGCATATGTCATGTTTTCCCCAACCACCCAAAAATAGAAAATTTTCAAACGGTCAGCAATTCCATGAACGAACTGCCGCCGCTCCGAAACCAGCCTGGTCCCATCCTCCCCGTCCGGAGCACGGAGGAACGTTGACTTGCGCTTGCTGCAATCGGGAGGGGAAGCGACGCCGTTGATGCTGGAAGTATTAGCGTTTTACATCCACAGCCGACAAAGAATAGGCATTGATTATACTCAAACTGGCAACTTGGAACTAAGAAATTGATGCTGACACAACATTCTTTTTGAACCGAAACAGTGCGGCAAGAGCGTAGCACCGATCCTCGTGCATAGCGAGAGTTTGCACTATTCTGGATCGCCGCTTACGGTTTGCGTGGCTGAAAACGCACGATTGCCTCGCCTGCCGCCGTCACGCGCGGGGCCGGGCGGAAGGCGTGGCCATAGATGACTTCGAAGGTGAGGCCCAGTTTGCCGTCGGGACGGCGCTGCGCCTCGAGTGCCGCGAGCATGCGTGCCCACGCCGCGCGGCCGATCAGCCCGCGCCGGCGCGTGGCCAGCGGATTGCCGCCCAGCGCGCGCACGTCGGCCAGCAGGGCGGCGGGCCTGTCATACGTCACCGTGATGCGTTCCATGTCCATCACCGGGGTGGAAAACCCCGCTTCGACCAGCTGGTCGCCGAAATCGTGCATGTCGACGAACGGCAGCACGTGCGCCGTATCGTCCAGCGCGCCAAACGCCGTGCGCAGTTCCTTGAACGTGTCCGGCCCGAAATTCGAGAACATCAGCAGGCCATCGAGGCGCAGCACCCTCCTCCACTCGGCAAACACCAGGTCCGGCTGCGGGTGCCAGTGCAGCGCCAGGTTGGACCAGACCAGGTCGACGGCGTTCGGGCCCAGCGGCAGGTTGCCGAAATCGGCGCAGGCCAGGTCGATGCCGGTCTTGGCAGGCAGCAGCCGGCTCAGCATCTGGTTCAGCGCGCCGGGCGCCGGCATGGCGGCACGGGCCACCGCCAGGGCGCCGGGCGCGGCGTCGACGCCGACGATTTGCGCGGCCGGATAGGTCCGCTGCAGCGCGGCCAGGTCGGCGCCGGTGCCGCAGCCGGCATCGAGCACGCGCGCCGGCGCCAGTTTCACCAGCAGCAGGCGCTCCAGCATGCGCGCGGCAATTTCACGGCGCAGGAAACCGGCGGCGTCAAGGCGGGCTGGATCGGCAAACAGCCGGCGCACGCGGACCAGGTCGATCGGCGCACTCATTTTCGAAGAGGATTGGGGCGAAACCATGGCAGCTAGCGTAAGAATGAGACAATGGCGGCAGTGTACCCGTTTTAAGGATTCCACTTGGACAGCCAGGGAGTTTGGCAGTGGTCGCAACGCACGTCGCGCGCGCTGTTCACGGTGCTCGCGGACGTGCTGCTGCCGTCATCGTGCGCACTGTGCGGACAAGGGTCTCCCGGCTTGCTGTGCGCGCCGTGCCGCAGCCAGTACACGCAGCGGCGCCGGCGCTGCATCCAGTGCGCCAACCCGGTGGCGGAGCACGAACCGGTGGCGCGTTGCGGCGCCTGCATCAAGGCCACCCCGGCCTACGACGCCACGGTGGCCGCGGTCGATTACGCGGCGCCTTTCGATGCGCTGGCGCTGCAGCTGAAATTTGGCGCGCAGCTGGCGCTGGCGCCAATGTGCGCGCAATTGCTGCGCGACGCAATGCTGTCCCATGACGGCCTGGACTTGCCGGACGTGTTGTGCCCGGTGCCGCTGGGTCCGCGCCGGCTGGCCGGGCGCGGTTTCAACCAGGCGCTGGAAATTGCGCGTCCGCTGGCGGGCGCGCTGGGCGTGCCGCTGCAGCCCCGCTTGCTGGACCGGCCGCGCGACACGCCGGCGCAGTCGACCATGACGCCGGCCGCACGGCGGCGCAATGTGCGGCGGGCATTCGTTGTCGATGGCGAGATAGCGCTGGAGGGCAGGCACGTTGGCGTGGTCGACGATGTGATGACCAGTGGGAATACACTGCATGAAGTGGCGCGCATGTTGAAGGGCGCCGGCGCGGCGCGCGTCACCAACCTGGTGTTTGCGCGCACGCCGCCGCATGATTGAATATTGAAGGAGTCGTACTTTGTTCCACGTTGTGTTGGTCGAACCAGAAATTCCGCCGAATACCGGCAATATCATCCGCCTGTGCGCCAATACCGGCGCCCAGTTGCACCTGATCGAGCCGCTCGGCTTTCCCCTCGACGACGCCAAGATGCGCCGCGCCGGCCTCGATTACCACGATTACGCGACCATGCAGGTGCATAAAAACTGGGACGCGTTCATCGACGCGGCGCGGCCGGATCCCGCGCGCATGTTTGCGATGACCACGCACGGGTCGGCGCCGTTTGCCGACGCCCGTTTCCAGGATGGGGATGTGTTCGTGTTCGGGCCGGAGTCGCGCGGCTTGCCGGTGGCGCTGCGCGAGTCGTTTCCACCGGCGCAGCGCATCCGCCTGCCGATGCGGGAAGGCAACCGCAGCCTGAATTTATCGAATACGGTGGCGGTGGTGGTGTACGAGGCGTGGCGCCAGAACGGGTATGCGGGCGGTGTGTGAAAGCGATACTGGCATCATCGCGATCGCGGACCTAGCTCCCCGCCCTCACCTTGGTCAGTAATTTGGTCGTCGACCGGTCATGCTCGAAATCGATGGCGATGGCCTGGCCGCCGTACGCCAGCACGGCCTGCCCTTCCGGAATCGCGGTCATGTCGTAATCGCCGCCCTTGGCATAGATGCCGGGGCGCGCTTCCTGCACGACTTCGAGGGCCGTGTCTTCGTCGAAGTCCACCACCAGCGCCACTGATTCCAGCGCGGCAAGCACGGCCATGCGGTCGGCGCAGGTGTTCAGCGGCCGGTCGTCGCCCTTGCCCAGGCGTTTCACGGATGCATCGGTATTCACCGCCACCACCAGCGACGCCCCCAGCGCGCGCGCCTGCGCCAGGTACGTGACATGGCCGCGGTGCAGGATGTCGAACACGCCGTTCGTCAGCACCACCGGTTGCGGCAAGGCGGCCACGCGCGCGGCCAGGCCGGCGCGGGTGGTGATCTTCGATTCAAACTCTGTCACGGCATCTCTTTTCTCAAACCTGTTTTTGCACTGTCATTAAATACTGTTCGGCATTTTCGCCTTCTCGTCTTCCTCCGGCTCCGCTTCCAGCGACATCGGCAGGTCGGACGGCCTGGCGCGCGTATCGCCCGGCTCCTTGCGGTCGCCGCGCAGCTTGATCTGCAGGCGCAGGCCGTTGGCCGAGTCGGCATTGCGGATCGCCTCATCGTAGCCGATATGGCCCTTATTATAGAGTTCGTACAAAGCCTGGTCGAACGTGCACATGCCCAGCTCGCGCGATTTGTGCATGATTTCCTTGATCGCCTGGAAATTCCCCTTGAGGATCATCTCGCTGATGGTCGGCGTGTTCAGCAGGATCTCGATGGCGGCCTTGCGCCCCTTGCCGTCTTCGGTGCGCACCAGGCGCTGCGAGACGATGGCGCGCAGGTTCGACGACAGGTCCATCAGCAGCTGGTTGCGCCGCTCTTCCGGGAAGAAGTTGATGATGCGGTCCATCGTCTGGTTGGAGTTGTTCGCGTGCAGCGTGCCCAGGCACAGGTGGCCCGTTTCGGCAAAGGCAATGGCGTGTTCCATCGTTTCCGTATCGCGGATTTCGCCGATCAGGATCACGTCGGGCGCCTGGCGCAGCGTGTTTTTCAGGGCGTTATGCCACGATAAAGTGTCGACGCCCACTTCGCGGTGCGTGATCAGGCAGTTTTTATTCTTGTGGACATATTCGACCGGATCTTCCACCGTGATAATGTGCCCGGCCGAATTGGCGTTGCGGTAGTCGATCATGGCCGCCAGCGTCGTCGATTTGCCGGAACCCGTGCCGCCCACGACCAGCACGAGGCCGCGCTTGGTCATGATGACTTCCTTCAAAACATCGGGCAGGTCGAGCTTTTCGAAGCTCGGGATTTCCGACGCGATGGTACGCACCACCATCGATACCGATTGCTGCTGCACGAACACGTTGACGCGGAAACGGCATACGTTTGGCAGCGAGATGGCGAAATTGCACTCCATTTCCGCTTCGAACTCGGCGCGCTGGCGGTCGTTCATCAGCGACATGGCCAGCGCGCGCGTGACTTCGCCACTGAGCTTCTGTCCGCTCAGCGGTTTCATGGCGCCCTGGTGTTTCATGCTCGGCGGGAAATCAGCCGAGACAAACAAGTCCGAGCCGCCCTGCTGGAACATGACGGTCAGCAGCTTGTGGATATACGCCTGGGCTTCGGCCGGGCCAAAGGTGGTCGACATGGTCGTCTTTCTGTGATGGTGATAATGTTCTGTGGAAAAATTCTGGTGCGCGTCATGCGGTGGCAGGCATTGACGCTAAAATAGGCCATCTTTGGCTGACAAAACGCTCATCCCCGCTTTCAGGCAGGGCAGGCATTGCCCTACTGCAATTCTAACGGTCTCTCCACGACAATGACACTCACCGAGTTGAAATACATCGTCGCCGTTGCGCGCGCCAGACATTTCGGACACGCAGCGGAATCCTGTTTCGTGGCCCAGCCGACCCTGTCGGTCGCCATCAAGAAGCTCGAAGACGAGCTCGGCGTGGTGCTGTTCGAACGGGGCGGCTCGGAAGTATCGGTGACGCCGCTGGGCGCCCAGATCGTGGCCCAGGCCGAGCGCGTACTGGAACAGACCGCCGCCATCAAGGAGCTGGCCAAGCAGAACAAGGATCCGCTGGCCGGCCCGCTGCGCCTCGGCGTCATCTACACCATCGGCCCTTACCTGCTGCCGCCGCTGGTCAGGAACCTGATCGACAATGTCCCGCAGATGCCCCTGGTGCTGCAGGAAAATTTCACGGTGCGCTTGCTGGAACTGCTGCGCCAGGGCGAGCTGGACGCGGCCATCATGGCGCTGCCGCTGCCCGACCACGGCATGTCGATGCAGACACTCTACGACGAACCGTTTGTCGTGGCCATGCCAAGAAGCCATGCCTGGGCCAAGCGCAAGGAAATTTCCGCGGCCGACCTCAAGACGGAAACCATGCTGCTGCTCGGTAACGGCCACTGTTTCCGTGACCAGGTGCTGGAAGTGTGCCCGGAAATGGCACGCTTTTCGTCGCCCGGCAATGGCATGCAGCGCACGTTCGAGGGCTCGTCGCTGGAGACGATCCGCCACATGGTCGCCAGCGGCATCGGCCTGACGGTGCTGCCGCGGGCGTCGGTGCCGGACATGCACGACAAGAACGGCTTGCTGGCGTTCGTGCCCTTCATGGCGCCGGTGCCGGACCGGCGCGTGGTGATTGTCTGGCGCAAGAGTTTTACGCGCCGCGCGGCCATCGACGCGGTGTGCGCGGCGGTGGCGGCCTGCAATTTGCCGGGGGTGCAGATGCTGCCGCAGGAAGACCTGGCGGCGTAAGGCGGCGTAAGGCGGCGCAGTGATCGTGGTGGTGGCAGGTTCGATACGCTAAAATCCCGCCACCTCCACCATCATCCCACATCCACACCATGACCAAGCTGGCGCTCTATTTCCGCCTGATCCGGGCCGACAAGCCGATCGGCATCCTGCTGCTGCTGTGGCCGACCTTGTGGGCGCTGTGGATGGCGGCCGGCGGCCGGCCCGATCCGATGGTCGTGACCATCTTCGTCCTCGGCACCGCCCTGATGCGCTCGAGCGGCTGCGCCGTCAACGATTACGCCGACCGCGAGTTCGACAAGCACGTCAAGCGCACCGCCGAGCGGCCCTTGACCAGCGGCCGCATCAAGGGTTGGGAGGCGTTGATGGTGGCCGCCGTACTGGCCGCGGCGGCCTTCCTGCTGATACTGCCGCTGAACGCGCTGACGAAACAGTTATCCGTACTGGCGCTGGTCATCGCGGGGAGCTATCCTTATTTCAAGCGCTTCTTCGCGATTCCCCAGGCCTATCTCGGCATTGCGTTCGGCTTCGGCATCCCGATGGCGTTTGCCGCCCTCACCGGCGCGGTGCCGGCGGTGGCCTGGTGGCTGCTGGTGGCAAACGTGTTCTGGGCCGTGGCCTACGATACCGAGTACGCGATGGTCGACCGCGACGACGACATCAAGATCGGCATGCGCACGTCGGCCATCACGTTTGGCCGCTTCGATGTCGCCGCCGTGATGCTGTGCTACGGTGCGGCGCTGGCCATCGACCTGGTGTGCGGCTGGACGCTGGGATTGCGCTGGTACTTCGTCGGCGGCATCGCGGTGGCAGCCGGCATGGCGCTGTATCACTACACCCTGATTCGCGGCCGCGACCGCATGCAGTGCTTCGCGGCCTTCCGCCATAACAACTGGTTGGGCGCGGCAATTTTCATTGGTGTCGCACTAGATTATGCAATAGGATAATATTGCCGCAATTGCATGCGCAGGGTGGCTCCACCACCATCGCCCATGCTCCCAATCGACTTCAAGAAGAGGCTTTCATCATGATGGAAAAAATTCCTACCCAGTCCAGTGCCCGCGACCAGCTGATGCGCGATTTGAAAAACGTGGTGTCGGATGCGGAATCATGGCTGCGCAGCGGTAGCAGCCTGTCGGGCGAGGATCTGAAGGCGGCCAAGGCCAAGTTCGAACGCACGCTGGTCAGCGCCAAGGATGGCATCATCCGCGCCGAGGAAGCCGTGGTCGAGAAAACCAAGGCCACGGTCAAGGCCACCGACGAGTACGTGCAGGAAAATCCGTGGAAAGCCATCGGCATCAGCGCGGCCATCGGCGTGCTGGTGGGCGCATTGATTTCGCGCCGCTGATATGAACACCGGGCAAAGTACCGCGCAACGCGCTTAGTCCTTGCCCAGCTCCTCCCCGAGTTCGCGGCCCCTGGCGGCCGCGGCCTTGACCGCGGCAACGATCGCTTCCCTGACACCGGCTTCCTGCATGCTGGCCAGGGCTGCATGGGTCGTCCCGCCTTTCGATGTCACCCGTTCACGCAGCACCGCCACCGTTTCCTGCGACTGCGCCGCAAGCTGCGCCGCGCCCGTGAACGTGGCAATGGCCAGCTCCCTGCCCTGCGCTGCCGTCAAACCGAGTTCTTCGGCCGCCTGCTGCATTGCCTCGATAAAGTAAAACACATAGGCCGGGCCGCTGCCGGACACGGCCGTCACCGGGTCGATCAGCGCTTCATCCTCCAGCCACACGGTCTTGCCGACCGCCGCCAGTACCGCATCGGCCGCGTCTTTCTGCGCCTGCGTCACGCCGGCCAGCGCCACCATGCCGGTGATGCCCTGGCCGATCAGCGCAGGCGTATTCGGCATGCAGCGCACGATGGCGCCGTAGCCGCCCAGCCAGCGCGCCAGGTCGGCGGCGCGGATGCCCGCGGCAATCGACACGATCAGCGGGGCGCCCCGCGCCAGCAAGGGAGCGAGCCCAGCGGCCACCGCGCGCAATTGCTGCGGCTTGACCGCCAGCACCAGCACATCGGCGATCACCACGTCGGCGTCGATGACGTCCGCCCCCGTCACGCCGAACTCGGCCTGCAAGCGCCCCAGCGCCTCGCCATTCGGATCGACCACGTGGATATCCGCGCCCTCGGCCACCTTGCCGGCCAGCCCGGCGATCAGCGCCGCGGCCATATTGCCCCCACCAATGAATGCAATCTTCATGCGTGTTCCTTGTCTGCAGTGGCGTCGCGACGGGCGCCAAAAATGGCGCTGCCGATGCGCACGATGGTGGCGCCTTCCGCGATCGCCGCGGCCAGGTCGCCCGACATGCCCATCGACAGCGTATCGAGTTCCATGCCGCCAGCTTGTAGTTGTTCGTACAAGAGTCGTAGCCGCGCAAACGGCAGGTGTTGTTTCGCCGCGTCAGTTTCCGGTTCCGGTATCGCCATCAAACCGCGCAGGCGCACGTGCGGCAGCAGGGCCACCTGGCGCGCCAGGTCCGGCAATTCGCCAGGCGCAACCCCGCTTTTGCTGGCCTCGCCACTGATGTTCACCTGCAAACAAATGTTCAGCGGCGCCATGCCGGCGGGACGCTGCTCCGACAAGCGCTGCGCGATTTTGAGGCGGTCGACCGCGTGCACCCAGGCGAAGTTTTCCGCAATGGGACGGGTCTTGTTGCTCTGGATGGGACCGATAAAGTGCCATTCCAGCGCCGTGCCCGGCGCCGCCGCGGCGACTGCCGCAATCTTGTCGACGCCTTCCTGGACATAGTTTTCGCCGAACGCGCGCTGGCCTGTTTGCATCGCATCGAGCACCGCTTCAAACGGAAACGTTTTGGAGACCGCCAGCAATTGCACCGCTGCGCGCGGCCGTCCGGCGGCCTCGGCAGCGGCCTGGATTGCCTGTTCGACAGCTTGCATGTTGACGCTGATTATGGACATAATGATTTACGTAGGGCAATATCTGAAGGATGCGGACAGCGCACACGACAGGGGCGCCCATGACCGCAATAGATTTTGCACTGGATTATAAATGGACATCTCCGAACTGCTCGCCTTCTCCGTAAAGAACAAGGCGTCCGACTTGCACCTGTCATCCGGCCTGCCGCCGATGATCCGCGTCCATGGCGACGTGCGCCGGATTAACCTGCCGCCGCTCGAGCACAAGGACGTGCACGGCATGATCTATGACATCATGAACGACGGCCAGCGCAAGCAGTACGAAGAAATGCTGGAGTGCGATTTCTCGTTCGCCATCCCCGGCCTGGCCCGCTTCCGCGTGAATGCCTTCAACCAGGAACGGGGCGCCGCCGCCGTGATGCGGACCATCCCGTCGAAAATACTCAGCCTCGAGGAACTCAACGCGCCAAGAATTTTCGCGGAACTGGCCATGAAGCCGCGCGGCCTGGTGCTGGTGACCGGCCCGACCGGTTCGGGCAAATCGACCACGCTTGCCGCGATGGTCAACCACCTCAACGAAAACGAGTACGGCCACATCCTGACGATCGAAGACCCGATCGAATTCGTGCACGACTCGAAAAAATGCCTGATCAACCAGCGCGAAGTGGGACCGCACACGCTGTCGTTCAACAACGCGCTGCGTTCGGCCCTGCGCGAAGACCCGGACTGTATCCTCGTGGGCGAGCTGCGCGACCTGGAAACCATCCGCCTGGCCTTGTCGGCCGCGGAAACCGGCCACCTCGTTTTCGGCACGCTGCACACGTCGTCGGCGGCAAAAACCATCGACCGTATCGTCGATGTGTTCCCGGCTGAAGAAAAAGAAATGGTACGGGCGATGTTGTCCGAGTCGCTGCAAGCCGTCATTTCGCAGACCCTGCTGAAGACCAAGGATGGCAACGGCCGTGTCGCCGCCCACGAAATCATGATCGGCACGCCGGCCATCCGCAACCTGATCCGCGAAGCCAAGATCGCCCAGATGTACTCGGCGATCCAGACCGGCAGCAATGTCGGCATGCAGACGCTGGACCAGAACCTGACCGATCTGGTGCGCCGCAATGTCATCTCGAACGGCGCGGCCCGTTCGGCGGCGAAGACGCCAGACAACTTCCCTGGTTAAAAGTTAAAGGCCAATCCTATGGAACGCGACCAGGCATCAAAATTCATGTTCGACCTGCTGCGCCTGATGGTGAGCAAGGGCGGTTCGGACTTGTTCATCACGGCGGGCTTCCCGCCCGCAATCAAGATCGACGGCAAGATGACTCCCGTGTCGAGCCAGCCGCTGACGGCCTCGCACACGGCCGACCTGGCGCGCGCGATCATGAACGACAAGCAGACCGCCGGTTTCGAGCTGTCCAAGGAAGCCAACTTCGCCATCAGCCCGGGCGACCTGGGCCGCTTCCGTGTCTCCGCGTTCGTGCAGATGAGCTGCGTGGGCATGGTGCTGCGCGTGATCACCACTACGATCCCGAAACTGGCCGAACTGGAGCTGCCGGACATCCTCTCCGACATCATCATGACCAAGCGCGGCCTGGTCATCATGGTGGGCGCCACCGGTTCCGGTAAATCGACGACGATGGCCGCCATGGTGGGCTACCGCAACGAAAACAGCTACGGCCACATCATCACGATCGAAGACCCGGTCGAGTACGTCCACCCGCACAAGAATTGCGTCATCACGCAGCGCGAAGTGGGCGTCGACACCGACAGTTTCGAAGCGGCGCTGAAAAACTCGCTGCGCCAGGCCCCGGACGTGATCCAGATCGGCGAGATCCGCGACCGCGAAACGATGGAACACGCGATTGCCTTCGCCGAGACCGGCCACCTGTGCCTGGCCACGCTGCACGCCAACAGCGCCAACCAGGCGCTCGACCGCATCATCAACTTCTTCCCAGAAGAGCGGCGCCAGCAGCTGCTGATGGACTTGTCGCTGAACCTGAAGGGCCTCGTATCGCAGCGCCTGATTCCGCGCAAGGAATCGAAGGGCCGCGTGGTCGCGATCGAGATCATGCTGAACTCGCCGCTGATTTCGGACCTGATCTTCAAGGGCGATGTCCACGAGATC
>Ga0265780_10000984_pt1 | contig 41883 bp, 32 predicted proteins | sample P1T30metagenome_FD_192432 | JGI IMG/M metagenome (GOLD analysis project Ga0265780, IMG submission 192432) | Plant litter microbial communities from East Loma Ridge, Irvine, California - P1 T30 | ecosystem: Environmental > Terrestrial > Plant litter > Unclassified | place: USA: California...
GAAAAGCAAAAAAATACTCCCGCTTCACAAAGAAGGGGAGCATTTCATCAACTCGTTTGGTACCGCGAACCGGACTTGAACCGGTACGTCATTGCTGACACCAGATTTTGAGTCTAGCGTGTCTACCATTCCACCACCGCGGCACATGACTTGAGTTGCTACTGAAAAGTACCAACGTATTGTACAATAGATGGCAGTAGGAATAAAGATATGAACCCTGACAATAACGATTCGCTTGAACACCAACAGCAAAACCATCCGCAACCAGACGGAGACATATCGAACAGTGCCGGCACTCAGAACTCCGCGCCGGCTGATCATCGCAGTGCCGCGGCCAATGTCATCCGCAGCCAAATCGACGGCCTCTATGACCGTGACGTTCGCTTGAACGTCCCGACCCGCGAAGACGGGCCTGTCGGACGAACGCAGCAATTCGCGCAATCTCAGCCCGTCCAACAGCCCCAGCAATACGCCGCGCCCGCTGCGCAGCAAGCTGCCGCCGCAGCTGATCCGTCAGCCAACCCGTACCAACGTACACACACTCAGCATCCGCTCCCCGAAGCGGAGCAGTGGAAGCAATACCACACTGCGTGGCAGAACTATTACCAGAAATACTACGAAAATTATTACACGGCCGAAGCCGCGAAAAAACAACAGCAACCGCAGGTAACAGCCGTTTCCAACGACGGTTATTTTGCCGATCAGCCGCAACAAGAAGCCGAACCGGATACGCCGGAAATCCTATCGAACAATGAAGCGCTGTACGAACTCCGCCAAAAGCTGCTGGGCAAAGTCCAGGCTTCAGCTCAAAAAATCCGCAAAAGCCGCCACTTCGTTCCGATCACCGCCGCGCTTGCGGTCGTCCTCATCTTCGTCTTCCTTCAGTACAACCAGGTCTTCATTGCCAACGTGAAAGCATACGTCTCACCGGGCAGCGTCGATCCGCAGAACATCGTCGTCGATCCGAACACCGATGTCGCCGTCTCCGACGAAGCGCGCCTGATCATTCCGAAAATCAACGTCGACGTGCCGGTCGCATACGACGTCGGGACTGACAACGCATCACAAATGGCAGCCATGCAGAACGGCTTGGCGCACTTCCCGGTTGCCGGTGCCAGCAGCCACCCGGGCGAAATAGGGAATACCGTTTTGGCAGGGCACAGCAGCAACGACCTGTTTGACGGCGGCGACTACAAGTTCATCTTCGCGCAGCTCGACAAGCTGACGACCGGCGACACCATTTATGCCAACTACAAAGGCAAGCGCTACACCTATGTCGTGACCAAAACGTCCGTCGTCAAACCGACCGATGTCAACGCTCTGATTTACCCGACGAACAAACCTATCATGACCCTCATCACGTGTACGCCGCTCGGTACCGCACTGAACCGTTTGCTGGTGACTGCGGAACAAGTCAGCCCCGACCCGGCAGCAGCAGCCTCAGCGCCGGCAGGAAGCGGATCGGCAAGCGCCACAAGCTCCATTCCTGGCGACAGCGGCACCGTCTTCAGCCGCATGTTCGGCAACTAAGAAAAAACTCCCTTCTGCAGGGAGTTTTTCATTGCTTCGTATGAGCAGGTATTAATTCAAGACCATTGTCGCACGTTGCAGTTCGTAACGGTCGCCGTTCTTTACGATGCCGTACAGGAACTTGCCGTTCTGGCTGAGCGTCGCGTCGAAGCCGGGTTCCATGCTCATGATGACGTGCACGTTGGTGCCGTCGAATTCACGAATGGAAAGGTGTCCGTCGTAGACCGCCCACAGGTAAGCGTCATCGAGCCAGCGCAGCGTGTGCGCCGCGGTTTCGCTGGTTGATACGACAGCGTCGGTTTTGCGCTGGTATTCGACTTCAAAGCTCGTGAAGTTCGTGCCGGACTGCGTGACGAGCCGGTCGCCGCTGCCGCTGAAACCGAGCGTATCGACGTTGGCCGAGACTGCATAATCAGCAAATTGTTTCAAGCTGGAATTGTCGGCATCGCTGGAAGAAGGGTAGCGGCCTTTCAAAACAGTCACTTTGAGACCTTCAGCAATGGCGACGTAATCGCTGCTGTAATAACGCGTCGTATCGATGGATACCGCCGTCGTAAGGTCGTTCACGACGCGAAGGACGTGCGGCTCGTCATCACCGTCGCGGTAGATGCCCGCAACCTGGTGCGCAGCATTGGCAGGGTCGATACCGACATAGGTAACAATATCCGTGTCGTACAGGTCGAACGATTTCGCGTTCGTCACCAGGCCGCGTGAAATCGTACCGTTAGAAATGTCGAGCTTGCGGATCACGCCGTCGCTGCTCAGCCCGTAAAAGACATTGCCGCTCGTGCCGGAAAATTTCACTTGGTTCAAGCTCAAACTGAGTGAGCGCGAAATATTCTCGCTGGTGCCGACGTCCTGCGTATCAACAACCAAATATTCTGACTTGTCATTATATGCGTGCTTCACGATAACGTAGCGTCCACCGTCGTCCCATTCCTGCATGGTAAAGGTATGTTTGACATTTTGAGTCGCGGCATCGCTGTAGAGCGAAGCGGGGAGCGAGATCGTCGTCGTCTTGATGTCTTTGGCGCGCAGGTCAACGAGTTGGAATGTCGCCGCATCGGATTTCTCCTGCACCATCAGCCATTTGTTATCGCGGGAAGCGACTTCGCCGGCAACTTGCGGGTACTGCGCGACTGATTCGGTTTTCAGATCTTTCGGTACCAAACGGGCATAATCAAGCCATTCCAGCGTTCCGGCTTTCACGTCGATTTTTTTCTTCCACGTATCGTAGCCATCTTTTGAAATTTCGAACGAGTGCGTTCCGGCAATGACCGTCTGTTTGGTCGGCGTATTCGAATTGATCATTTTACCGTCGGTTTTGACGGAAGCGCCGTTCGGTGTGGAGTCGTATTGTACCAAGCCGCCCTGTTCAAGGTTGCCTTTGGCGCCGTCGATACGGTAGCCAAGGATGAATAGAATCGTCCCGGCGACGATGACGAGGACGGCGAATACCATGACGATATAGATGATGGTGCGGCGGATCAAGAGCTGTTTTTTGGAAGTTCGTTTAAACATATATGCCACTATTATAGCAGTCTGCATACATTTTTTAATCGGGGGTTGCATAAGCGGAATGATATTACTAATATAAGTGGTAATGTATGCGGGCGAATCCCATACTCATTTTGACCTGCGAGGAAGAAAAAAATTATGCAACCCAACAAAACGGTAACGATCAGCGGACGTATTTATGACGCCGTGACGGGATTACCACTCGAAAAGGCGCCAAAAGACGCGCCGAAGCCGGTATCGCCGGCAACCGTCAAAAAACGAGCGGCAGAAGTCGCCGCGGCAAGCGTTCACGCTCAACCGCAGAAATCCAAGACGCTGTACCGCCGCGTGAACAAAAAACCAGCGACCCATCACGACGTAAAACCGGCAGCCAAAGCACCGGCACAAAAAACAGCCGCAGCGCCCGTACGAACGACGACCGCCAAGATCACCAAGCGAACTGCCGGCCCTCGCCACATGGACATCTCCCGCAGCGCCTCCGTCTCCAAATTCGCGCCGCACCCCGTCGCCGCAGCCGTCAAGAAAGAAGCCGAAACGCCTGACGCCGCACCGAAAGCGCACCCCGTTGCCGCTCGGGCAGACGCCCGCGTCAGCGCGCCGAAAGCAGTAACACGCTCCAAAACGTCAAAGCAGATCAAAGACGAAGCGATCGCCACAGCCATTGCCGCTCCTGAACAGAAAGCGCCAAAGAAAAAACGCGGGTTCCACTGGTCACGCAAATTCACGATCATTTCAGCCGTCTTCGCAGTCCTCATCATCGGCGCGTACCTGACATGGGCGAACATTCCCAGCATCTCCGTCGGCTACGCTGCAGCCCGCGCCGGCATCAGCGCAACCTACCCGCAGTACAAACCTGACGGCTACCGCTTGAAGCAGCCGGTGACCTATAGCGACGGCAGCGTCAAATTGGTCTTCAAATCGAATTCCAGCGACAGTCAGTACGCCATCACCCAAAACCGCAGTTCTTGGGATTCGTCCGCGGTCCTGAACAACGTCGTGAAAAAAGCGGCCGGCGACAACTACGTCACCACTCAGGAAAGCGGCCTGACGATTTACTCGTACGATGACATGGCAACCTGGGTGAATGGTGGCATCCTGTACGCGATCGACAGCAACGCGCCGCTCTCCGGCGAACAGATCCGCCACATCGCAACCAGCCTCTAGCTGGTTCCACGAGCACCTTCGCCCCTGTTACTACAGGGGTTTTCGTGCTATCATAAAGGCACTATGTCAGATTCTATCCACCCCGTACGCACCCGTTTCGCACCAAGTCCTACCGGTTTCATGCACGTCGGCGGCATCCGCACGGCGCTCTTCGCATGGCTCCTGGCCCGCCAATCGAACGGCGCGTTCATTTTGCGCCTTGAAGACACCGACCAAAAAAGGGAAGTGGAAGGTTCTGCGGATCACATCATAAAGGCACTGGCCGCGCTCGGCATCGACCACGACGAAGGCCCTGACAACGGCGGCCCGTTCGCGCCGTACAAACAAAGCGAACGCTTAGGTATTTACCGTGCCTGGGCGCAAAAACTGATTGACGCCGGCCGCGCCTACGCCGACCCGTACACGCCCGAAGAATTGACCGCCTTCCGTGAAGAAGCCAAAGCGAACAAGAAAGCCTTTTTGTACCGTGACCACCGTCCGGAAAATCCCGCCCCATGGGACGGCACGACGCCGCTGCGTCTGAAATCGGAACCGAAAGCTTACGCGTGGCACGACGAAGTCCTCGGTGACCTTTCAACCGGTCCCGAAGTCATTGACGACATTATCCTTATCAAAAGCGACGGGTTCCCGACGTACAACTTCGCGCACATCGTCGACGACGCCGAAATGAAGGTGAGCCACATCATTCGCGGACAAGAATTCATCGCCAGCCAGCCGAACTACTTGAACATTTACGAAGCACTCGGCCTCGATTTTCCAATCTTTGCGACCATGCCGCACATCATGGCGGAATCGGGTAACAAAAAACTCGGCAAACGCGACGGCGCGAAAGACGTGCTCGACTACCTGACCGACGGCTACCTGCCGGAAACCATGGTAAACTTCATCGCCAGCCTCGGTTGGAACGACGGCACCGAACAGGAAATCTTCACTGTTTCCGAACTCATTGAAAAATTCAGCCTGGACCGCGTCCAAAAAAGCGGCGCCCGCTTCGACGAAAAACGGTTGGAATGGATGAACGGACAGCACATCCGCTTATTATCGCTCGACGACCTGTATGCTCGTGTTGACGATTTCTGGCCGGCATCGGCAGCAAACGCCGACGAAACGCACAAAAAACAGATCCTCGCACTGGTACAGGACCGTTTGAAGACGCTGAAAGACTTGGCCGTTCTGACCGACTATTTCTTTGCGGAACCGACGCCGGACGTTTCGATGATCGAAGGCAACAAGCAGCTCAAAAAACTGTCACGCGAAGAAACCGTCGCACTGCTGGAAGCAACAACCGCCGCACTCCAAGCCGTCGACAATTCCGACTTCACCCCTGACACCATTCAAAACGTTCTCAATGCGCTGCTTGAAACCACCGGCCAAAAACCGGGCATCCTGTTCAGCCTCATCCGTCTGGCCGTTTCTTGGGCACCGTTCAGCCCGGCGCTCAATGACACGCTGGCTGTTATCGGCAAAGACGCAGCGATTCGTCGCCTGAACACTGCCGCACAATCCCTTTAACCTGTCCGCTTTTTCGCGCCGTTACAAAGCGCAAGCGGAATGCTATAATGACGCACAGACATGTTCACACGAAAACAAACACGCGTCGTCACTGAAAGCACGCTGGGTTCGCCAAAGAAACCCAACTGGTTTCGCAGGCACAAAAAACTTGCCGTCCTTTTGAGCGTCGTGGCCGTCCTTCTTATTGCCGGAGGAGTCGCAACCGCGCTGTATTTCGTCAACAAAAAACCCGCCGAACCCGCACCTACTAAGGTCGTGAAGCCGGCAGAAAAACCCGCGCCCATCAATTATTATTCGCCGCTGACCGGTGCGAAGGTGACTGACGAAGCAGCTACCAAGCAAGCCGTCACCGCCATCATGCTCGAAAACAGCCCCGATGCGCGTCCGCAATCCGGCCTGAAAAATGCCGGCGTCGTATTTGAAGCCATCGCCGAGGGCGGTATCACGCGCTTTGCAGCAATATACCAAGAAGACAAACCGGGCCTCATCGGGCCAGTCCGCAGCGTTCGCGCATATTACGTTGACTGGATAGCCGCCTTCAATGCCAGCATCGCCCACGTCGGCGGCAGCGCCGCGGCTTTGAAAGAAGTACGAAACGGTTCGTACCGTGACATCGACCAGTTCTTCAACGCCGGTTCATACTACCGGGCAACTGACCGTTATGCGCCTCACAACGTCTACACGACCTTCGCAAAACTCGATGCCCTGAACGCAACAAAGGGCTATACCAGTTCCACCTTCAGCGGCTTTACCCGCAAAGACAGCACTGCAGCCGCAACTCCCGCGGCAACCGCCGTGAACGTGACCATCAGCAGTGCCGCATATAACAGCGCCTACGCTTACAACAAAACGACGAATACGTACGACCGTTCGGAAGGCGGCGCTCCGCACATGGACCGCGAAGCCGGCCAAATCAGCCCGCGCGTCGTCATCGTCATGAAAATTCCGGAACGGACCGTAAAAGAAGACGGCTACCGCGAACAGATCGACACCATCGGCAGCGGGCAAGCGACCATCTTCCAAGACGGCACCGTACAACAGGTCACCTGGAGCAAAGCCAGCAAAACCGAGCAGATAAAATTCACCGACGCCGAAGGCAAAGACGTGCCGCTCGCTCGCGGCCAAACATGGCTGACATCGGTTCCGCAGAACGGGGGAGTCACATGGCAATAACGCGTCCCAAACTCGCCAAAGATTTTTGGCCGTACTTCAACAACGTCGTCGGCACGGTCATCGTCGTGTCGCAAATCATCGTCATCGCCTTGATTGCCGCGATCTTATATATCATCGGATTCTTGAACTACAACCCGTACGCATTCTTCGGCGTCATTTTGACTGAAGCCGTGTTCGGCACGCTCGGTTCATTGGCCGTTTATTACGTCGTCTCGCGCCCGGTCCGCGACATGCTCGCCGCTGTCGTGCACGTCTCCGGGGAACCGACCACCACGCCGCCGCCCAACCCGAACGACGGACGCTTCCAAAAGAACGGCTTCAAAGAAGTGCTGCAAACAATCTATCAGTTGGCGGGCAATGAAACATCTTCCCTGAGCGTGCCGTCGATCCCTGCCGATTCGAACGCCATGCCGCTGCCACCGAATGCCGCTTCAGTGCTTGAAAACGCGTTGAACGACACGTCATGCGGCTTCGTGATCATGAACCAGAAACGCGATATTACGTTTGCCAACAAAGCGGCACCTATTAACCTCGAACCGAACGGCGACCGCTCACTCAGCCTGATTTTTAACGGCCAAGAAACGCTGGACGCATGGCTGGCTGATTGCGAAAAGAACGCCGTCCACGCCGAACGCACCTGGGCGCGCGTCCCGAACAAACTGCCGGAAGAAGAAGGCCGTCGGTTCTTCGACGTCGTCGCGTCCTACGACAAGGGCGCCGAGAGCGAAGTAATCCTGACACTCATCGACCGCACGCTACTCTACAACGTCGGTGAACAGGAGCTTGATTTCATCGCCTTCGCCGCACACGAACTGCGCGGACCGATCACCGTCATCCGCGGTTACCTGGACGTGCTGGAAGACGAACTCAAAGACGTCTTGAAGGACGACCAGCACATTCTGTTCCACCGCCTCACGGTGTCAGCAAACCGTTTGTCCGGCTACATCAACAACATCCTGAACACCTCGCGCTACGACCGCCGCCACTTGAAGATGCACCTCGCGGAAACGACCCTGCATGACGTCTACGACACGATCCGTGACGACATGCAAATGCGTGCCGACGCGCAAAACCGCCTGCTCTCCGTCAGCATTCCCGAAAGCCTGCCGACGATCGCCGGCGACCCGGCCAGCCTGAGCGAAGTCTTCGGCAATCTGATCGACAATGCCATCAAATACAGCAATGAAGGCGGCGCGATCAACGTGGCGGCCACGCCGAAAGGCGACATGGTCGAGATTGCCATCGAAGACCACGGCATCGGCATGCCAGCCAGTGTCATCGGCAACCTGTTCCAGAAGTTCTATCGCTCCCACCGCTCGCGGGAAACCGTTGCCGGAACCGGTATCGGCCTGTATATTTCCAAGGCGATCATCGAATCGCACGGCGGCACCATCAGCGTCCGCAGCGAAGACGGTCGCGGCTCCGTGTTCACCGTTCTGCTGCCGACCTACGCCTCGGTTGCCGCGAAGCTGAAATCGGGCGATAATAACCAGGGAATGATCGAACAGGGCAGCGGCTGGATCAAGAACCACGCAATGTACCGCGGATAACATAAACGACAGAGGAACCCGACATGGCAATCAAAACGATACTTATTGTAGAAGACGACCGATTCATCGGCGAAATGTACGTGCGCAGCTTGAAGAAAGCCGGCTACGAAATCGACTGGATGGTCGACGGCAACGACGGCCTGATTGCCGCCCGCAACAAAACCTACGACCTGCTCTTGCTGGACGTGATGCTGCCGGAACGGCGGGGGACTGACATCCTCGATTCGTTACGAGGCAAAGAAGACCTCATCCCTCATACTAAAGTGATCATCTTAACTAATTTTGAACAGGATGACGAATCTCGCATGGCGATGGAAAAGAAAGCCGACGGCTACCTGATCAAAGCCGAAATCACGCCGAGCAAACTCTTGTCCGTCATCCGCCAGCTCGACGAGCCGTCATAGCGTGGCGGAAAACCATTACGTTGATCCGGGCGACCAGCATATCGCGGCTGAAGGCGTTGAAGACCACAGTGAGCTGACGACGAATTACCTGGAGGCAAAGCACGAAACCCTCGGGCCGTGGATGCAAGAAGACGAACGGCAAAAAGCATTTGAAAAAGACCGATCGGATATCATCAAAGGATTGCGCGCAGCATCGGTTCCTATCGGGCTGTTCGTCAGCATTCCCGTCGTGCTCGGCATTCTGATCGGCCAGTTCGCCCTGACCAGCGTTCCGGCAAACGACCCGAATGCCATGGCGTACGTCATCGGGCTGATTTTTGCCGTCGGCATTGCCGGCATCATCACCGTCTCATTATTCAGATGGGTCAGCCGCACGTTCTACAATCACAGCTTGCGTGCGCTGCCCATCACTTTGACTATTTTGGCGTGCGTCGCGTTTTTGGTGACGCCGCTGTTTGCGCTCGGCAACACGCTGATCGGAGGACTGGCAGGATACGCGGCAGGGCTCGGCGGCATTCTCTTGGCGGGCATTGTGATTTCGGTGCTCAGCATCTTCGTGTGGACCATGCCGAAACTTTCGGGCGTCGTCAAGCTCAGCTTCCTGTTCTTGCTGCTCGGCGTTTCAGTCGCCGCACAGTACGCCCCGTAACTGCAGCACCTAGACTTCGAGAAGGGTTTTTGGTAGAGTAATACAGTTCATGGTCTCATCGTCTAACGGTTAGGACACCAGGTTCTCATCCTGACAATCGGGGTTCGATTCCCCGTGAGATCACCATAAGTGAAAAATCATTTGAAACGTCCTTCGGGGCGTTTTTGATTACCCTGTAAAACTCGTTGATTGATGGGGTGTAAACTCTATGGCTTGCTAGTAGGATGTCTCAACAAAGGCAACCGCCAAAGCAATGGCGAAGATACAGCTTAAGGAGTACAGAAATCTTACACGAGGAAAGCAGTTGAGCCATGAAGAAAAGCACAACGTATATCTTAAGATTATTCAGTCACGAACTGGACTCGCGAAGGATCAAGATGAGGCCTACGAAGTTATTGGATTAGCACATGACTTTGCTAGTAAAAGAGACGGATTCTTGGATGCTGATGTGAATCTTGTATGGGTAGTTATTGCTATGTGGGCGAAAGAGCAATCGATGCATGGCAAGCAAATTAACGGGGATACTCTCACTAACGTGTACCGAGCAGTGCGTAGCGTAATTAATGAAGCGTTATAGATATTTTCGTATAACCAAAAGATGCTAGGTTTCGGCGATTTTCATCTGGTATAACGGACTACCTTTAGTTACCATACTTATACTCAATACCGATTCTTAAAGCACAATAACACTTAGGACCATAAACATATCAATTCCACAACAAGCCTGTATAATACTTACATGACTATGCTGACAAACATCCTCTCAAAACTGACTGCACTTGTCGAATCAAGCAAAACCTACATGATCGATGGATCCCTAAATAGGAATCTACTTGCAGCGGATGCGCGTAAATACAATCCTGAATTATTGAATCTCCTGCAAAAGGACTCTGAGGTTAAGGAGCACTTCTTTGTCACTACCGATGGAGGGCTTATATTCAAGAAAGATGTCTTCCTACAGTTCATTACAAATAAAGAGTTCTTACCGGACAGTTACACAAAATACAAGATCAAGATTGGGCTCGGAGCTGAGGACGGATCACTATTATCCGAGAGTGGTGATGTTGTACTTAATTGGCCATATAAAGATGCAATCCTCGAGGGCGGTCAAGACAAGGAGGACCAGACACGAAGCGAGGTATTCTTCAATGAAGTGCTCGCGCCGGATCAAATCACACGCCTGCTTGATGACAAAGTTTTTACCAATTGGAAGAGATATGATCAAGACGGAGAGCACGAACTCGATGAGCTTAAGGATGACGACAATTTAATCATCAAGGGTAACAACCTACTGGTAATCCATAGCCTATCTAAACGATATGCGGGAAAGGTAAAATTGATTTACATTGATCCGCCATATTATTTCAGGAAAAACAAAGCGGCCGATACGTTCCAATACAACTCTAACTTCAAGTTAAGTACATGGCTTACGTACCTTAGGAACCGTCTGGCTGTATCAAAAGACCTTCTCTCAAACGACGGTACTATTCTTGTGCATATGAATGAAGACGGTTTCGCGTATCTTAAGATATTAATGAATGAAGTTTTCGGATCTAACAATTTTGTTGAAACTTTTATATGGCGAAACACGGATAATCCCGACTCTTTATCGAAGAAATCAAGAGCCGCAACCGAATATATAGTTGCTTTTGAAAAGAAATTCACAGGATCTCGACAATATATTGGTAAAGATACAGAAAACGGAGATGGCCCCATTCTACATACAGGAAATAAGGTTAAGACCCTACTGTTCCCAAAGGGTTCGATAACATTCAAAATTCCTGACCAAACTATACCTGCCGGACGTCCCGATCGCGTAGATATATTAGATGAATTCAAGATCATAGACGGTATTAACGACAGTGACGTACGGCTTTCTGGCGAGTTTACATGGACACAAGAAACTCTTGATAGGGAACTAGCTAACGGCGCGCAAATTATCATCAAATCAGACAAGTTCTCTGTCCGTGCTCAAAAACCCGAAGGAAAAAGCATGGCACCTGAGAAGTTTATTGACTCTACATATCTCAGCAAGGCGATAGGTGTAGGTAGTAACGAGGACGCCAACTCGCATCTAAAGAAAATGGGGCTGTCATTCACGAATTCTAAGCCAGAATCAGTTGTTGCATTCTTCATACGCGCCATGACCGATGAAAATGATTTAGTGCTTGATTACTTTATGGGATCCGGTACGACGGCCGTCACGGCACATAAAATGAAGCGAAGGTATATTGGAATCGAGCAAATGGGGTATATCGACGATACATCAATCAATAGGCTAAGAGCGGCAATCTCCGGAGAGCAGGGTGGTGTAAGCGCTCAGTTCAATTGGAGTGGTGGCGGAAGTTTTGTCTATGCAAGTATCATGAACAATGCAAATAAATTCCGTAAGCGTGTCGAAATGGCAAAAAATGATATTGACTATATTGATCTGCTTAAAGAGGCTACAGCTTCGTCATTCCTAAGCTACCGCGTCGACCCAAAGAAGCTCAATGAAGATGAATTTCGCAAGCTCAGTTTCGCCGAAAAGCGCCGTCTATTACTCGAATTGATCGATAACAACACCCTCTACGTAAACTACGAGGATATCAACGATCCAAGTTTCAAAATCAGCGAAAAAGATAAAGAGTTCAACAAGAAGCTTTACGAAAAGAATAGTTAAGAGGATTACTCCAAGCCATGAACAACAATCCTCGAGACAAAATGCTGAAAAGTGATGAGTACGACATCCTGAGTCGTTTTCAAGGTGGATTTAAATCCGTCCCCGAACATGTTTCACTCAATCTCCGTCACGACCTGCGACCATACCAGATAGAGGCTCTAGGGCGCTACCTGCACTACTATGACAATGATCAGAATCGTGATCGTACACGTGGCATGCAGTTGCTATTTAACATGGCGACCGGATCTGGCAAAACGATGATCATGGCAGCACTTCTCCTCGACCTATACAAACGAGGCATGAACAAGATTGTCTTCTTTGTGAATACAACAAACATTCTCGAAAAAACTCGTGAGAATTTTCTAGAGTCATCATCAAGCAAGTTCCTATTTGCGGAGAAAATTGTCATCGACGGGAAGGTTGTGAATGTTCGTGAAGTAACAGACTTTTCAGATGCACGCGAGGATGCTATGAATATTGTTTTCACGACAATTCAAAGGCTACATACGACATTAAAATCTCCAAAGGAAAACGGTCTTACATATGAAGACTTAGCTGATCACGATCTCGTACTCTTAAGCGATGAAGCACATCACCTCAACGGTGATACAAAAGCACTAAATGCAGACGAGAAGAAAGATAATACCTCATGGGAGAGTACCATTAACTCAGTCATGAACGGTAATGTAAAGAATCATCTATTCGAATTTACGGCCACTATCGACCTGGATGACAAAGAGATTTTCTATAAATACAAACAACGCATCATTTACCGTTATGATTTACGAGCGTTTCGTGAAGATGGTTACAGTAAGGACGTTTGGATTTACGACGTTGCCGCCGATCTAATGGATCGTGCGATTCAAGCAATGATCATATCGCAGTATCGAAAGAAGATTGCACTAGCTTCCGGTGTGCGGCTCAAGCCTGTCGTTCTCTTCAAATCTTACCGAATTGCAGATGCGAACGAATTTTATGATGAGTTTATATTGAAGGTAAAATCACTCTCACAAAATGACATCGAGAAGCAAAGGAAACTTGCTAGCGGGATTCTTGAACGTGCGTTTAACTATTTTGATCAAGAAGCTATAAGCTTGTCAGATCTTGCTGATGAATTACGATTCGATTTTACAGAGGAACGATTACTCTCTGTCACGAAGAAGGCAGTCACACCCGAAGACCAACAAAAGCTAAACTCACTCGAAGATCGTGAAAATGAAATTCGAGCAGTGTTCGCAGTTGATGTCCTTGATGAAGGCTGGGACGTGCTTAACTTATTCGACATAGTACGCCTGTATGACACGCGTGACAGTAAGGTTGGTCGTCCTGGCAAGACTACAATGCGCGAGGCACAACTTATTGGCCGCGGCGCTCGTTATTATCCGTTTGCCCTGGATAGTGACGAGGACTCACGATTTGTACGCAAATTCGATGACAATGAGCTTGAGCCACTCCGTGTAATTGAACAACTACATTATCACTCAGCAACTAATCCAAAGTATATTCAAGAGATTCGCCAAACACTTCGCGAAGCTGGTATTATGCCTGACGTAAACACGGTTAAGCGGGAAATTAACCTCAAAGATTCATTTAAAAATACTCTCACCTACAAGAGTGGAGTTGTATGGAAAAATGATCAAATCGAAGCTACTGCGATTCCTGAACAAATTGCATTGCTTGGGGGTCAAGGATATAAGCTGCAAGATATCTATGACATATCCGTACCTGTAGGCATATCCCATGACCGTCAGATTTTCGTAGATAATAGCGACCTCGAAGCACAAACTCGGAGCGAAGAATACACGTTTAACGTTACCTTCTCGCGTTTCCCGAAAAACCTCGTTCGCTATGCCGTAGATCGTAACAAGAAGCTTCGTTACGACATCGTAGCCAAAAAAATTAGCGGCCTGAGCAGTCTAGAAGACTTCCTGAAGGGCGATAAGCAACTAGGCGGCGTGAAGATTGCCATAACCGCAGGGGTTGATCGTTACGAAAAGCTAAACACGGATGAACGTCTTTTCATTGTCGAGAAGCTACTCACACTCGTAGCGGATGATATCGCCCTGAACAAAAAGAGCTTTGAGGGGACAAACGAGTTCAAGCCACACCCTATCAGCGAAGTATTTGAAGAGCGCGTACTGCGTAACTATACGCTTACTGACAACGACGCTGAATTTGGTGTACCGCAGTCATATCCAGCTAGCCCCGAAGGTAAACATACGCGATACTACCTCGATCTTGCAAAAGAAGATTGGCATGCATATGACGAGAACTTCGGAACTTCAGAAGAAAAGCAATTCGTACTACTCATGAAGAATTTGATCGATGAGCTTCGAAGGAAGTGGGATGATATCTACCTTGTTCGAAACGAAGGATCATTTAAAATCTTTGAGTTCGGCAAACCCGGCCGAGCCTTTGAACCCGACTACGTACTATTCGCCAATGACAAGCGAGATGCATCCGTATCGTGGCAAATATTTATTGAACCTAAAGGTGGCCACCTAATCGAGCATGATGCATGGAAACAGGACTTCTTATTAAAAATTAGTGAAGATGTGAAGGTGATCGGCGAAAACTCAAAAGCTCGCATAGTTGGTGTACCGTTCTATAACAATAAGGACGAGTCGAAGTCCCACGCAGTACAAGAAGCACTAAAAGCACTGTAATCAATTGCACCGACAACCACATCAACCCAGTCGATTGTCATTACATTTCGAAAAAATACAGTATAGAAAAATCGGCTCCAATATACCCCTCGTTCACACACGACTGAACGTGAATATAGGCTGAGCCTCCCGTACCCCACGTCGCCAAACTGAGCATTAAGAAATGTAGTCATTCAAAACAATGACTAGATATCTACATACTCGTATACTAGGTGTCCTTAGGGGACTGGGATTATACGGAAACTACTTTCTAATCCGTAACTTATAGCTCTCATAGAGGGGGTGAAGTATTGCTCGCCAACGTCTCCCTTCTTCAACCAAGGGATGTAAACTTTCAGTCAGGTGGGTCACCATGCGTGAAATTATAGTTAGAGATTAACTTCATGAGTGGATCTCTATTTTTGTTTTAGGACTATACTGTAACTATAAAAGAAGGAGTATATGATGAGTTCCATTGCTGCGAATCCGTACGTAAACTTTCAAGGGCGAGCCAGGGAAGCGCTGGAACAGTACTACAACGCACTGGGCGGCACCCTCACGCTGTTGACTATGAGTGAAGACGGTTCGCTGAAAAAAGCGGAGTCAGGCGATTCAATCATGCACGGTGCGCTTACCTCTGACGGCCTCCTTATCATGGGTTCAGACGGTCATCCTGATTATCCCGTCACTTCCGGCGACAATATCGCAATCGCACTGTCAGGCGATGATCACGAGCGTCTTTCTGCTGCATTCGACGCATTGTCAGCGGGCGGTCTTGTCAAACAGCCGCTTAAGCAAGAGTCATGGGGCGATGCGCACGGCTATTTTACGGACACATTCGGCATCAACTGGATGGTGAACATTTCACCAAGCTCAGAAATAAAAAACGGATAAAAAATACGGCCAATTCACCGAAGGTATTTGAAAACGGCTTCGCATCATGCGAAGCCGTTTTTATTGTCCGCCCCTTCGCATTCAACAATTTGAATAAAAAGGGGTAGAACAGAGAGGGTCTCACTGCGCCACCTTGAGCACATCCGTATTACCAGACATGCTCGACTTCGACGACCCGGAGGTCATCGGTGATACGGAATACAACCGCGTACCCGTCGAACAGATACGGCCGTGACGTCGCGACGTAACTCATTACTCCGGCATCGTTGCGATAGCCATAGCGGCTCGCTCCATGTCCAGGAAGACGCACCTTGACGCCCCGCAAGAAAACGGGGAAATCGACTTTCGGACGCAACCGCAATGACCGCACGATGCTCAGCAGCAGCCAGGCGTCGTGCCAGTGACGAAGGTCACGGGCAAGCCCCGCATCAATTCGCGCGCCGCAATGCATAATTGCGAGCTGATGAACGCGCGACACATCCGCCAGCATCGCTTTAGCCGAACCGTACTGCTTGGGATTCATAAGATCCGTGGTTTTGAGTGCAATACGAACTCCCATGGGGGATCCTCTCTGTTGAAGTGCTCTTAATAACTCGACATGTTATGGAATTGCTAAGACATCACTATTCCAACATACGTTTCGCATCGTAGCAAGCACAAGCGTATTGTAACAACCGCTTACGGTCTTTGCCTGCAATTAATTTCTTCATACCCGCCTTTTTCGCCAAAAAGGCGACAGATCACCCCAAAAGTGCGATAATGGATGCTTGATGAAAACTACTCTGCAGACAGCCCAGAATATCGAACATCGGGACACCGATTATTTGCATAATCTCGAGCAGTATATTGCCGACGGCAACAAAGCGGACGTCTTGTACGAGCACCAAAAAGCAATCATTCGTGACACCGCCGCGTTCCTGCGTACCGGCAACCGGCGCGGTTACATCGAGGCGCCAACGGGCACGGGGAAGACAGTCCTGTTTGTGACACTGGCAGAAGCATTCAGTTATCACGCGGAACGACCGCCCAAGATTCTGGTCGTCACTCCTACAAAAGACCTCGTTCGCCAAACGCTCGGCGGAACCATCGGCGACAAAGGCTTCGCCGGTTTCGCCCCCGACATGCGCGTCGGTACGTTTTACAGTGATACGCCGTCCGGCATGCGTGACTTGGATGCGCAGGTCACTATTACCACGTATGCGTCGTTGGCCCGGCTCGCAGCCGCCCGCGTCATCGAAACCGACGAAGAAGGCGCTCGGCGCACGAAACTGGTAAACCTCGTCGATCAGGAGTTCGATATCATTTTCCTTGACGAGGGCCACAAAGCGCTGGGCACAGGCAGTCGCCAAATCATTTCGGACATCAGCCAGGAAAAACTGATCATCGGCTTTACTGCCACGCCTGATTACCATGCCTCGCGCAGCCTGGAAAGCCTGCTGCCGTCGCTCATCCACCGCCTGGAACTCAAAGAGGCTATCGAGATGAACATGCTGTCACCGGTCATTCCCGTCGCCATTCCGGCTCCCAAAGCGCCTTCTTACGAATTCGCGCTCAGCGCCATGGGGGAATACGAAAACAAAAGCCTGAAGCAGCTGATTTACAATGAGGCCCGTAACCGCATGGTCGTTTCGCTCGCCGCCGAACTGATTGAAGCCGGCAACACGCCGATCATCGCCTGCGTGCCTGGCGAAACCATGGCGCACCCGCGACTCGTCGCCGATCTGCTTTCCGAGCAGTTCGTCACGGACGAACAAGGGGTTCCGCGCCCGATCCGCGTGCACGCCATCACCAGCGCCATTTCCGCCGCCAAGCGCCAAAGCATCTACGCCGAGCTTGAAAAGGGAACCGTCGACGCGCTGACCTACATCGACGTTCTGACAGAAGGATGGGACAGCCAGCGAGCCAACGTCATCATCAACGCCCGCCCGACCAGGTCTTTGGTTGCCGCGCGCCAACGCATGGGCCGCATCTTGCGCAACAAGCCCGACAACCGGCCGGCACTCGCTATCGACATCGTCGACTCCATCGCCTCCAGTACCGCGCCGCAGGTCTCTATGGCCGATATCTTCACGTTGCCGAGCATCAAAAGCGGCGCGGTGATCGGCGATATCGACACGCCGCACACAACGGCCACTGAAACAACCATTCAGCACATTGCAGATACGTACGGTTCGATCGAAACGATCATCAACAATTACACGCTGTACGCAGAACTGCTCGAATCACTCCCGAAGCTGTCGCGCGGCCAAGCGACCATCAAGCAAGACGGAAAGATTCGCACCTTCGCCTCTGCAGGGCGGCTCTTTACGCGTCTCAACGTCGACTCTTTCGTTCTGGAGCACTTGCGCCAACATCACCCCATAGAGGTCCGTGAGGTCCGTCGCAATTTCGAAGTCGTCGAAGCATACGATGAAGACCAGATCCAGGAGTTATTGGCTGATTTTCCCGACGCGGTTCACACCGGCATGGGCTTGAAAGTAGGGGATACCTCATTCGTCAGCCTGAACGAAATCGTCAACATCATTCAACGGAAATACTCGTTCGTCGATGCCAGCTACCGAACCGTCGAAGCGATGGCGCACGAAGTTGTCAAAAGCGATGCGGAACTGCATTTTACCAAGCGTTTTCGGGCTCGCACGCACCGCGGCGTCATTTTGTACACTGCGCAGACCATGGTGTCCGTCGACGTCGGCCAGACGATCGTCTCCATGCATAAAGACGTCTAACTTCAGCTATCCTTAAGCATCTTAATGCTGTTGTGAAAAACGTTGCTCTACCCCTTAAAGAAGCGTATACTGAACCCATGTATCATAGCCATAAGGGGCATAGGGGAACTGGATAGATAAGACACGATGAGTAGGCTTCCAAATCCAGGCGGAGATAACGGGCAATGGGGTGTCATTTTAAATGACTTCTTAAGTGTTACTCACGCCACGGACGGAACCGTCAATCCGGGCGTCATCACCAAAGCCAATCTCGTCGCGGCCGTACAAACGTCGCTCGGCAAAGCGGACACCGCGCTCCAGAGCGTCACCAAATCGGACGTCGGGCTCGCCAACGTCGACAATACGTCCGACCTCAACAAGCCGATTTCGACGGCGACCCAAACAGCGCTGAATGGAAAAATCGGCAGCAGCAACGGCACCATCTTGAACGACATCGTCGTGACGCAGGCACAAATGGACGCGCTCATCGCCAACGGCACCGCCGTCGCAACCACCAGGTACACGATCGTAGGATAACGGCATGGCAATTCTTTTCGTTCAATCCCAGCAAACAAACAGTATCGGCGGCACGAACATCGCGGCGACATTTACTCGCACACCCGTACCCGGCAACCTTTTGGTCGCGTACTACGCCGCAAACTCGGGCAACGTCACGCCGACCTTGAGCGGCTGGACGGCAATGACCTTTGCGGGAACAGGCACCAACGCCGTCTCTGAGTTGATGTTCTACAAAATTGCCGGCGCCTCGGAATCGGCGACCGTCACGACCACCTCCGCCTCAGCAACGGCAAGCCTTGTCATCCTCGAATACTCGGGCGTCGACCAAGTGAACCCGCTGCTCATACAGAACGCCGCGGTCACCGCAACGGCAAGCACGACTTACACCACGCCTTCGGTCACGCCGACGGCGGGCGCAGAAGCACTCGTCATCGCGGCCGTCATGCAAAAGCAGAACACGAACACTGCTTTCACCTCGCACCGTATCAACGGCAGCGCTACCGGCGTCACGCTCAGGTCGAACCCGAATGCCACCCTGAGGCAGGATGCGACCGTATTCGACTTGTTCGTGCCGTCGACGACCGGTTCGTACGTCGGTACTGCCGTGCAAGCAACCAGCCTGAACGGGGCAGGGGCAATCGCCATCTTCAAAGCCGCGCCGATTCCCGGTAAATACCTGGCGTCAGAAACATGGACCGGGACGACCGGCGCAGCCTGGCCGAGCCAGTGGTCGCAAACGGCCAATGCGACGGACGGTACGGCGACAATTCAAGCCAATACCGGTCGTTTGACTACTTCGACGGCAGCATACCTCCCGGGTGGCCAAAAATTGACCGCCGTATCAGCGGTAAACCAACGCCTTTTGCTGGACTTCTCACTTGCGGTCAACTCGGAACACTACCTGTACGTTGCCATGCGATCCTCAGGAGCTTTCGGCACCGCGGGCGCATTTGGCACCGAATATTACTTCAACATGTTCCTCCCGGGTACGACATTAGAAATTGGAACGCACCAGGGAACGACTGCCGAAAACGTATTGGCTGACGTCACGGTCAGCGGGGGAAGCCCGACGGCCACGGTGCACATTGATGCCGCAATCATAGGTTCGCAGATGACCGTCTACGTCTGGACGGATTCAAACGCGAAACCGTCGACGCCGTCTTACACGCTCACGAATACGGCGATTACCGGCGCGGGGACCGTCACGCTGTCCCAGGCGGGCGGGGCTGCCGGCGCTACTCGCTATTCCACCTTCGACAACTTGTATTTGACCACCGGTTTGGCGCTGTCGAACACGACTGCCCCGGCCATTACCGGCACCGCGACAGTATCGAACGTTCTGACCGTTTCCAACGGATCATGGTCCGCGACGCCAGACAGTTATTTGTACCAGTGGTACCGCGACGGCATCGCGATCGCCGGCGCCACAGCGAGCACATACACCTACACGTCCAACGATTCGGGTACGGCTCTGACCGCGTACGTTCAAGCAGTCAAAGCGGAATACGCAACCGGCGGCGCAACCTCCAACAGCGTCGCCAGCGCACCGAGCGCACTCAGCAACACCGCAGCACCGACCATTACCGGCACGACCACGCTTGGCAGCGTATTAACGGCAACCAACGGTACCTGGTCCGCGACGCCGGACAGCTACACGTACCAGTGGAACCGGAGCGGAGCAGCCATTTCCGGCGCAACGAGCCAGACGTATACCATCGTCAGCGCCGATGTCGGCGCGCCCGTCACCGTCACGGTGACCGCCATCAAAGCAACGTACACCAACGGGACGGCAACATCAGCTTCCGTGACGCCGACCGGCACCTCTTTCTCCAACTCCGCGCTCCCCGTCATTTCAGGGACTCAAACCACCGGCCAAACTCTCACCGTCAGCAACGGCACCTGGTCGCAAACGCCTGACAGTTACGCGTACCAATGGAATCGTGACGGCGCGGCCATTGCAGGCGCGACGGCACAAACCTACGTGCTCCAAACGTACGACCAAGGCTTGCCGATAACGGCAGTCGTCACGGCGACGAAGAGCGGTACGAACGTCGCGGCAACCGCTGCGGCAGTCACCCCCTCGGCCGCAACGGTCAGTGACAAAATGACGGTCTGGAAAGCGGCGCTTGCCAATCGCGCGACCGCTCCGGCATCTTTCGTTTCAATGGGCGGCCTGACGACGGAAGGATTAGGTGCATCAGGGCGTACGACCAGGTGGATCGCCCGATTACGCGACGCCCTCAGGCGCAACTACCGCACGACGGGCATCATGGGCGGGGAAGGGTACCTGCCGGCCGGTTTTGCCGTCGGCGGATCTTCATGGCCGGACTGGTATACCAGCAAAACGGGAACGGTCACGTTCCTCATCTGGGCTGCAAACCTCGGCTATCGCAACATGAGCCTGAGCAATTCATCCAGCATTACGTACACGTTCATTGGGACGGATATCGATATCGCGTATTCCAGCGGCGATACCGCTTTTTCCTATGCCATCGACGGAGGAACGCCCGTTGCGGTCGCGAACGACCCGACGTTTACGACCGATAAAATACGGTCCGTCACCGGGCTGACTGCCGGCACGCATACCGTCACGATCAGCACGAACGCCAGCCAGACGGCCGTCATCAACGGTTTCTTCATCTATAACGGTGACCGGAACAAAGGCATCCACATGATTGATGCCGGCCACTCGTACTTCGCGACGTCCAGCTATGCCGGTGACCTTCCGAATTACCTGAAAGCGTTGAAAACCGCCTCGCCGTCACTCCTTACCATTGAATTCGGCATCTATGACGCGTCGTACAGTGCGCCCGTAGCCGATTTCAAGAAACAGCTGCAAACTTTCATCAATGCGCTGCAAGGCTCATGGATGTACACCGCGCCCAACACGGTGCCTTCCATCCTCGTCATTGCGTCCTACCAGCCATCCTCCAGCAACACCAGCAATTATCCGGCAGCCTGGTCACAATACGTTGCCGCGATGCAAGCCGTCGCGAACACGGCGCAGGTCGGCTTCTTGGACCTTTCCGCAACCATGGCGCAAGCCGATACTTCAGGAACGAGTTATTACAATGGCGACGGGCTGACTTTGAAAGATTACGGGCACTACAAAGTTGCCGACCTGGTGTTCAAGGCAATCACCGACGGCACTGCCGGGTACTTGCAGGGGCCGCAAACATGGTACCGCGCGCTCGCGAACCGGGCCAGCGCTCGGCAAAATGGACCGGAATCGGGGACTCGCTCACGGAAGGCCAAGGCGCTTCGTCCATCGACAAGACATGGGCTTCCATTGTCTTCAAAACCTTGCGCGCCAACTACCCGGTTTTGAATGTGCCGGGCGGCTTCGGCTATCGTCCCGGCCAGTACAACGTCTATTCGCCCGATTCGACGTGGACCAATTGGTACAGCGCTTCAAGCGGCGACTTCTATCAGAATGATGCCGGCGCAGGCCCGGGCTACCGCCTGACGTACTTGGTACAAAACGCCAGCCGAACCTATCCGTTCTTTGGCACGGACATCGACGTCTGGGTCAACAACGGCGGCGGCACGATCCGTTACAGCATTGACGGGGGAGCGACGACCGACGTGGCGACAGCGAATGACGGCGGCGTGACCATCAGCTCGAAAACGGGTCTGACACGCGGCCAACACAGCATCACGATTACGACTCCTTCGTCGGGTGGCGCGTCATTCAGCGGCTTCATGATATACGACGGGGACCGAACCAAGGGCATTCAGTATTATGAAGGGTCGCACAGCGGCGCGAAAACATCGCTGTACCTGAGCGACTTGCCGCATTACCTGCAAAACATGCAGACGATCGCTCCGTCACTCATCACCATCAGCCTGGGCGACAACGACTCGGCGACGGACGACGTCGGCACGGTCATGAACAACGTCACGACGCTGGCAGGAGCATTGGCTGACCTGCCCGGTTTGCCATCGATCGTCTTCATCGCGCCGTACTTCTTCGGCAATAACATCAGCGTCTCGACACAGGCGCAGTACAACGAAGGCTATAAAATTCTCACGCAAGCTATTGGCGGCACGCTGCTCGACATGTCGACCATGCTGCCGACGACTGACACGTCGGGGACCGGCTATTTCCGTACTGATGGCGTCCACACGAATGACAATGGACATGCGTTCCTGGCGCAAAAATTCCTTCCCGTCTTGGCTGACGCGCGCCTCATCCCATCAAGCGCCGGAACCGTACTAGCAAACGAAACATGGAGCGCAGCGAACGGATCCGCCTGGCCGTCGCAGTGGACGGTCACCACGGCGAACGGCGGCACCATCGACGTGCAGAACGGCATGGGCCGCGTCATTACGCCGACAACCAATTACAGCCCGCCGGGCAGCACGTATCTTGCCGGCATGCCCGCTACCACCGACACCGAAATTTTGATGGATTTCATGGTGCCAAACGTCAGCATCGAACAATACGCACTCCTTGGCGCCCGTATCCAGACACCGACATGGAATGCCATCGGCGACCCGACAACCGGGTATATTCTGAACGTCTACCCTTCGAACGGGAACATCGAAGTGCTGTACTCCGGACCTTTCACCTCGCTGCAGATCGCGAGTTATCCGCTGACTTCCGGCGTGACGTACACAGTTCGATGGCAATTGATCGGCTCGCGAACGCGGGTGCGCATCTGGCCGAAAGCCAACGCGGAACCTTCGACGTGGAGCATTGACGTGGGCGGCGCTACCGACCTGACGGCCGGAAAAGTTGCGGTCTTCAGCGAAAGCGGCGGTGCAGGAGCAGCACAAATTTACTACGACAACCTGACCGTCATCGCGCCGCTGCAAACCGGTAAGGTGTATATCGGCAGCCAGCTGCGCCCGATGGGGTACATCGGTTCGCGACCGATCGTCGGCGTCTACATCGGCCCGAACAAGGTGCAGTAGCTTACTTTTTCATACCGTCTGTGGTTAAATGGTTCCAACACATTTGTGAGAAGTGAGAGAGTCGTGTTAAACAAACAAAAACGTATCATCATCCCGTTGTTTTCCGCATTCTTTTTGAGTGCGGCTTTTGCGATGATCACTGAAAAAACGTCACAAGCCATCACTTCCAGCGTCAACTCGACGATCGCCGGCATCATCAGCCTGCAAACCAGCAGCGCCACCGTCGCCGTCAACGTCACGCCGACAGGTGCGGGCGTCCAAACCATCAACAAAGACGTCGTCACGATCAGTACGAACAACTCCGCAGGCTATACGCTAAAGCTGTCCGAAACGAACGCCAACAACACGTTGGTCTCCGGTTCGAACACCATTGCCGCGTCTTCCGGAACGCTTACGACACCGGTTGTCATGGCCGTGAATACGTGGGGCTACCGCGTGGACGGTGCCGGCGGGTTCGGCGCGACCGCCACTTCGGCCGTGAATAACGCTGCTATCAGCGGTACGATCAAATTCGCTGCCGTTCCTGCGATCGCAGCTCCAGACACGATCAAAACGACTGCCGCGACGGCATCGAACGACATTACGAACGTCTGGTACGGCGTGGCCGCGAACACCGCGGTGCCATCAGGGGCGTACACCAACAGCGTCACGTACACCGTGACTGCGAACTGATTCTTTCCTCAAACGACAGCTTCAAAATCTTGAAGCGATTGGTTGAGTGCCGAACCCCGGATATGTTCCGGGGTTCGGCTGCTCACACGAAATACCGTTGAAATCAGACCGGCGTGAACCCGGCCTTCCTGTCTTCGATGTGGTGACGGAGGTCGAGCAGCGCGTCCTGAGCGATGCGATGCGCCGCCTCGAACTGTTCGATCCAGTACGGAGCGAAGTGTTCGTCGTAGGCGTGCGCCTGGTAGCGGGAAAGCGCGTCCCGGAGCAGGCCGAGGTTCGGCTGCTCGGTGTGCGGGTTCGGGTTCAGCAGCGACATGGGCCGCGCCATACCGACCGAAATCAGGTAGTCGAGCTCCATCCTCCAGTCTTCCCCGAAGAGCGATCGGCTCGACGTCATTGACGCGAGGTACTGCCGGTACTCGCCGTGTTCGATGAGCACCAGCTGGTCTTCGTCCACGAGCCGGAAGGGTTCGTTGCGCAGCAGCAGGTCCGTCAAGGACCCTTTGTGCACCGTGACGTCGTCCTGCACGCAGAAGGTCGACATCTCGTGCTTCAAGCGCACGAAACAGTTGATCATGCCCTTCGGCTGGTGTTGAAGGGGAGCGGTGTCGTCGTTCACGCGCGGCACCACCTGGACGATGTCGCCCGGGTAGTAGTCGAGACGCAACCCGAACAGCAAGTGTTCGATGACGTTCCGTCCGATCATTGCTTCCTCTGCGGTTTCCATTCGTATCCTAACGGGTAGTGTGTGAGCGAATTGTAAAAGCCGGTGAATCGGCAGCATTTCCGTCACGGCTCTGCAGCCGGAGAAAAAACGAACCACGTGGACGTGGTTATACCCTTATTATAGCATAATTCAATGAAATTGTCATTAAAGCCTGGCCTCTCATCTGTTGTATACTGAATGCATATGACAAAAGTCCAACCACGAAAACCCGGCGGATTCGGCGAATATCTGCCCTCGGAACAGATTGAATTCGACCGCTTGAAAGCCATCATTGCCCGCACGTATGAAAAGTACGGCTTTGCGCCCGTCGACACGCCCGTCCTGGAACTGACCGAAGTCCTGCTCGCCAAAGGCGGCGGCGAAACCGAACAGCAAGTCTACAGCTTCAAACGCGAAGGATCCAAAACCGATTTCACCATGCGCTACGACCTGACGGTCCCGCTGGCACGTTACGTCGCCGAACACGAAAGCGACCTCGTCTTCCCGTTCCGCCGCTACCACATCGGCAAAGTCTACCGCGCCGAACGCCAGCAAAAAGGCCGCTACAATGAATTCTACCAGTGCGACATCGACGTCATCGGTTCCAAGAGTCCGGTCGTGGACGCCGAATTCCCAGCCATCATCAACGAAATCTTCAGCGCCTTCGGCTTCGGTGAATTTACGATCCGCCTGAACAACCGCATGGTATTGAACGGTTTCTTTGAAGGCATCGGCCTGACGTCGGTTTCCAAAGAAGTATTGCGTACCGTCGACAAGATCGAGAAGCTCGACCACCAAACGTTCGTAAAAGAACTCTCAAAGATCGGCTTGAGCGATACCCAAGTACAGCAAGTCGTCGACTTTACGGCCATTCACGGCAGCAACGACGAAGTCATCGCCAGCCTGAAAGCGCTCGGCATCGAATCCGAGCAGTTCGCTGAAGGCATCGACAAGCTCGACATCCTAGTGAGCGCGCTGCGCGCCATGGGCGTGCCGGAACACCGCTTCCAGATTGATTTGAAGATCGCCCGCGGCCTGGACTACTACACCGGCACCGTCTATGAAACCATTTTGAACGATTACCCGGAAGTGGGCAGCGTCTGTTCAGGCGGCCGCTATGACGACCTGGCCGGCTACTACACCAAGACCGCGCTCCCGGGCGTCGGCATCTCCATTGGGCTGTCGCGTTTGTTCTCAGCGCTGCGCGAAATCCCCGGCCTCATCCACGCTGAAAGCCAGAGCCCGGCAGATGTCGTGGTCATGCCGCTCGATGACGGCCAAACCGGCGAAGCCATCGGCATCGCGTCGCAACTGCGTAACGCGGACATCGCGACCGTCCTATACGTAGAGCCCGGCAAGATCGCCAAGAAACTGCGCTACGCAGACCGCATGGGCTTCACGCACGTGATCCTGATAGGGGCGAAAGAACTCGAAGCAGGCGCCGTCAGTATAAAGAACATGGCAACGGGCGACAGCGCGCAAGTGCTGCTCGGCAACGTCGCCGCGTTCATCAAGCAATAATTTTTAGGCCCAGTTTTGCCCCAGAAATGAGTTGAGCCCCGTCCGTGAAGGAGCGGGGCTCAACTTTACGAACGGGGCAGTGCGGGCAGCACTCGGAAGTGCTGCCGGTTGTTCGAACTGGCGACAGGGCGCAGGCTGTGCGCCGCCGCCTTCGGAACCAGTTCCATGCGGAGCTTCGACATGCAGTCGTCGACACCCTTGCCTTCGAGATCGACGATGATCATCGTGATCTCCGGCTGCGCCTGCTGGATAGCCAGCGCTTCCTTGATGACCTCATCGGCCACCTTGGCTACCTTGCGGCGCTGTTCGTCTTGCACCATGCGTTCCCACATGGGGTGGTCTTCCGGCGCATCTGCGACCTTCAGCCGCGACGCGTGCGCCCGGAGCGGCGTCGCCGTGGCCAAGGTGAGCAGGCGGACCACTTTTTCAATTCCCAACAACGTGTGCCTTTCTTCGGGTGACAGGGCAGACTTATAAGTATACAAAAGAAGAGGGGAGGGGTCAAATTGCTTTTGCGCGCCTCGAAGCCTACGCTTGTGTGAAATTTTAATAATGTCGTCCCGCATCTCTTTTGGTTATAATATAAGTTATTAAATAAACGAGTATAAGCCATTGATTGAATTAAACGATGAACAAATTCTACATAATTTAAAGCATGACACCGTTGGTAGAAATAGTCAGATATCTGTACTGATAAATCTTCTTAATTCCAATACAAAAAGTGCCGTTATTGCGATAGATGGTATGTGGGGTTCGGGCAAAACAGTATTCATCAAACAACTTTGCATGTTGGCGGACAAATCTATATCAGCAGAAGAGTATAGTCATGCTTCATTAGATCAAGACGCAATAGACAAACTACGTGATACTCAAAAGGTTTTCTATTTCAACGCATGGTCAAGCGACTACCTTGGCGATGCACTCAGCGCCATCCTGTTAAAACTAATTGCCGAGGACGACGAAGGACTTAACGCAGCAGCTATAAACCGTGTAATGAAAATGATAAAGCCTGCAGAAGCACTTAAAAAAATGTCTCAAGGTGCAATTGACGTAAATGCAGAAACTAAAAAAGAATTGCTCGTAAAAAACATAAAAGATATCGTCGACAGGCATGAGGCAGTAAACAATTTTCTAGACAGGCTCAAAGGCGACAGCCAACGAATAGTATTCGTAATTGATGAACTCGACCGCTGTAAACCGTCATTCGCTGTGGACATACTAGAAGTTATGAAGCACTATTTTATAAGAAGTGATGCTACTTTTTTAATTGCAACTAATACCAAAGAGCTTGCTCATACTGTACAAAAGTATTATGGATACAACTTCGATGGCTACACGTATCTAAATAGATTTTTCGACTACACCTACCATCTGAACAAAATTAATATTGAACAGTATACACAAGCGACACTTGGTTGGACTTTTGATGGCGGAATGGTAAGCGGTGTAGCTTCTGACGCTATAAACTATTTCAAATTTGAAATGCGTGAAATAAACGCGTACATATCAGCATTAAGATTAATAGAAAACTTTTTTGACAACTCAAGAACTTATGCGTCCGATCAAATGCATGATGGCTTGGTGAAATATCTACTCGTACCTTTAGCTTTGGCACTTAAGATAAAAAATAACGGAAACTTTATAGAATTTGCGAACGGCACTGAAAAGGGAGTAAAAATATTACGTGATTTTGCTCAATCTTCCGAGGAAATCAAAGATTTCGCAAGAAGCATTGAGTTAAAAGACGTAGATATCACGATCGGCGATCAAGAGATACTTACTCTCCAGATAAGCAAACTCATAGAAGCCTATTCGTCAATGTTCAAAGGCGAATCTGCTCGTAATAGCATAGGAAGGTATTTACGCCCATTCCAGAGTGTCATTTCACTCCTTAGCTCTTATACTACAGTCGTTTCATCGGAAGAAAATGATTCTTAAACTCTAATACAATACCATTATTGACTCCCGCGTATTATGAGTACATTCGTTACCTTAGTTCGGTAGTCGTACTAGCAATTACTGCTGTGCGGAGTTGAGTCCCGACCTTGTCATCCCACCCCCAATCCGTCATACTAGCCACAAGCACATTCAACAAAAATAGGGGGCAAAAATCACACCGCTAACACTGTCACGTTTCTGGCACCGCCGCATCTACGAGGTGGCTTTTTTGCTTTCGCTCGCCATGCTAGCGCTGTACGTGGTCCCGCGGGTATCGCAGATCGCGCCGAACGGCTTGTTCGGCATCAGCATGTTTGTTGCCATTGCAGCGGGCATTACCGCACTGGCAAGCGTCGCGGCATATTTCTTCAAACAGAAACAAGAAACCTTCGTGCCATCATTCGCAGTCTATTTACTGCTCGCAATCACGTCCGGCCTGCTTGTTTTGCAAACCGGCGGCACGGGGTCGCCGTTCATCATGCTCTGGATGCTGATCGCATTCTTCAGCGCGCTGTTCGCAGTCTACGGTTGGCTGACGGTCATTGTGGCGTCCGGCGTGCTGGTGGCCATTCAATACTTGAACGGTGATTTCAGCGCCAACACGGTCGCCGTGGTCGCGTTCAGTTCCGTCCTGCCGGCGCTGACAGGTATCTTGGTATGGCGTGGCAAAGGGCAGTTAAGCGAGACGGAGAAAAACGTCAAAACGCTCAAGAATGAACTTTCCGAAGTCGCCACGCAATCAGAAGTGGTCATTAACGCCATCGGTGACGGCGTCATTGCGATCGACGCGCAGGGGACCATCCAGCTCATCAACCCGGCGGCACAAGAGATCTTGGGCTGGGCCAAGCAAGATGCCATGGAACTCAATTACAAATCAGTGCTGCAAATTACGGACACCGCCGACAAGCCGATCGACCCGGCCATGGACCCGGTCATGCAGGTGCTCAATAACAATCAGATGCTGCGCTCGCAAAGCTTGACGCTCAAGACGAAATCCGGCAAAAAAGTGACGTCGTCACTCGTGGTTTCACCGATCGGGAACCTCGGTTCCGGCGTCATTACCGTTTTCCGCGACATGACGAAGGAAAAGGCGGAAGAACGCGAACAGGCAGAATTCATCTCCACTGCCAGCCACGAAATGCGCACGCCGGTAGCGTCCATCGAAGGCTACCTGGGGTTGGCACTGAACCCGAACACCGCCCAGGTCGACGCCAAGGCCCGCGATTTCATCAACAAGGCGCATGAAGCCGCCCAGCACCTGGGGCGCTTGTTCCAGGACCTCTTGGACGTGTCCAAAACGGAAGACGGCCGCATGACCAACATCCCGCGCGTGGTCGACATCGTGCCGTTCACCGACATGATCTGCCAAGGGTTGAACCAGAAGGCGATCGACAAAGGCCTGACGCTGACCTTCAAACCTACCGACAACAGCAATGCCAACACCCGCACCATTACGCCGGTATACTTCGTCAACCAAGACAACGACCACATCCGTGAAATTCTCGATAACCTGATTGAAAACGCCATCAAATATACGCCGTCTGGCACCGTGACGGTCGACGTCGGCGGCAGCGACACCAAAGTGGTCGTGAGCATCAAGGACAGCGGCCTCGGCATTCCAGCTGAAGACGTGCCGCACTTGTTCCAAAAGTTCTACCGTGTCGACAACCAGGACCGCTCGTCCATCGGCGGCACCGGCTTGGGCCTGTACTTGTCACGTCGTTTGGCCGAAGCGATGCAGGGCCGATTGTACGTAGAAAGCACGCACGGGCAGGGGAGCACGTTCTTCTTGGAACTGCCGCGCATCAGCGTACAGGAAGCCGAACAGCAGCGCGCCGTGCAGGCACAGCAAATGGCGAGCCGGCCGGCCGCAGCGCCCGCTCCGGTGCAGCCTGCCATGCCGCCAGTCGTCACGCCGCGCCCGGTTGCTCCTTCCGCGCCCGTCACCACAGCGCCGCAACAAGCAGCACCCGAAGTCAAAGCCGCAACCACCGTACCGCGCGGCGAAAGCCTGTCCCGCGAGCAAATTCAGGAACACGTTCGCCAGTTGCAGGCCATGGCCCGCCAAATGCAGCCGCAACCGCGCACTGAAAACACGCCAGCAGGAGCGCCAGCTCAACCGACACCCGCTAGCCCTAGCGTCGCTCCACCACAGGTAGCGCCCCCTCAAATGACGCCGCCAGCAGCAGCGCAGGTACCGTTCGTTCCCGGCCCGCAACCGGTCGTGCAACAGCCCCAAGCGCAACCTGGACAGCAACAACCGTAAGCACTATAGTATTTTGAAAGCGCATCAGATAGAATAAAGGGAATTATGGCAAAAATTTTACTAGTAGAAGACGACAAGAGCCTCCGAGAAATTTACGGAGTTCGTCTCCAGGCGGAAGGGTATGACATTACTTCAGCGGGCGATGGGGAAGAAGCCCTCGCGGTCGCGATCAAAGAGCGCCCCGACCTTATCGTCAGCGACGTGATGATGCCGAAAATCAGCGGCTTCGACATGCTCGACATTTTGCGCAGCACCACCGAAACCAAAAACATCAAAGTCATTATGATGACCGCACTTTCCAGCGAAGACCAGCGTGCCCGCGGCGAAGCCCTCGGCGCTGACCGCTACTTGGTCAAATCACAGGTGGGCATTGAAGACGTCGTCCGCACCGTTCACGACGTGCTCGGCGATACGCCCGGCGCAGCACCTGCTGCGGCAGCGGCTCCCGTTGCTGAACCAGCACCTGCGCCTGTTGAAGCACCCGCTCCGGCTCCCGTCGTTGCCATGCCGCAACCAGCCGACATTCCAGCGCCCGCGCCTGTCGCGCCGCCCGCACAAGAACCTGCGGCGCCTCAATTCGTCATGCCTGAACCGCAGCCTGTCGCCCCGGCTGAACCGGTTGCGCAACAGCCTGCCGAACCAGCCTTTATTCCGACGCCCGTTCCCGTAGCCGCTCCCGCAGCAGTAGAAACTCCGGCGCCAGCGCCCGTCTTTGCACAGCCTGCGCCAGCCGCAACACCTGCGTACGAACCCGCGCCAGCACCCGTTGCTGCTCCTGCGCCCGTAGGCCTCGCGCCGCAGTTCTTAGCACAGCAGCCTGCGCCGCAACCTGCATTTACTCCGGAACCAGTCGCCGCACCGGCTCCTGCGCCTGTAGCGCCAGCACCCGTCTTCGCGCCGCAGCCAATCGCTCCGGTCGCCCCAAGCCCTGCTCCGGTAGCGGCCAACCCGTTCCCAGCGCCAAGCACGCTGCCCGAACCGACCGCGCCGTTCTCAACCAACCCGCCCGCATCGCTTGCCGACCGCATCATCAACCCGCTGCCTTCTGCCGAATCGTTGAACGGGCAAAGCGTCAACGACATCGCGTCGCAGATGAACAAAGAATTGAATGCGCACCTCCAAGGCTTCGACCAGCCAGCTGCGCCCGCAGCACCCGCTCCGCAGCCAGCTGCGCCACAACCGCCAACGTCACCGTTTCCACCAGCACCAGCAGCGTAATCACGCCTGAATGGTATACTGAACGGATGAGTGAACGTCTGAACAAACATCTTGCCCTGCAATTGGGCGTCTCCCGCCGGGAAGCCGACAACCTTATTGAGTACGACCACGTCCGTGTAAACGGCCACAAAGTCACATTGGGCGCCCGCTTCGAAATAGGGGACGACATTACCGTCAAAGGCCAACCGATCGAAGCGTCGGTTCCTTTTGTCTACTTAGCGCTAAACAAACCGATCGGATACGTCTCGTCCCGCAAACAGCAAGGCGACACGCCGACCATCTACAGCATCTTGCCCGAAGAATATCATCACCTGAAGCCTGTCGGCCGCCTGGACAAAGACAGCAGCGGATTGATGCTGCTCACCAACGACGGCGACTTTGCCTATGAAATGACGCACCCGAAATTCTACAAGACCAAGCGCTACGAAATTTCACTCGACGCGGAACTGGCACCCTTGCACCAGCAGATGATTGCCGACCACGGCATCACGCTGGAAGACGGCCCGAGCCAACTCGTTTTGGAACGCAGCGATGACACCCGCCTAAACTGGATCGTCACCATGCATGAAGGCCGCAACCGCCAAATCCGCCGCACATTCTCAGCGATCGGCTACACTGTCACGGCATTACATAGAACAGATTTCGGCAAGTATGCGCTCGGTGATATAGCACCCGGCAAATTTTCTATCGTTGAAAAACGCTAAGCTTGCTCGTTCGGAATCGTCGGAATGCTCTGCGTCGGCGGCAACACGATCGTCGCGATGTTTGTTTTGATTTCGAGTACTTTGAAGGCCGTTTTGCTGAGTGCGATACTAGTAGAGGAGAATGAGAATTCACGCCCTTTGATGAGTTTATCACCCTCGACCAGCACGTCGCCGTCCTGCGGCACGGTTGCTTCGTCATAAAGGGGAGGGAAGGCTTCCACCAGGGTTAATCCGTACGCATCGCCTTCGGTTCCGCCCGTTACCGCCTTAAAGCGCAGTAAGTATTCGTCCTCGGTCCGCACGTGCACCGCCGCATCGAGCGGGAAGCTGCCCTCGTTGGGCGCGATGCGGCAACCGGGCTCGAAATTCTCGAGGGTTTCCGGCTTGGTGATATGAATGCGTTCCGAGGCTGACATGGGTTCCATACTACGCCTGAACGCACTCGTTTTCAAACGATCCCACGCTGCCGTGCATTCCGTTCCCGCTTATGCTCGCAAAATCAGAGCACCTCTGTTATAATTACCATCTGTTATGGCATCAAAACTTCCTACAGTTGCAATCATCGGCCAAGCGAACGTCGGCAAGAGTTCGCTTTTTAACCGTTTCGTACGGTCCCGTCAGGCAATCGTTGCGAAAGAAGCCGGTACGACTCGTGACAACGTCCTCGGCAAAGTCAGCCTCGGCGACCACACCTTCTGGATGGTCGACACCGCCGGGTTGAAAGACCCGAACGACGAATTCGAAGCGTCCATCCAGGAACAGATCGAAGAAGCAGCCGAAGCAGCCGACGTCATCATGGTCGTCGTCGATTCGACGCAGTTCGCCAGCGATGACGACAAACTGGTTGCCAAAAAAGCGCTCCGGAGCAAGAAACCCGTCTTGTTGCTCGTCAATAAAACCGACCTCTCGGACAGCCTTCCTTCCGACGAATTCAAACGCCTCGGCATCAAAGAAATCATCCGCACCAGCGCTGAACACAACGTCGGCATCGAACAGGCGCTCCAAACCATCGTCGAACTGATTCCTCCTGCCAAGGACGAACCGGCCGGCGACGTCATCCGCGTCTCCCTCATCGGCCGCCCGAACGTCGGCAAGAGCAACCTCTTCAACAGCCTGGCGGGCAAGCAGCAGGCGATCGTTGCCAACGTTGCCGGGACCACCCGTGACGTCAACCGCGTCTCCGTCAAATACAAGGGTCAGAACATTGAAATCCTTGACACCGCCGGCATGCGCAAGCCCGGCAAACAAGAAGTCGGCATCGAGAAATTCTCCGTGCTCCGTACGCTGCAAGCCATCGAGGAATCTGACATTTGTCTTTTGCTTATGGACGTCAACGAACTGAACACCCAGCTGGACCAGCGTTTGGCCGGCATCATCGACGAAGCGGGCAAAGGCCTCGTGATCGTCGTCAGCAAATGGGACAGCGTCGAAGACAAAGATGCCTTCACCCGTGACGCCCTCGCACCGAGCATCGCCTACAAGTTCGAGTTCGTACCATGGGCGCCGCTCATCTTTACCAGCAGCGTCACCGGCCAGAACGTCACCAAGCTCTTCGACCTCGTCATGGACATCGACGAACGCCGCAACCAGGAACTCAAAACCCGCAAACTGAACGACCTCCTGCAGACCATCGTGCAGAAACACCCGCCGGCAGGGCTCAAGAACACCCACCCGAAACTGCGTTACATCGTGCAGACCGACACGAACCCGCCATGGCTGGTGATTCACGGCAGCAACTTGAAGTTCGTGCACTGGTCGTACAAACGGTACATCGAACGCAACATCCGCGAACACTTCGATTACGTCGGCACGCCGATCAAGTTCAGCTTCATCGACGAAAAGCAGGTGAAGGACAACAAAGCCCGTATCGCTGAAGGCAAAGCGCCCGTCAACAAGACGAAAGCCAAGCGCGAAGCCGCCGAACAGGCCGAAAAAGACCGCATCGCCGCTCGCCGCAACAAAGAGAAATAATCCCCGCAACCGGGGATTATTTTTTTGCCAAAAAAGGGAAAACCCCGGCCGGATAAACCGGTCGGGGACGCTGGAATTTCCAACGATTCGCCGATACGCTCGGCTGGAGCGGCGCGCACGAAGCGCGACTAATGTTCCTTCAAGTTGGACGGCCGGATGACGATGGCGATCAGTGCCACCAACATCAGCGTCGCGGGAGCGTGCGCTCCGAACTGCGCCGCCGCGGTGTAGGCGAACGCGACGTGCCAGACGACCAGCAGGACGAACAGGGTCGCTCCGAACCACAACACCCTTTGCAGAACCTTCGGGTTGCCGTCGCGGTGGTGGCGGTAGACGCGGATCTCCACGACGTAGTAGAGCACCACGACGCCGAACGCTGCCCACAGGGCCAACAGCACGTTGCCGAGCTTGGCGTCGACGGCAGTGACGCCGAACGCCATTACCACGTACGCCGTCACGTACGCAACGGCCACGACGGCCGTGTACAGCCAGCTGAGCACATTCGTCCAGCCGGTTCGTACCGTTTCTTCTTTCAAAGTTCGCTCCTCTGATCGAATGCCGACATGTTGAAAGATAAACCGTAGTATACCACCGCAAGGAAGAATAGCAACTGGCGCCGATCAATAGTAGAATGGGGGAATGAAGATCGTCTTCGCCCAAGGCAACCCTGACGCCAAATACGAGCGCACCCGTCATAATACGGGTTTTTTGGCATTGGACCTGATCGGTGAGAAATACGGCGCATCGTGGAAAGACGAATCGAAATACCGGGCGCGCGTCGCCAGCGTCAGCATTCAAGGCGAAAAAGTCTTGCTGGTCAAGCCCCTCAGCTACTACAACGATACCGGCCTGGTCGCCCGCCAGCTGACCGATTTCTACAAGCTGGACCCTGCGACTGACTTCTTGGCGCTCCACGACGACCTCGCCCTGCCGCTCGGCACGGTCCGCGTACGCTTTGACGGCAGCGATGCCGGCAACAACGGCATCAAGAGCCTGAACCAGCACCTGGGGCAGCAGTACGCCCGCATACGCATCGGCATCTGGTCGGAACTGCGCGACAAGATGGACGACGTCGCGTTCGTGCTCGGGAATTTCTCAAAAGATGAACACGAAAAACTGGCAAAGGACGTCTTTCCGAAGGTCGTCGAACTTGTCGAAACGTTCGCCGGGTCCGTACTCGAACTGTCGAGCTACAAACTGTAATACTTTTTCAAACACAAAAATATCCCCGCAAAAAGCGGGGATATTTCATACCTATTCAATAAAAAACGCTCACAGTAAGGGTGGGCATCACTGTGAGCGTATTTTACCCTTTAACCCACCCAATTTCTCAACGAAGCGTCGCGAACCGATAAACATTGTATGGTGCGCGCCTGGCTCTCACGCGGAGGGCCACTACTGTATAGTCGTTATACTCGAGAAATTTTAAACGGGTTCCCGGCCTCCGGGGAGGCAGGGCGTTAAAGGGATTAGTATACATACATGGCTGGCATCCGAAGAAGGTCGACAAAGTGGAGGGTAGTTACTTAGCCGACACCATGTGTGTAACCTAACATAAGTTAGAATAGGGGGTATAAGGTGCTTGGACGTCCTCGCAGAACGACCAATCGCTATGAATCTTAGCACGTATTTGACAATAAGTCAATACTTTCTAAAACATTTGTTATGAAAATCAATACTTTTGCTCCAGATGAGCATACATTCTTACAGATCATAAAGAGCATTGCGCTTAAGCCAGAAAAAGTATACTGTATTGGTTCGCTGCCAACGGGTCAATCCGCTGCGCCATCTGCGAGGCCCGTGACGGTCGCGATCGTCGGTACCCGGAAGCCTACTCCTTATGGTAAAGAAACGACCTTTGCTTTAGCTTATAATTTGGCAAAGAAGGGCGTGGTTATCGTCAGCGGCCTGGCGCTGGGCATCGACGCCGCCGCCCACAAAGGCGCTTTGGAAGCGGGCGGCATTACGGTCGCCGTGCTTGCCAACGGAATCGGCACCGTCTATCCGGCATCGCACCGTGCATTGGCTGAAGAAATCGTGGCCGGTGGCGGCGCCCTCATCAGCGAATATCCGCCCGGTACGCCGGCATACCCCAGCCAGTTTTTGGCGCGTAACCGCATCGTCAGCGGCTTGGCGGATGCCGTCATCGTTACCGAAGCCGCCGACCGCAGCGGAACGCTGGCAACCGTCATGCACGCCCTCGAACAAGGCAGGGAAGTGTTCGCCGTGCCAGGCAACATCACCAGCCCGATGTCCGTCGGGCCGAACCGGCTGCTCAAACAAGGGGCGCACCCGGCACTGTCCGCCGACGACATCCTGGAAATAATCGCACCAGGCCTGTTGCAGCCGCAAACGCAACTGAACCTCGGCTCGAACCCGCAGGAACAGCGCATCATCGAACTGTTGCGTTCCGGCATTCGCGACGGGGAAGAACTGCAAAGGGAATCGCACTTGTCTGCCAGTGACTTTTCTCAGACCGTTACCATGCTCGAGTTGAGCGGGCTCATCCGCAGCCTCGGGGGTAACAGATGGACAATTACATAGAAAAGTGATATAATAAGAATAGCGTAGAGCCCCTACGGCTCGTCTTGAAATATTCGGATGGGTCCGTGGAAGTTCCGCGAGACCTTTGGACAAGACAGGGAAATACGATGAACACGAAACCATCACCGCAAAAGCGAACGAGAGGCGACCCTAGGATCCTCATGCTCCAACGGCTGAACGAAGCCGAGCAGCGCATGAATGACCGGGAACTCCGCGAGTACGCGCCCGGGGTATTCATGAAGAAGGCCCACTACAACCCAAACAATCTGTTCCGCAGGGAACTGCAGCCGATGCGGCAAATCTACTACAGAGTACTGCATGCGCACGAAGATCAACGCCTTATCGCCTTCAGAGAAGCTGGGAGCAGCGATTGCGCCTATGCGTTCTTGAGCGATTCGAAGATCTGCGTCTACGGCTTCACTCCGGTAGAGATCATCGCGAGGCTCATGCCCGTGAACAACACGCCCGACCAGCTGCGCCGAACCTTCACGACCATTTCCGCACAACTCGATGCGCTCACGCGCTAATCTGACAGGACTGCAATGACCGACGCAATCACGGAAGCGAACCACAAGGACCTCGCGATCGAACACCTCAACCACGTGCTGTTCAACCTGACGCAAGAGAACGTCGAGTGGCCAGAGTCCACGCGCATCGGGTTCGCCGATCGAACTGACGGACGACTCGAAGAAGACATCCGCGCGCCGCAGTTCGGAAAGGTCGCTCATGCGGACTTCGTCGAACTGCTCGTCCACGGCGGGTATTCGGTCATCGTCTACTCCGCCGCGGGCTTCATCGGCTACGCCGTCCTCAACAAGAACGAGATGGTCTGCATGCCGCTGACGAGCCACGCGCTGATCGACTGGCTGATGCCGGGCTGGATCAGTCCGTGGGACGCCGCGACAACGCAGCGCATCAACAAGCTCATCGACGACACGGACGGCCTGACGCCGATCGAGTAAACCCTGTCCAACACATCGGTCTTCGGCCGTCCTTGGCGCTTCGAAAGAAGCGCAGGGGCGGCCGTTTTCTTTTTTATGCATTTCATGAAATAGACATTATTGCACGAAAATTATATAATACGAATAGCGTCGAATACCACAACCGTACAGGTTCGTGGATGTTCCGCGAGACCTTTTCAAAAACCGAGAGGAAGGTGAAGCATGAGCCTCACGCAAGCACCCACCAAGCAGCGCATGGACCGTTACATGCATTCGCTGCACAAAAAACTGACTGGTCTTCTTAAGCGAGTACAGACGGAACAGCCGACGCTGAACCGCCAGAACGAGCTCATCACGCTGGTTTCCGGGACCGCGACAATGCCGTCGCGATGCGAAGTTCGCACGGAGTACCACCTGCTCGATTTCCGTGGAACCAAAGCGATCGGCATCATCACGCTGGGGAAGGACGTTTCGTTCGGCATCTTCAGCTTGAAGGAACGAACGTGTTACCGGCTGACCGCCGCGGATCTGGCACTTGTATTCAAGGAGAGCACAGACGTGCGCGCCCAATACGATCTCGCATCGTACGTCGTCGAACAGCTCACGCTGCTCCTCGATCCCTAAGCACCTCGGTTTCATCGAAAAGGTCTTTGGCCGCCCCCTCATTCCGAGGATCAGGGCGGCCTTTGACATTCCTTGGGCGTTTCATACATATATAAGGATTGTCGGCTATAGTATTTTCTACAGCTGTTTACAAAGCCGTGCAAGTTGTGTAAAGTCGAGCCTTGTGTTTAGCTGGTTAGGCAAGCACGAGCGTAATAAGAAAGAAATTATGTCCAAAAATCTAGTTATCGTAGAGTCCCCGGCAAAAGCGAAAACCATCGAGAAATACCTTGGTAAGGACTTTACCGTGCTCTCGAGTATCGGCCACATCCGCTCGATCGCAAAGAAAACCAAAACCGGCACTCCTCCTATCGACGTCAATAACGGCTTCGAAACCGTCTACGAAATCGACGCCGACAAAAAGAAAACCATCACCGAACTCAAACGCGCCGCGAAAACGTCAGAGCAGATTTGGCTCGCAACCGATGAAGACCGCGAAGGGGAAGCCATTGCCTGGCACCTTTGCGAAGTTTTGAATATCGACCCGAAGACCACCAAGCGCATCGTGTTCCACGAAATTACCAAGCCGGCCATCGAAGCCGCCATCAAAGAACCGCGCACCGTCGACATGCAACTGGTCCAGGCCCAACAGGCCCGCCAAATTCTCGACCGCCTGGTAGGGTTCGAACTTTCACCTGTCGTATGGCAGAAGGTACCCGGCGGCAAATCAGCCGGACGCGTGCAATCGCCGGCAGTCCGCCTGCTGGTGGAACGCGAACGCGACATCCAGAAGTTCGAAGGTTCGTACACGTTTAAAGTCACGGCCGAATTCATGCACGATGGACAAACCGTCAAAGCCGAACTGCCTGACCGCTTCGATACGGAAGAAGCCGCGCAAAAATTCCTCGAATCATTGAAAGACGCGAAATTCACCGTCAGCAACGTCACCAAAACGCCCGGCACCCGCAACCCGGGCGCACCGTTCACAACCAGCACGCTCCAACAAGAAGCTAACTCCAAACTCGGTTTCGGTGCCCGCGCCACCATGTCATCCGCACAAAAACTCTACCAAGAAGGTAAGATCACCTACATGCGAACCGACTCGGTCAACCTGAGCGGCCAGGCAATCGCCGCTGCGAAAGATTACATCACCGGTGCTTTCGGTGCTGAATACTCACAAGTACGCCAGTTCAAAACCAAATCCGCCAGTGCGCAGGAAGCCCACGAAGCTATCCGACCGACGGACATGCGCCTCGAAAAGGGGAGTGGCAACGAATACGACCAGAAGCTGTACGATCTCATCCGCCGTCGCGCGCTTGCCAGCCAGATGGCACCGGCGAAACTTGAGAAAACCACCGTTACCATCACCGTCAGCAGCGACGACAAAGTATTTGAAGCCAAAGGCGAAGTGATCGTCTTCCCTGGGTTCTTGAAGATCTACGGCTCGGGCAAAAAAGACCCCGACATCCTTCCGGCCATGGCATCCGGCGATGACATGCAGCTGCAGTCAGCGCTTGCCAAACAGACGTTTGCTCGTCCGCCAGCTCGCTACACCGAAGGTTCGTTGGTCAAGAAACTTGAAGAACTCGGTATCGGCCGTCCTTCTACTTACGCGACTATCATCGCCACCATTCAAGCCCGCGACTACGTCGTGAAGGGCGACGGCGAAGGCGAACCGCGCGACGTCATCACCTTTACCGTTTCACCGTCTGAAGACGTGACCCGCGAAGTCGTGCAGGAAAAAACCGGCTCTGACAAAGGCAAGCTCGTACCGACCGGCGTCGGCCAAATGATCAGCGACTTTCTGACCGACCACTTCGAACAAGTCGTTAACTACGGCTTTACCGCCGACGTTGAACAGGACTTTGACAAGATTGCCACCGGTGCGCTTGCCCGCAACGTCATGCTGGAAAAATTCTACACGCCATTCCACAAACTCATTGAAAACTCCGGCGGTATCGACCGCTCCCAAGTTGCGCAGGCGACTGAAATCGGCACGGACCCGAAATCCGGCAAACCGATCTTCGCGCGCTTCGGCCGTTTCGGCCCGATGCTGCAGCTAGGCGATACTGAAGACAAAGAGAACAAACCGACCTTTGCGCCGATGCCTGCCGGTGCCCGCATCGAAACCGTCACGCTCGAACAAGCGCTGCACGCCTTCGAACTGCCACGCCTCGTCGGGCAAACCGCTGACGGCAAAGATATCAAAGCGAATGTGGGACGTTTCGGCCCGTACATCCAGATCGACAAGCTGTTCGTCAGCATCAAGCCGCTTGACCCGCACGACATCACGCTCGACCAAGCACTGGAACTGTACGCCGCTAAGCTCAAATCCGAAGCCGAGAAGAACATTGCCGACTTCGGCGACGGCATCAAGGTATTGAACGGACGCTACGGCCCGTACATCACCGACGGCAAAAAGAATGCCAAGATCCCGAAGAGCGAAGACCCGAAAGCCATCACGCACGAACAAGCAAAACAAATGCTTGAAGAAGCGCCGGCAGCCAAGGGCCGCTTCGCACGGCGCGGCGCCGCAACGAAAACGGCAGCTAGAAAACCCGCTGCAAAAAAAACGGTCGCCTCAAAGCGCAAGCCAGCCGCAAAAAAGACTCCGGCCAAAAAATAAACAACTTGCTTTCCACTCATGACTCTTCCCGTAACAGGGGAGAGTCATTGACTTTTTAGTTATTTAGTGATATAATTAGAATAGTTCCCATTCGCGGAACGACCATGCGGCATCCGCCGCACGTTCCCGCTCAACAACCCAGGAGTTCCGCATGTCAGCACGCACCACGCCCCTCGTGATCACCGTCCTGTACACCGACCGCCTCGGCATCACCGGCCCTGTGCTCGTGAACGAGCTGAAGCAGCTCATCGTCCCGATCGTCAACGTCCGTCGGCACCCGCTTCACGGCGAACTCACCCGACAGGTCATCATCACCCCCTTCCGGGTCACG
>Ga0265780_10000985_pt1 | contig 41851 bp, 53 predicted proteins | sample P1T30metagenome_FD_192432 | JGI IMG/M metagenome (GOLD analysis project Ga0265780, IMG submission 192432) | Plant litter microbial communities from East Loma Ridge, Irvine, California - P1 T30 | ecosystem: Environmental > Terrestrial > Plant litter > Unclassified | place: USA: California...
GGAGTGAACGGCGTCATCACATCTTCTTATACTTGTTTGTGGCAAGCCCACGCAAAATTCTCATAATCCGTCCGGCGAAGGCTTTTCGAACCACACATTACAGCCTCGATTGTTTCGTTTTTGGACAGATCTAGACTAAGTCATGTACTTACCATGAGTCCCTTTTGACCAAAAACATGGTCTATTTCAAAGGCCTTTTTGAAATTTTGACAAAGTGCAGGTTTGTGTCGAGGAAGACAGGTAGTGATCAGGGGAGGACTTATATACACATCCGTCTTCAGAGCAGATATGAGATGGTCTCTGGATACTAGCAATTTCTGGTCGATACAGTGTGGTTGACGAGGTCTTTTCACACTTATCATATTGCTCCCAAAATGCTATATACTAAAAGCGCGTATCTAGTCCGCCCTTCTCCCCAGCGAAGTCATCGTACAAGGAGCTGATTCCTTCCAACATCTCGAAATTAAATAATGATTGCTACACACTTTTGCTTCCTCTCTCATTTTGCAGCAGTCACAACACCTTCATATTCTCTGCTCGATATGTAGTCCAGGGTGCGCTGGAAGTGTTTCCTGGGATTTTCGAGACTGGATGCGTTTTCGTTGGATTGGAGATTTGAGTGGATGAGCTCGATGAGGCCGTTGAGGTATTTGGTTGTGACCTGTATACTATTAGAGTTGTTGTGATGAGTGTTGATGTGTTACTTACAGCATCGTTCTCTTGGTCGAAGTAGTAGACGTATCGGTTGAGAATCTCAACAAAGAGCTCGACGGATACTGCGGCGTCCATGCATGCATCGGCGACACGGAGCGCACGTTGTAAGCATTCGAGCACGCGCTTGCCATCGCGGTAGAGCTGTGATAGTTAGTGAATGACCGCAGCATGGTTAGTTTAGCTAACTTACAGTCTTGGGGTCCTCCTCTCCCAACGCTCTAATCTCGGTCGCCCACCAAAGATGACTCGCGAGGTAGACTGCGCGACACTGATCTGGCTTCTTGAGCAACTTGCTTCCGTGCAGCGCACACTTTGTGATTAGCGTGTCGTAATTCTCCTTGCCGAAATTCCTCGTCGTATGCAATGCGCTCGCGATAACGCACACAGCCTGGAATTGCGCCCTCGAATCACTGATAGCCTCCTCATATATCGTGAAAGCTTGTGCAAAGTACTCGTATGCGACCTCTTCAAAGTTGTTCTGATCTGCGACTTGACCGCATGTAATGAAGAGACGAAGGGAGAGATCGGCTGAGCCGTTGACGCGGGTGTAGAGGGTTGAGAGGGTGTTGTGCATGAACTTGTAGAGTGCAGAGGATTGCGATTGCCAGTTGTCGTCAAAGTGTTCGCGCTTCTTGTATTGGCGGGCGAGTTTGAGGGATGCGGTTATGATCGCAGGGGTGGTGTACTTGACGCGCTCATTGCCATCAGCAAAGGCCTTGCGCGCCGTCTGGAGGAGCTATGATCCGTGTTAGATATATGAATTGCACGGCTGATAGTGCATCTTACCTTGAACTGAGTGTCATTGTTCTCACCACGGATTAAATGTACTATCCGCGCAAGCCAGCCTTGCTCTTCTATCGTCTCGTCCGTTTCCTGCGCTCGTCTTTGAATTGGCCCGCCTGGGTATCCGGTGGCTTGCTGAATGCCTTCCCGGATAAGCACCTTGAGGATCTCTAATGAGCTTTCCAGGTTCTCCACTGAGGTGATATAGGTCTGATTCCGCATGAGACTTCTTGCGACCTCGCCAGCTACTGCTCGCCGAGTTGGGTATGGTTGCGAATGCAAGAGTGGAATGTAGTTGGGTAATGCGAGTGCGGTGAAGAGAGACACGTAGGTCTTGATGGGTGCGAGAAGGAGGCTGAGGATCTGGCTCTGGGTGGCTTGCGAGTGAAGGTCGGCGCTGTTCTGGTACTCGCCAACTTTTTGGTTGGCAAACGTGAGGACTTGGTCGATGTAGTCGAGACGTTCGGGGTAGATGTTTCTGGCAGAGTTAGCTGAGCACATTGCACTGAATGGTCTTGACTTACAATGCGAGATTTGCGAGCGATACAAGCAACCCAATCGTATCCTGAATGGGTAGTCTTTGCATCTTGACTAGCGTCTGGACCTGCTCATGGAAAATCTCGAACAGCTTGATATTGCTCGGTATGCCGCGTTTCTTCTGCACGACACCATCTGTCTCGGTCGCCTCAGTATCCGCGACCGATACTGCTGTTACTGACGATGCTTCGGTTTGGGCTTCTTCTCCGTCTGGTTGTGTTTCGGATGAGTCGCCATTTTGCTGCGCCGGTGTAGGTTCTGGCTCCGTCTCCGTCTCCTTCGCTATCCGCATGTGCTCGAGAAGCTTTGCTATTGACTCCTCCTCGGTTTTCTTGCGTAGCTCCGGGCTTTCAGACTCCGACTCCCTCTGTGCATACATAGACAAGCGGTCCATCAAGCCAACCACAATCGCTTTGACGTTTACGTGAGGGTTCAGGCGCGCGACGGCGGAGAGGAATTGGTCCAGGGTGTGTAGGTGGAACTCGTCGGGGAAGACCTGGGTCACGACTGCTGCATGTTAGCTCAATTTCCAGAAGCCTATTTTCAGACATACCCTCAAGCAGATATTCTTGCGCCAAAACGTCCCGACATTGTACAATCTGCTCCAGGAGGGGATTGAGGATCTTCTTGTAGTTCTCCAAATCCACCAGCTGGCTGAGCCTGACCAAATTGCTTCCCACCAAAAGCTGCAGCTCCTGTCGTTCCTTGGTCCGTTGTTCGCGCTCCCTCGAATGTCCCTGATGTTGCAACCGCACCCAGAGCTTGTTCATCTCCACGAAATTGGTCAAAATGAAGCTGATCGAGTCCTGCAAGTTGCCCTCGGGCCCCTCGCCGTCGCCCTCTGGGAGGTGGTCACGCGCCTGGCCGGCCAGATAGTAGCGCAGAAATAGGCCGCGAATAGGGTGCTGGACTCCGCGACTCATCTCCATCATGTCCTTCATGATCTCCTTTACAGGCGCATCCTCAATGGCCATGTAGACGGTGCCGACGGTGCACATGAGGTACAGGCGGGGAATGATATTCCCGGCATACTGGACGAGCTCGTACAGGTCGGCGAGGTGGTTTACGGGGTGGTTCTCGCCCAGGTAGACGGCTAGATGGCGCAGGGCATCGAAGACGGCCATGTAGAGCTCATAGTACTGCTTGGGGCCGAGGCTGCTGGTGCGCAGCTCCGAGACGAGGGTCGAGCTGTGCGATTATATTGTCAGTACAAGTACGTACATAGGCACGTGTCATGCCGAATATCAGCTCTCACCTGCACTTGAGCGCATCCATCAACTTGCCCGGCGTCTCCAGGCAGCGTCGCATGAGCATTGTCTGCTGCCGAACCACGGCGAGAGCATCTTCAAGCAGGCGAGCCTGGTCTTCTACGGGCGGCGGCGACGCCATTGTATTATTGTCTTGGGTGGAGAGTCCGGGGTTGTGGAGAGCTGGTCAACGTCACGCAACGCCCGTAGGTCGTGAGCGGCCACCCGCTTGGCAGGCGGAAGCTATGTCCCCTTGTAGCTGCGTCATTGGATTCGGCTCTACCACCATCACCCAGAGCAGCACTGAAATTGATATTGGATACATTCATTATGATTTCATATGATAATCATCTACTTTGCGCGTATCTATGTAAATGCGCTGCTCCAAAGACTCGTTTAGATGCGTCCCGAAGCCGTTGCCATATCCGTGTCCATAGGCCGTTGCACATGCATCGCCTACTCCATTAATCACGAAAAACCAACTCCCGTCCCTAAAATGTGTTCCGAAAGTAATACAGTCTCCGTCTCCGAGAGAAGCAAAATCCTATGCAAACTGCTGGAAGCTCGTCACGTTGTATGACGGCGCTGAAGTCTCCAGAATTGGCGCAACAGTCGAGCTCCAAATAATAGACATGGACGTCGAGGATGCTAATGTCGCAACGGCAGCTTCAAACGTCTTGACGCGGTACGACGTATGCCAGAGTCCGTTGTCATAGTACTCGGTCGGCCCATCATCTTTCGATACTGTGATCGTAACAAAGATAGGTTTTGCCGTCTCAACTGGTTTCGAGCTGCTGCTTGTGACGGCAGAAGATGATGTGATAGTAGATGAAGGCGCACTCGACGTGCGATCCCAAGTCGAGCTTTCTGGAGTCGGTCCTGGAGCAACGCTCAAGACGGTGGTAGTGGTCTCCTGAGTGACAGTCGGTCCAGGGTTGATGACTTCGACAGTCTTGGTTGACTTGACTACTGTCGTTGCCTGCGCAGCATCGCTCCATGACCCGCCGTCGACATTGATCACTGAATACTTCTTTTGTCGCGGGACAATTTGCCGGGGTGTGTCGAATGGCAGAGCATTGGCGAATATTGACATGCTCGCGAGGACGGCAAAGTGTTGACTGTTGAAGAGCATTATGTTGGGTGTAAAGATGTGATGCTGGGGTGAATGTTGGTCTTGGAAGTGTTAAAGATGCTCATCATGGCGGGTCGTGGTGCGTAATTGATCGTGGCAGGGAAATGCGATGGCTGGTCGCGTGTGGCTGGAAGGACGCTAAGAAACTTGATGTTCTGGAGTTGTGCACCAAACCTCCACCCACGCGCAATCAATTCCACGTTCCGCCGTCTAGGCCGTGATAAAACCTGTATTATGATTGCGCATTGATCGTTTGTTGTTTCGAATGTATCATTGATGCACTTCTCCCTGACAACCTGGAATTTATTGAAGCCGTTTGATATCAAGAGCGGAGATTTGTCTGTAGCGCGCGGTGGGCTCTTTCGCCATGAATGACCCGCGGCCATCAGATGCCACAGAAATCCCTCCACCTCCACCTTTGCCTCCGCCGCCTCGACAACCCCGACAACCCCCAAAGTCATCGAAATCGATCGCCTTAAGTAGTTCAGAGACCCATGCTTTAGGTGATAAGCTTTCACAGTCGCAAGTACGACCAAGGGTTAAAACATCCAATGCCCCCTTCCAGCCCTGCCACATGTTCCTCTACGGCACCCTCACAGACCCGGAAGTCCTCCAATCAGTCCTCCACCTCCCCTCTCCTCCCACCAGCATGCCACCCGCTTTCATCTCAGGCTTCAACGTGAAAATGTGGGGCACCTATCCCGCCCTGATACCCAGCGACTCTAGCAAAGTCAAAGGACGCGTGTGGAAAGTGGACTCGGAAGAGCACTTCAATCGTCTGGCTGCTTACGAGACGGCTGCTTATACTTGGATCGAGTGTGAGGTGATTGAGGGGTGTAGGGCGTTTTGCTGGGCGGGGCATCCGGAAAGTACGGAGTTGGAGGATGGGAGCTTTGATTTGGAGAGGTATCAGAAGTATTTCAAGGCTTCAGTCACGAGGCGAAGATCGCCAGCGGAATGAGCCATATCACATTCGAGCAGATGAATGAGGCTCTCATCCGCACATCGCTTCCCCCGGCGCCTCTGGTCGCTGCCCATGCCCTTCCATCAAACCTTGCTTCAAACCCTCAGCCGCCAACTTCCCATCATTCTCTTCCACAGTATCACGATGCTCCCTCAACCTCTTCGCAAACAGCTTCGGCATCAGCGAAATAACATCCTACAACCCAAACATTAGCGCTCTCAGCCCTCAGATCCACCCAACAACTTACCAACAATACCTGAGGCAGTATCCACAATGCCACACGCATCATAACCGTACCGCCGCCCGCCCAATACTTACCCGCACCACCCCTCTCCACCCTCTGTAACACGTCAAGCGCGAATTTCTCCGGCGCCATGCTAAAGGGAATATGTTCCGGCTGCTCGGCGATCATATCTTCTACGCACTTATGTTAGGACTCCTCGGGCAAGTTGGCCGCGTTCAAGTTGGCCACGAACTTCGTCGCTATGCCACCTTTAACGAGCGTGATGATGCGGACACCCAGGGGCGCGAGTGCGAGGCGCCAGCCTTCGCCAGCGGTGATCAGGGCGGCTTTAGAGGCTTGGTAGATAGCTGGATGTAATCGGCAAAGAGAAATTGCTTTTAAATGTAGTCGGGAAACGCACTGATGAAGGGGAGGGGCTGGTATGCGCCCACGGACGCATTGTTGACTATAACGCCCTTGGATTTCACGAGCATATGACTGAATAATTGGATCATCTCCACATCAATACAGGCCTCTGATAATCAATCAGAGCTGAGCGCTACATACCCCAATCGTCAGTTTACGCACTGTGGTTAAGCAAAAAAACCTACTTGAGATTGTGGATGTATTGAAGAAGGGTGTCGGGAAGTGGGAAAGTAGCATGACTTCAAAATTCACTCCACACCTACCTAGTTTGTTTAACACTCACAACACTGCGCGGAAGCGCGCGCGCCTTTGGATGGACGTTTTGGCCCCAGTAATGTCTGGCCGCAGAATGTTGGAAATAGCAATAGCGAACGAAAAGGCTCATTACATCTGATTCGACCAATCTTCGTAATCTCGCAGCGCTCTTGACTTCCCAAATTGCAGGTTGCGCTGTCAACCTTCATATTTTGAACTTTACATCGCATGAATCGGTACGCTTGAATTTGATTTCTAAGGGGTGAGTGCTATTATCCCACGGACGAACTACCCTGACTTGCCATGCTCATTCGTCATCCCAGCACTCGGATTACCCTCAAACTGCTTCCTATATCCCTTCGCCTGATTCAGCGACTCCTCCATCATCCTACTAAACGCCCAAACATCAAACTGCACACAAATGGCACTGGCGCCAGTCTGAATCAGCATAGGTATCTGATCAAGTGACAAGGCACCTCCAAAGACTGGGAGATTATTCTTCGCAGCCGCTGCGCCGAATTTTCCCATGGCTTCGACAAACTCGGGCGCAGGGTTACCGTTGAGGGCGGAAGATAGGTCGATGCCGGCATCGATCATGTAGTCGCCTGGGCCGAACATTAGGCCCAAGATGCCGGGGACGGCGGCGATGGCTTCGATGTTTGCTAGGCCCTTGACTGATTCGATTTGTGGAATGAGGCAGATGTGTTTGTTGGCAGTTTTGATGTTGTATGGGTCATTTGGGTAGCTTTTTATAGTGGCATAGTGTCAGCTTTTGTCTGATGTGTAGTGTATACAGTGACGGCTTTGTCTTACAGTGACGAAGTCAAGCCTGGTGTAAATGTCCATGGGCTGAAAGATCTTTGCCCAATAGGTCCTACTGACATTATTCACACTGGACAAAGTGCATAATTCATAATCTTACCGAAGAAAGTCTCCTTCTTGAATGCCTCAACCTCCTCAGCACTTTCGCAATGAGGGATGATAATCCCAGCTGCGCCAGCATCCAATGCCGTTGTCAGACTTATTTCATCATGCTTAGGAACTCTGATGACGACCATGGAATGACCTTCTGGGTGGTGTTGAGCAGCTTGGACAGCGTGGTGGAGTACCAGGCGGTTGAACATTCCATGGTCCACGTCTATCCAGACGAAGTCGGGTTTCCGTGATGCGATGAGTTTTGTGACGAATACACTGGGAATTTCCATGTGCGATGCCCACTAGGGTTTTGCTGGCATCTGCTTGAGCGTCCGCGAGTGCCTTTCTGGGGTTTGCGGGCTGTGTTAATATTGCTGATCTGTACTTCGCGTCAGTATGCAGTGCTTTCTGCTCGCTGTAGGGAATGAAGTTCGCCATTTTGAAGCTTTGTATTTCTGAGAACAAGGTATGGCACTATGAGTTCGGAGTTGATAATGAGGTCTTTCGATGCGTCTTGTTGCTTCCATTTATACTATTTGGACCATTTGCTTTACGGTCAATACGGTTTATAACACAGCCTCATTGACAAGAACTTTTGTAAGATTTACACATCATCCGCACGGAAACCACTTAGTTTTGCTTGTTAAGGAAAGCTGCAGGTAGCAAGGTTTTGCGATTGAGAGCTGAGGGAAGCCTAGCTTCTTTAGTGCTTATGACTATGTACAGCAGTGTTGCGACGGTCTATGTCTATGATCTTAGGCAGCTGCTCTAGCTCATCGTGATAGCAGCTTCCTGCGAATGATGCTGTTCAAGATGTGCAGATCACTAAGCTTGTGATAGAGCTTATGCGCTTCTGCCAATAGGTGTGAACCGGCAAGTGGCACGTTCATAGGTACGCCTTACGTCCACTGAATAAGCCTTCATCAGACACTCCGATCTTTCGAGCGAGCCATGTCAGACTCCCCATTCAGTATAGCTCGACTTTATCCATGACAACTGGCTGGTACATGCGGCTCAGCCACATTGCAATATAGACGCCTGGTATTCTACATACGCTGTGTCGACAGCGCATGAAAGGGCAATCCAAGCAACATTGAACCGCCGCGTCGAGTTGTCTCTCTTGACTCTGTTCCATTCCCTTTACAAGTCTTGTTCAAGCTCTAGTGGATGCAAATATATCGTATGTGACTCGAAGCTTGCGTCAACAAATTCCACGGCGCAGAGCTTTCACTCCTTGTGGAATCATGCGGCTCGTTTGATCGGTACAAGATTATGATCCGATTCGCGGTGGTTGTATTGTAATTTGAGGCGATGGCGGAAGACTGGGATGTTCGCATCGGCACACTGGCGAAGGAGCGCGTGTGTCTTGACCGCTCTTGCTATTCCGGTTGACCTGACTGTCGACTGCGGTCACTGAGACGGCTGGCTCATTCTTCTCCACGTCGACTTCGTCCATGTCAGGGCTTATCTTTCCTCCATTCTTGATGGCCTTACGGCGTCGTCGTTTGGCCGGAAGGTCGCAACACCATGCACTGATGGTGATAGCAGCTAAAAGCACGGCCACTCCACCCACTGCAATGACTGCAATGACTGCAGTCGATAGGCCGCCTATGTGTGCAGTCATAGTGATCGACAAGAGTGTAAGGAATCGGAAACGAATTCGGCGGTTCTCGATTTTGGCTAGTCCGGCGAGACTGTTCTCGTATATATTCGGAGCTTGACGATGTTGGTTGCATGTAGTCGTGTAAAGCGAGTGTATGTCTTTACAACGAATGTAATATCGTGAGACGAAGAGACTGGCACACCTAAGCACCAAAACAGCGCAGATAGCTCCTTATAGAACTCATACCAAGGAGCGCGGCATCCATCTTAGATTCGCAAGCGAGATTCCACTCAGGCGCTCACAACTGTGCGCAAAACTCAGCCGTGATTTTCCCACATTGCCGTACGCTACAATCCTTTGGCGGCAGTCCAAGAGCTTGGTATTGGGGAGCTTGTCGACTCTCGGACCGCTAGCATCACACTTGAGTAACCATCGTGTATTACCCAATGAAGTGTATACGTTGCTCAGATTTTAAGGAGCCTCGTGGTGACGCTAGCGGCAATTGAGATCTAGAGCGTGGTGGCTTGCGTCGAATCTTCAGCTTTCAGCTTTTCAGTGACCAGGACCCTTGTAGTTGATCTAGCAGAAGCTTCGAGGTAAGCTGCATGAGTTTATACTCTTCACGTTCACCGGTTTTGCGACGCTTGCTGTTTGGCCATATCAGCGTCCCCATCTGTTCGTGAAACTGACTGATAATGGTTCAGGGTACCAAAGCAGCATTGGAAACCTTCTCGCGCCTCAGAAGGTTGTGTAAATTCATCCGCCTTCGAGTGTTGTAATGTGACAACACTACTCGGGAAGTCTGTAAGGCTGGTGAATCTTGCATTGCACAAGGCTAAATTAGCGTTTCTGACCCTTACCACTCCACTCGTGGTTTTGCAGGCTTCTCGATGTCTAAATGAAAACTTAATAGTGATTGTGGCTTCGCTTGAGAGGCCAAAGCCACTGTAATAGCCAGCCGTGTTGTCAACATTGGGCTTGCAGAAAAGGAAGTACGTAGTCGATTGTCTGGCCTTTGGAAAAAATAAATCGCTGCGTGGCTGTGACTTATTGCTGCGACAACAAGCCTCCGATGTTCGCATGTCAGCCCACAAGCGGCAAAACCCAGGTAAGCTCATTTCGTTGTACTTGGCAGGAGCGGTGCCTGAATATCCTTGCCTAGAGTGGTAGTGCTGTGGGTTTGCCGACGCGAGATTTCGACTGCCGCTTTTCCGAATCATGACCGAGCGACCAAGTGGCTCCACTGAAGGATAAGTCGGATGCACTTAATCACGGTCAAATGACTCCAATTTACACTCCGGCGCCCTCTTTACACAATGCGTGAATGTATGCCACAAGGTAGGTTTGTTGCCTCTCTGCACATGAAACATGATCTCATGATTGTTGAGTTTGTTGTTTCCATTGTCTTGAAGAGCTGCAGATGAAAGATATTTCGCTTGGTAGTTTCCCCTAGGGTATGATTCAGGCAGCAGTAAGAGACACCTTCGTGCCATTCCTCGAACACAACGTCAAAGCCAAAGACTCTTCCCATGGACCAGGATCCTGACTTTCCAAGGTTCGAAACTCCTGTACCATCCTCACCAGGACGTATTCAGCTTCAGCCATAGCGAATCGTTGGCCGATACAAATGCGCGGTCCGCCGTTGAATGGCAGAAACCCCCAACGAGGCTGCAATGTGCCGTCCAGCCAGCGCTCTGGACGGAAGTCGTCCGCATCTAGGCCGTAGATGTCTTTCCGGCGGGGCATCACGTACAAATTGTAGCTTGCATGCGTTCCCTTTGGGACAAATACGGGTTCAAGTGCATCAGGGCCGCCCCCGAGTGGGAGGACGGTATCTCGAATAGCCATTCGGCTATTGCGTGGTACAACGGGATGCAGACGTAGAGCTAGTTATGTCAGCGTGACCAACGTGTTGGAAAACAAACAATAAAGTAGCCAGAGCGGTTTCTTACACTCGCTCACACAGCATTTGACATACTTCAACTTGTGAAGATCTTCATCAGTTGGCGTACGTCCTTCTAAAACGGCCACTTCAGTCCTCAATTTCTCCTATATCGCTGGGTTCTTCGCGAGCATGAAGAAAAGATTGCTCAAGAGACTAGCAGTCGTGTCTCGTCCAGCTACCAGAAGATTCATCACTTCGTCCAGAATTCGTTCAGGATCATCTGTTCGCGATGCCAGTTCATGAGAGAATATAACCCTCTTGCGCTTCTCAGCTTCGCTTTTTGCTTCGTCTTGCTTAATTACCTGGGAACTACGAATGGCATCGTCGACGGATTGTCTTGCAAAGTCCCGGCAGATACGATTGCACTCATCGGCCTTGAGGTCGCACCAGAGCATGCTAAGTGGGCCTAGGGTCCCTCGCGTTATGATCGCCTCCTGGGCATATTTAAATGCCTGTGCAAACTTGTGATCGGATGAGTTGTCCTTCAGACTGCCGACTGCCTGGCCAAACAAGAATTCGGTAGCACTGTCCAGGGTATAACGGAAAAAGGCATCCTGCAGGTCCACCACGGTTCTACCATCACGAGGGAGCAAGACAAAGAGGTCCTGAATCAGATTTTCTAGCGGTGTCAAATCTGCGATCTGCTCGCGAGTGAAACTAGGGCGAACGACAGCGCGCGAAGACGCCCATCGCTCGCCATCGATGTCGAATATGCCTTCCCCCAAGGAGTGGTTGGAAAGGCGCAAGTCGAAAAGCAATACCGTAGTCTTGAAACCTGAGGGACAAAATCGTCTCGATGTTTTCTGGTTCGGTGGCGACAATGGAGCTGTGATGAAGCTCCTTGACCTTCCATGTGTTGCCATGATCATGGAACAACTCGCAATTCAATTCTAGAATTTTGTGCTGTTTATTGTATCGAAAGCCTGTGACTAGCGTGTCAATACCGAGGAATGGGTCTCTGTTGAGCGAACTTGACACAGGCTTGCAGCCATGAGTGCGTACGAAATGACGGCGGGTCAGCCATCGTTTCACAGACACAGTAGCAACCACTACGCCCGTCAAGATTTTAATCAATTGCATGTACGGCCCTGGACATGCTTTTGAGGAAACTGCATCAAACATGATGAGGCAAGTGGATCAGGGATGTAAGACCGCTGTAAGGCCGTGCGGCAGGCAGGCAGCCTGTACGATATATACTATTCTGCACAGCATGATCAATCGTTGAGATTGATCATTGTTACCTTTTTGGCATGCTTAGCGCAGTGGGTGCAGACCTGCATTCTGACAAGGGAGGTGTTGCGAAAAGAGTCGTCATTTAACGGGTGGGTTCAATTGCGGGATGCCTGATGGAACTTGGCTACATAAGCCGAAGTGGTTGTGTGTTTTCTATCAAGTGCTGATGTTGGAGCCAGGACGAATCGAGTGTCGCCCAGGCAGCAACAATGAACTGCTTATGTGATTAGGCTCGTTTCCCAGGATTCCTTGCAGATGATCCGCTCTGTGACCATGCCGCTGAACTTCGAATGTAACCAACGGTAGTATGATAAGAGAGCCTTGGTAGCCGCGCTTACCACACACCATGATCGAGCGAGGTGAACAGTCCAGCTCCAGTCTTGTAAGGTGATGGTTATTCTGTTTTCAAAAAGAATGTCTCTCGATAGAATCTCGCCTCCTCGATGCTCTCAAGAATGTCAGCGCGGGCCTCGTGCAGCATTTGCTTCCTTGGAATCTTCTTCAGAACATCCTTGGGTGCCCATCTTCGTGCAGCTTCCTTGATGCTGCTGACATCCAAAAGTCGGTAATGCAGATGATCGGTGACCACCTTGTAAGGTTGCTTGACGAGGAATGACTTGTCGGCATGAACAGAGTTGCCAGCCAGAAGTCCAGTGCGACGTTCGGGCACGTACTGCTTGATGTACTCCAGTAATCCCTCTGCAGCTTGCTCTGCAGTCGTGGTGGAATCGAGACAGGCTTGTGTTAGTCCCGAGTCGCCATGATGACTCGTGCACCACTCGCCCATGCGGTCGAGCTGCTCTTTGCTGTGATGGATCACAACCTCGTAACCAGACTCGTCAAGCAGATTCATGTCGGCATCAGTGACAAAGGCGGCAAGGGACATGATGGTGTCATTCTCCGTGTCGAGACCGGTCATCTGCTGTTCTTAGAATACGCCACCCAAACAGCCGAAATTTATTACCTCGCAGTCTATCCATACTAAAGGTGCTTTCGATACAGAAGCCATAGTGATATACGGAAGAAGAGGAGAGTGATGACGCCGAAGATGGGAAGCAGACAAATTAGGTTAGCGCGACATGTTAAAGTGGTGGCCTGTGCATGGCAGTCGCGAAACGCGTCCACTAGCGCGTCTCGTTCCTGCCATCAAACGACAATCCCACTGTTGTCCCTCCAGCCCACCATCCCCTCATGACAGCATCTTAGCACCTCCTCCAGACATTCTCTTCTTCGATTCCTTGTTGATACCCCTTTAGCCATATAATACATCATGTCTCGCGCAGCAAAGTTGGCAGAGCTTCGAGCTTTGCGCGCTGCTGGAAAGACGCGCCTATCCACATACGAAGTTGCCGAAGAAGAGCAATTGTACGATGAAGTTGACGAAGATGGCTACAAGAAGATAGTACGAGGCAGACTGGACCAGGACGACTTTATTGTCGACGACAATGGAGAGGGCTATGTCGATGATGGCCGAGAGGAATGGGACGATGGCCAGGGCCGGTACCGCTATGCTGCAACGGACAGCGAGGAAGAAGAAGACCGACCCGCCAAAGGCAAAGCTGGTGTGTATCCTCGCTTCACACATGAGATTGCGAACACTGACGCGTGCAGCGAAACGAAAGCGGGAAGAAGACAAGGAGAAGCAGGAGAAGATCAACAACGGCATCAGCAAGTACTTTGGTGCAAAGAACGCGGCAAAAGCTCCCAAGTCGAAGGTATGACACAACTAGGGGATTGATTGATACCACAGATGCTTACAGCAACAGCCCGCCGTCACCGCTGCCGACGTAGACTTCATGGACGACCTCCTCGGCGAGATTGACACAAACCCCCGCGCCGCTCCCCGTATGCGTGCTGTCAAGACTGAAGCACGACGAAAGACACGCGTACTGTCACCGCCTGTATCTGAGAACCGCCCTGCAGTGACCAAGCGTCGGACAGACGATTCCGATTCATACATGCCCAATACACCTCCAACAGCAAACGCATACGCGGACGATGATGGCCTCCCCACATTTGATGACGATGTGCCAATGAGTGATCCGCCTCTACAATCGTCTCCCGTTGCAAAGGCCGTGGAGCGGAAGCTGCAGCCAGCCGTCAAGGTCGAGGAGGACGACGACGACGACCTGTTGGAGGTCGCACAGCCCACAGGACATCTCGGAGTACCGGCTGCGAGCGTGAACATGGCCGGCAAACGGCCAATTTCCAAACTCAGGAAGGCAGACTACCCTACACCTGCTAGCTCCTCGCCAGTGGGACCTTCCACAGCTTCGATCAATGCGTCCTCGTGGAATGACGTGACAGATAAGCTCAACGTTATGAGCAGTCCGGCCCCACAAACTACCGGCGTTGGAAAGATGAAATCTGAAGACGTTCTCGAGGAAGACGGCAGCGTCCGCATGTTCTGGATCGACTACACCGAAATCAACGGCAGTCTATGCCTCTTCGGCAAGGTCAAAGATCGAACAACTGGCGCCTACGCCAGTTGTTTTGTCAAAGTCGACAACATAATGCGCAAGCTGTACTTCCTACCTCGAGAACACCGCCATGTCAAAGGAGTGGCTACTGATGAGGAAATCGGCCTCAGTGATGTTTCAGATGAATTGGACAATATCATGAGCAAGCATCGTGTCAACCTCCACAAGATCAAGCCATGCACAAGAAAGTACGCTTTCGAATTGGCCGACATTCCTAAAGAGGCGGACTACATGAAGCTTCTCTACGGATACGATAAGATGCCACTTTCATCTGACCTGACTGGAGAGACATTCTCGCATGTCTTCGGAACCAACACCTCACTTTTCGAGCAGTTTGTGCTCTGGAAGAACATCATGGGTCCTTGTTGGCTTAAGATAGATGGTGCAGACTTCGGCGCTATCCATAATGCGTCGTGGTGTAAGCTCGAAATCCAGGTCAGCAAGCCGAATAACATCACAGTACTGAGCAACTCGGACAACTTGGACGCTCCGCCAATGACTCTCATGAGTCTCTCGCTGCGCACCGCGTTCAACGCCAAAGAAAACAAGCAAGAAATCCTAATGGCAAGCGCAATGGTCTACGATAACTTCTCATTGAGCGACACGACCCCCATCGATCAAATGCAAGCCAAGAGCTTCACGCTCATGCGACCAAACGGGGCCGCATTCCCAACAGGGTTCCAGGCCGAAGCCGCCAAGCTCAAAGGAAATACGAAGCTCGTGAAGACCGAGCAAGAACTTCTTAGCTTACTCATGGCAATGTTCCAACGCCACGATCCTGATGTGCTAATGGGACATCGTCTGGATGACGTCGATTACAGTGTGTTGCTGAACCGTCTTCGCGAGAAGAAGACTCCTGGCTGGCACCGTATTGGACGTGTAAAGAGAAGCGATTGGCCAAAGAACTTGGGCAAAGGCGGCGGTAGCTTCTTCGCCGAGAAGCAACTGGCATCTGGTCGATTGCTTTGTGATTTGGCCAACGACCTCGGAAAGTCTTTGATGACAAAGTGCCAGTCCTGGAGTCTGGAAGAAATGTGCCAGCTTGTACTCAACCAGCGCCGAGAGGAGCTTGACAACGAAGCTGCTCTAAAGACTTGGGCAGCCACCAAAGAAGGCCTTTTGAACTATGTCAAGCATTGCCAGGCCGACGCATACTTCATCGCTGCCATCTCGATGAAGGTACAAATGCTTCCCCTTACCAAGGTATTGACGAATCTTGCCGGAAACTCTTGGGCTCGCACACTGAGTGGTACCCGCGCTGAGCGGAATGAGTACATTCTGTTACATGAGTTCCACAAGAACAAGTACATTTGTCCAGACAAGCAGTGGGGGAAGAGCAAGATAAAGGCGGAAGAAGAGGCTGTCGAGGGAGAGGAAGGCGCAGACGCGAAGAAGAAAGACAAGTTCAAGGGTGGTCTTGTTTTCGAGCCCGAGAAAGGCCTCTACGACAAGTTCATCCTGGTCATGGACTTCAACTCTCTTTACCCCAGTATCATCCAGGAGTTCAATATCTGCTTTACGACTGTCGAGCGATCCGATCTTTCCGAAGACGACGATAAAGTGCCCGAAGTTCCCGACAATCAGGATCAAGGCATTTTACCACGACTGATTGCCACTCTCGTTTCTCGTCGACGCGAAGTGAAGAAGCTCATGAAGGCTAAGGATGCAACAACGGATCAACTGGCCACTTGGGATATCAAACAGTTGGCTCTGAAGCTTACCGCCAACTCTATGTACGGATGTCTTGGTTACACCAAGTCGCGCTTCTACGCCCGACCACTCGCCATGCTTACAACCTACAAGGGTCGAGAGATTCTTCGACGAACAAAGGATATGGCCGAAGAGAAGATGTTGCGCGTCATCTATGGTGATACTGACTCCGTCATGATCAACACAAATGTCGACAACATCCAGGATGCCTTGAAGCTTGGTAACGAATTCAAGAAGATTGTCAACGACAGCTATAGGCTTCTTGAGATCGATATCGACAATGTTTTCCGTCGGATCCTACTGCATGCGAAGAAGAAGTATGCTGCAATCAACATGGTCCCTGTTGATGGCAAGTATATTGAGAAGCTAGAGGTCAAGGGTCTAGATATGAGGCGCAGAGAGTACTGTGCTCTTTCAAAAGAGACATCCACGTAAGTTGTGTTCAAACTTACCCAGAGACGTTGCTAATTGATCCAGTGAGCTCCTGAACTTTCTCCTAAGCGGCGAGGATCCAGAAGTTGTTGTCGAAAAGATTCACAACCACCTGCGCGAGCTATCGAAACAAATGAGAGAATACGCCGTCCCAACCCGTAAATACACCATCTACACGCAGCTTGGCAAAAATCCCAAGGAGTACCCCAACGGCAATTCGATGCCCTCTGTACAAGTAGCTCTCAAGCTGCAAGCGAAGGGCAAACATGTGAAGGCCAAGGATGTGATGTCTTTCATCATCACAGGCGAGGCGTCGGGATCTGCAGAAAATGCAGCAAAGAACGCATACCCAGTCGACGAAGTCCTCAAGCCCGGAAGTGAACTGAAGCCCGACATTGACTACTACCTCCACAAGCAGATTCTCCCACCAGTAGAACGTCTCTGTGCTCCTATCACTGGTACAAATATCACCCTTCTGGCAGCATGTCTTGGCCTCGATACATCTAAATACCGCGTCAACACTACATCTGGCGCCACACAAGAAGACACCGAAGTACATCCTCTTGAGTCCCAGATCCCTGACTCGGTGCGCTTCCAAGCCTGTGCGCCGCTCTGGCTACGCTGCCGTGGCTGCACGACCACTTTTCCCTTCCAAGGCCTCTCTGCTACGGCGCCGTCTGCTTCGTTAGCCAAGCTGCAGACAGTCAGCCACAACGGCGTTCAATGTCCAAACACAAGCTGCGGAAACATCCTACCCAACATCAGCATAGTAGCTCAGCTCGAGTCATCGATTCGACAATACCTCGCGTCATACTATGCTGGCTACCTTGTGTGCGATGACCCACAATGTGGGAACCGAACACGCCAGATGAGTGTGTATGGCTCGAGATGCCTGGGACCTAAGGGATTAGCAAAGGATTGTCTAGGCAAGATGCACTATGAACTGAAGGAGAGGGATGTGTGGAACCAGCTACTCTACTATCAGTCTTTGTTCGATGTCGATCGCGTAGCGAAGGAGGATGTTGTCAAGGCCGAGGGTGAGAGTAGGGAGAAGATCAAGGTGTTGGCAGAAGTCAACCGGGAGCGCTTCGGTACGCTCAAGGGCGTGGTGGACAAGTGGCTAGAGAGGAATGGGAGGCAATGGGTGCAGATGGACAGTCTGTTTAGTTTCGCATTGAAGGCTTAGGGTTATGGGTTCAAAGGCGGTGAATGAGGCGTTTATGTGCAGCGATTGCTTCGTTGGTTACGCGGGATTTATGCATAAGCAGGGTCTTGGATATGTTGCGCGTCTTCTCGAATCGAGCTCTCATTACGATTACGTCCACCTCCTGTACGTCGTTGCGGGTATATGTATTACTTCAAAGTCAAAGAGAAATCGTGATTCCCAACCCCCGTTACACGGCCTACGTTGCCTTAATCGCTTCCGGAACGCCCTCGCTATGTTTTGGCGCTTCAACAGGCTTAGCAAGAGCTTCCCGACAAGCCTCATGGAATATTCCAATGAAGTCATGAACATTGCGGAACGTGTTGTACAACGGCGCCGGCGCTATCCTAAGCACATCCGGCTTCCGCTCGTCCACCACAACGCCTTCTTTCTCCAAATGATGCAGCACGCTATCCAACATCCCAGGCTTCAACATCACGCTCAACTGCGCGCCGCGCTCGGCCGGATTCGTGGGCGTGATGATGGTATACGGTGGCTCTCTGCCCGGGTATCGCAGAAGTCGCGCTTCGAGGTATCCTGTCAGTCGAACACTGCGCTCTCGTAGCGCTTCCATGGTTGTGAGGGCAAAAACGTCAAGACTGGCCATAACGGACGTCATGTCGAGGGCGCTAGGGTTGCTGAGTTGATACCCGCTGGCGCCGGGGATGGGTATGAATTTGTTGTCCATTGTGAAGCGGCTGGATTTGTCGTTACCCCACCAGCCGCTGAGACGGGGGCGGTAGGTGAGAGTCTTTTCAGAGCTGGTCTTTGGTTTCCCGTTCGCGCCTTCTGGTGCAGGTGTGGGTGCTGATTCTTCGACAGTGCCATGCCTTTCGTGTACGAATGCGCCGCCGATGACACCTGGGCCACCGTTTATGTACTTGTAGTTGCACCATGCTGCGAAGTCGACGTTCCAGTCGTGGAGCTTGAGGGGGACGTTCCCTACTGCGTGTGCGAGATCCCAGCCAACAGTGATGCCCAGTGCGCGACAGTGTCGTGTTATCAGCTCAATGTCGAAGAATTGGCCTGAGTAGAACTGTATACCAGGAAGTAATATGAGCGCAGTGGTGGCGGCGTGCTTTGATATTATGGAGAGAATGTGTTCGTTTGACAGGTATGGTGCGGAAGACGAGGGAGGTTCGATGGTGATGAGTGCGGAAGGGTCAAGGTCGTGGTGTGCGATTTGAGAGAGTGCGGCATACTATAGCACATGTCAGATGCAGATAACTCGGCCTATTGCAAAACTTACATGGTCACTAGGAAACGCCTTGCCCTCAATGATGATCTTCCACCTGTCTTTGGTCGGTCGGTAGAAACTTGACATGAGCAAATGCAAGTTTGCGGTCAGCGTCTCCATGATCACCACTTCACTGGGCAATGCCCCGACTAATTTGGACGTCTGCTCCTTGATGGCATCGTCGATGTGTAACCATGGCGGCAGACCTCCCTCGTAGTTTGTGAAGTGCCCAAATACACCTTTTGAGGCCCAAGTGTCTAAGTAGCGATTGACGTATACCTTCGTCCGCGTGGGCTGTAGACCGAGTGAATTACCGCAGAAGTATATGCACTTCTCATTGTCATGCCCTTGTGATCCATTTTTGCCATTAACATCATTTCCGGGTTTCCGAAAGCCGTATTTCCTGTTTATCAGGTCGCCTTTGGTAGGGATGTAGAACTCTTCTCTCAATTTGGTGAGCTTATCTTTTTCATCTTGCTTCTCTGCGAATGCGGCTGAGCACAGATCCGCATCCTGGAAGCCATCGTATGAACTCGTAGTTTGTGGCATTCTAATGATGCTGCAGGAAAGATAGTAGGATTTGGATCACCGGAAGTGGCGCATCCAAGTGCAGATATTAGTCACAATCGTGTTTAGACTTTCGGATTTCGGTCTTTTCAGAGACGCGACGGATCATTGCCTAAGGCAAATCAAGTGGAGCAGTTCGTCCGAACGCGGGGTCATTTGGCTGACTAAGCAGCTCGTTGTGGGTCTAGAACACGAGGCTGTCGCGTTGTGGCATGTCGGAGCTTTCGGCCATGACCTCAGAATCGTGATGATTACACCACCAACCTTCACATTCACAACATAACACCATGGCGTCCACGTCGAATGTATGCGCTTCGTGTCTGCGACTAGCCAGGAAATCATCATCAATGAGCACCGCAACATCTCTCCGTACTATGCAACAATCATCAAGAGCATTTAGTAGGATCACCGCTACCGCCACTTTGCGCCCACTGTATCTCGACTTCCTTGCGCCCAACGCCTTGAAGCAAGAGTTGAGTCTCTTTTCAGTCTATAGATCTACCACGCCGCAACTTTCCCCGCAGCGTGCTTCCCGAAGAACGTTCGCCACAACATCAGACCCGTCTGCCGCCCACCCAGCACAAGCAGTACAAAACCCGCGCACGGATGGATCAGGAAAGCCTATGCAAATATCGATATCTCCACGAGCCTCGAATCGGCTATACGCAATATCGTCCGGCGATAAGAACCCGAACCTCGCGCTCCGAGTCAGCATCGAAAGTGGCGGGTGTCATGGCTTTCAATATTTGATGGACCTAACAGATCTCGGAAAGGAGCCCGCATCAGAAGAGGATACGGTGTTTGAGGGAGAGAAGGGAGAGAAGATCGTGGTTGACGAGTCGAGTTTAGAGTTGCTGAATGGTAGTACGGTCGACTACACCATGGAGCTGATTGGAAGTCAGTTCAAAATCACAGGCATACCCGGCGCAACGAGCAGTTGCGGATGCGGGACGAGTTTCGATATCAAATTATAATGTCAAGGGCGGGGTTCATGCGCCTAATCGTGCGCATCAGCTTGGGTGGTGTGTAGCACTCAAATCTTCACCTCTTCTGTTGCGGATTACTTGGTCGTTTGTGTCCAATCGCGTGCTCTCTTTAAACTTTCTCATTTTCAATATCTCCATCTCATTGTTGCTTGCGCACTTTCATGCGTTTAGCTACTACGTCAATCTAGCCTCAGCACCAAACCGCCCGCACATACCCAAAGCCAAAAAAGGCGTCACAGACCCTGGAAGGACCTCCCGCCGATTCGAACACAGGAGCATAAAGAATACTCACAAACCTTACACAGTTTGTCATGTGAGTTGAACCCATTTAGGTTATCACGACCACTGCACTAAATTGTTTAGACCGGGGTTGCCACCAGCATGTATTTAAGGTGTGCTGGATTTGTTGGAGGAGTTGTGATTTAGATAGTACATATACAGGAAGAAAAGGTTGTGGGAGGAAGAGTGGGTCACGAGGTGAAGGCGCATGAGGGCGCGCTGCCCCATTAGAGGTCGGCTGGGCAACAGACAAACGGACATACGGGTGCTGAGAGGGTTTTCAAAGGGCACGGCACAGCGGCATGAGTTTGAGAAACGCAAGTTTCGGAGAGCAAGCAGGCTCAGCATAAGCGGCGACAGCGTTGCATTTGAGGCGTGCGCACACAGAACCGACTCCTCTGGGATTCAACAGACTCGAGAATTACAGCGCGAAGATTTTATACGATGCGCAACATATTGACTCTTTGATGCAGGCACAATCAGACATGTATGTTTTCGGCTCAGTCCCTTGCAGTATCATACGTATAGAACGTAAATTATTCTTACAAATGCACCACACTTTTCCATGCATCGTACCAAGTATCACTTTTCGCAGAAGAGCGCAGAACATTCCAGATATTCTTAGCTTATTTAGAACACCAAAGTCATTGCGGGATAGACACGGCCTTTTGATGTAGAAGCATTTATTGCTTGAATTGTATAGAGAACTGAGACGAGCGGAATAGATATCTATATGCATATTCCAGGTCACACATCTGCAAGGGTCGTGGCGTTTTTGAACGCGAAAAAACTCTGTAATAGGTTTCGTTTAGTCAGTCTATAGATATGGTCGACTGTGATTGAGCGCCAGGAGAAGACATGTCCGATCTTGTAGCAAGCTTTGACGCGACAGAAAGACATAATGCCTGCACGCTCATTCTCTTAAACCTTTTGGCAGAAATTTGCATATTGAAGAAGTAGAGCTCAACGGGGCGATGAAATTTGTATTGTCAACGCAGGTCTGGCCATGAACCTCATGGCTCTTTTAAGAAGGCACAGAGAACGCCATTATATGTCTTGATCGTCTGTCTTGATCTTTTGTCCTGATCCTTATTTCGTTGCGCAGCAGTCATGTATGCAATGGTTTTATCCGTTTTTTATCCATGCATAAAGATAGTAGTGTGACAAGAAAGAAAGATTGAACATATTGCGGCTTTATATCGAAAAAGCAGCACAAACGCTGCGCTCATTGCAAAGTCTAGAACATATGTTGCTTAGCCTGATCCGAGGGCACCTAGGTAGTAATAGCGAACATCTGGTCTTTATCAGTATCGTTCTGATGTCTTCTAGAGTCGAGGGAATATAGCTGGGAGCTGTTTTCAGAGGTGTGCAGCAACTTGGTAAGCCGAATGGCCGAACTTTTGATGGCATGTAGAGAACATTGGAAAAGGGATGATCTGAAGGCCCAGAAAATCATAGCACGTCCCACTGGCATTTTTAAAATGATGCCTTCGAGCTGTGTAGTGAGTTGATCAAGAGTCTAACTGTTGACTTGAGCAGAAAGTCAATCCGTTCTTCTCGCATTTGCGGGAAACACTCGTATTTTTTTGTCGCTTAGAGCCTTGCGTCTGGATAACAGGCGCCTCTTCCAAGCATGAATGGAATTTGTATGCGGTTTGTACCAGCAGAGTCCCACATATGGACTCTCGAAAGTTGGATTTTACAAAAGCCCAGAGATAGTGTTGACGATGAAAGATGAGAGTAGTGGTGACGGCGGGCTTATATGTGCTAGTACGCTTGACGCAAAAAGGACGTGTGGTGACTTAGTCAAATGAGCTTTTTTAGGCATTTCATACCTCGAGAGTATTGTGATTTGTATGAGGACATACGCGAGCGCCTCAGTTGTAGGAAATTTCTGGTCTGATTTCAATGGACTGTACTCGCTAACAAGACGTCCACTCCGCACCCGACATTGGATTCAGAGTTGTGATATTAGGACAACAGCACAACAGACATTGAAGAACGGTCTCTGAAACTTTAGGAGGAGTTGCCTCCAGTAGTGTTGCGGAGAAATGACAAGAGCAAATTACGAGCCTTTTATACGCCAGGTACAGCTCATGTTGCCTTTTTCGAAACGTTTGATGTGGTATTGCACTGCGCCCCTATTTCTCTCACAGAACATACAAAACATGCAGAAGCCTTCCAGACCCGGTATACGGAACAAGACCCGTTTTGGAGAGCGTCTCATCAGCAGGCCAGTGTGTTGTTTATGGAAGACGCACAGCGCATGAAAAGTTTCCACCGATTTTCCAGATCAAAAGGACTGAGATCATGTAGCCATGTCAATTTTTGCTTAGCAGGGCAGAGTTCCAGACATAAGAGCTGTCTGTTGACATCTCTTTTAAGCGCCTAGCAGATGTTGTGTGATTTTAGGGAAGACGACAGAAGAAGCGAGGGCGGTTTTATATATCCGCCTCCGGGCACGCGCGCATGATGCATGAGACAACATCCTTCGAGGCGTGCCTTCAGAATGCGCCTCTGAACACCAGCCTATTGCCCACCTAAATGCTAATGTTGATTTTCCATTTACAATAAACTTTTATACATGATGTGTTTCAACTTTCTGTCCCACGTGGACGTTGATGCGGCCTCGCTCGCATGATTGCAGTCATGCAATTCTTAACACATGTTCTGGAGAGAAACATAAGCTTTGATTCTGTAGCAATTCTTTCTACGGTCCCGCTGTAGAGGCAGACATACATGGTCAAAACGGCAGTTTTGGGGGGAAATCAGAGTGAAGTCGTTGATGAAGAAAGCCAGCATTGCGAGAAGAAGAGGTATGTATATATGCGCAATTTCGTGGTGCCAACATGGTAGTTGGAGAAAGTTGTTTTGGTCTGCAAACATACTAGAAGTAAAGTCAAAGGTACGGGCCCAGGCAAAAACATGCATATTGTATCAAATGTTGTATGATTGTGAGACTGAAGACTTCTGCAGGAGCATGAATCCTGAATTCCACTTTTCCAGGACAGCGAACCATCGCTTACGATTTTTTTGGCTTAGAGGATGCTGGAGGACATGTAGTATTTGTAACCCTCCTTTCGAAGGAAAGGGAAGACACACATGTACCAGATACAATAGTTGTTTTTGGTGAAGTTGCAAGAATAGAAGTGATGCTCCCAGATCGCCGTCAAAGTCCCTCTTTATACTAGGACATTCGATCTCGGAAAGACGGCGGCTTTTCGGTGCATCATTATACTTGATTCCAAGTCAGGCTCATGCGTTCTTTCTCTAACCTCTATCAATGCGAGCCCCAGATCTCATGGGCTGTATCGGACCGCGTTTTTGAGAAGAAGCAAAGCCACACAGATATACGCAGATGCTTACGTATTTTCGACATATGCAGGTTTTCTGGTTTCTCGAGAATTAAGGATAAAGAAACCGAGGACGTCGTTGATTTATACACATGCCGGAAGCCTCCAAAGGCGACGGACATACGCAGAGTACCAGACAGTTTTTGGCATGAGACAACTCATTATGCGAACATTTGGTTCTTTTCCGCACGTCTGCTGCACCATGCCTATCCATGGTATCGTGTTTGATAACATAGCGCTATCGAATGCGGGTTTTTAAGTCATCTCGAATTTCTGGAATTTGTACATCTAGCGTATGGTATCATTGGCTAAGGTTGGTGCGCTCGAGATGAGATGAGAGGAAAAGGACTTGGCCGAAGAACAATTTGGGTATCATATGCGACCTGTATATAAACACGAAGTAATAAAGACTCATGCCTCCTCCTTTGACTCTTCAGCACCTGCCTCTCCAGTCTTGGAGCCTTCAGCCTCATCGCCCTCCTTGAACAGCTCGGCACCCAGATCATCCAAGAACTTCTCCGCCTGCCCTTTACTCCGCTTCTCCTGTATCGCCCTCTTCTTCTCCCTTATCATCTCCTTCCTCTTCTCAATCTGCTCTTTGCGCTCCTTCCTAACCCGATCCGTCTCTGCCCTCTCCTTCTCCAAATTCCTAATCTGCTCCTGCCGCTCCTCTTCATCCTTAGAGAAGTACATGAATCCCGTACCGCGCTGCCGTGCCTCTGCCCTTCCATCGAAATGCAGTTCCGGTGGCGGTGTAAGCTCCTTGTCGCGCTTAGCAGCAAGATCTGCCATGGCCTGCGAGATAGTTTCGTCAGGATTGAAGGCATTCGACTGCACCGCATCGCCGTATATAATATTATCCGGCATTGACGGGCGCGCAGTAAAGCGATCGGGCTCGTCGGCTGCAAGGTTTCGTTTCCGGCGCTCTTCGCGGGCGGCTTCTGCATGGGTTCCTTTGCGCGTGCGGCCAAACTCGTCAACGTATTCGACCTCCTGTTCTTCTTCGGAGGCTTCTGATTCGGACGAAGATGCTGCGTCGGGCTCGCCTTTGTCCTGCTTTTCTGCCCATTTGCGATCGAAGTCTACGCCGTACTTGTCGTCGCGGTCTTCCACGTCGCCTCGTTTTAGGGCATCGTATAGACGTGCTTTCTCCTCCATGCGCCGCTTGGTGCGCTTCCAGGCTGCTTCATCTTGGCCCTTCTCGTCTGCTGTGCGCGTCCGGTGCTTCTGCGTGAAGTCTGAATCTTCAAGATCCTTTAGTGCGCGCTTCTTGACATTTTTGTTGTGTGTTTTGAAGATGTCCTCCTTTTGTGGTCGTGCGCGGCCTGTTGTCGTCTTGTTGGTGTCTGTGGCGGACGATTTGATGAGGTTCGAGAGTGTGGACGAGAAGGCCAGGGAGCTGGAGCTCGATATTTCCTTTGCTTTGGAGCGGTTCTTGGGTTTTGCGCCGTAGAGGTGGGCGTCTTTGGACGACATGGCGTGGTGGATGGCTGAGCTGATGCCGCGACAGTTTCGCGTTGGCCATGTCGGCGGCCGAGGCTCTGAGCTTGTTGCGTCACTCTGCTGCCCCGCCAATTGCATCACAGAACCCCACGCTGGACCTGTGAATCGGCGAAAGCGGCTCCGCAAATAGCTTCTTTTCTCTGTTGACTGTTGAGCTTTCGTATGAGCTTGTGTGCTGCTTTTTACTCATTCATTCAAGTCAATTGACTCCACAGACAGTCGCCATGCCTCTCCCTCGTCAAGTCTGCATTGCTGTTATTGGTGAGTTGCAAAGCTTCCACTACGGCCAAGTACGCGACTAACACGTGCAGGTGCTGGCGGTGTTGGCAAATGCTTCCTCTCTCAGCTCTCGGGCCTCGCATCCAAGCTCTCTCAATCGCCCGGAGCGCCGTACTACCTCTCCCTCGTCTGGCTGAGCACATCGAAGAAAGCCATCTACAACGCCGACTACAAGCCACTCAGCAACTGGGAATCTGAGCTCCAGAGCTCCACCAAGCCCACGCTACCACTCTCCGAGCTCGCCGAATACCTCGTCAGGGCGCCCGGAAAGGTCGTACTGGTAGACAACACAAGCAACCAGCATGTAGCAAACAGCTATCCCGCCTTCCTCAAGAAGGGCATCAGCGTCGTGACACCAAACAAGAAAGCTTTTTCAGCAGACTACACCCTGTGGACCGACATGTTCAGTGCCGCCTCCAACGGCACCGGCAACGGCGGCTACATCTTCCACGAATCCTCCGTGGGCGCCGGCCTGCCCGTCATCTCCACCCTCAAAGACCTCGTCGAGACGGGCGACGAAGTCCAGAAGATCGAGGGCGTCTTCAGTGGCACTATGAGCTTCCTCTTCAACTCCTTCCAGCCCACATCCGGTGGCGGCGGCAAGTTTTCCGCTGAGGTGACGAGTGCAAAGGACAAGGGCTACACGGAACCCGACGCCCGCGACGACCTCAACGGCCTCGACGTCGCGCGAAAACTCACCATCCTCGCACGTCTCGCAGGATTGAAGGTCGAGTCACCAACTTCCTTCCCTGTGCAGTCGCTCATCCCCAAGGAACTCGAATCATGCTCCTCCGGCGACGAGTTTCTCCAGCGCCTACCCGAGTTCGACGGCCAGATGGACCAGCTCAAGTCAGACGCGGAGAAGGAGGGCAAGGTCATTCGTTTCGTTGGAAGTGTAGATGTGCCGAATAACAAGGTCAAGGTTGGGCTAGAGAAGTTCGACAAGAGCCATCCCATTGCGGCGCTGAAGGGTAGCGATAACATTATTGCTTTCTACACGAAGCGGTATGGCGACAATCCATTGATTATTCAGGGCGCGGGCGCAGGTGGAGAGGTCACTGCCATGGGCGTTACTGCGGATCTGGTCAAGGTACTGAGGCTGTTGAACTAAGCACTATAACATCACACGACGCAGAAAACCCACGTTTCATTTCAAACACCAGAGCTGAATTAGCCGCATGCATGTCTTGTTCAGCTGAAGTTTCGAGAATCGTAGTATTTATCGGGTGAAAGTCATGTTTCACCACATACCATCTCACGCCAGCTGAGCACCACCCTCGCGCCATGGCGTCCAGAAACATGGCAATTGTACGACGAGACTAAGATAGGAACTACGCGAGTGTTGTGCAACGCTTCTGGAGACGCCGCACGTGGTCGACTTCCCACGCACTGCGCTACGGAGGATTATGTGCATGATGAGTCAGTGGAGCAGCAGGAATCGCTCCGCAGACATACGAGTCGCACAGTTCCGATGTATCTGCATGGAAAGGCGAGGATACATGCGCTCAATCTCACATGTCCCTCCGAGTCGGAGAAATGCACAAATCCTACCCAACACACACCCATTTCAAATATTACACCAAGCACTCCTTTCGCGCCCAAACCTCCGGACGATTCAATCCGCCGAACAAGAGCATGTAGATTGTCCAAGCGCCAGTGCTGCGGTTCGAAGGATTTCGGCACGCATACCAAGACTTCCTTGGGCCGCGGGTGCCGCCTTGGAGTTTTGAGTTGTGTTGGTTGTCAGATTAGCCAAGGTTTGGGTCCAAGAGGTTTATGTGAGTGCGGAGGTTAGCTGGAGAGGCGGTGGAGACCAGTCGGAGACTCTGACCGTGACAGCAGTTGCCTGACGAAAGTTTGGATGAGAAGATGGCGAGTCTGCAATCATGCAACTCGTTTGAAAGGGTTGGAGAGGGGAAATAATCGAGACCTGAACTTGTTGAACCCCTCTTTCTCCAGCTTGGTGGGTATCTAGATGTCTCTGACAGTGGGAGGGGCTTCCGCATGCGTATTTTGTGTCTTGGACCGTTCCTTGTTGAAAGGACTAGAGGGCTGCTTACCTGCTTGCGGCGCCCAAGCTATTCGAAAGCGACAAGCAATCACGCGACTCTCCACGCGAAAGACATGTCATCGACCAGACCTGGCTGAGACATTTTCTCGTCCACCGTAGACGTAGTGTAGCCGTAGTAGTCCACCTACACAATGTAGCGTACTACATCATGCCAAGAGATGCACCGCCTACCATGAAAGAAATACCGCACCAAGTGCATACCAACGGTTCATCGAGGAGATCGTCGCGATCAACACGCAACGCTCACCGTTGCGACAGAAGCAAATTAACCTGCCGAGAGCGTTATCCGCGTAGGTTGGAAAAGCGAGCTGTGCTGGCTCCACTCCAGCGGTGTCTTGGGACGCATCAAAAGCTGACCTCGGGAGCACTTGGTGGTGTCGGAACCGCCGTTTCGGGATTACAAAGAGGCCTTGGGAAAGTTACACGGGACGAGCCTGGGCGCGTACGGTGTAGGTAAGTCGGTCATCGAGATGGCAGATGGCAGATGGCGGTATGGCCTCGCGTAGGATTGGCGAGCTTGTATTGTTGGCCATATCAGCTCCTGTAAGCCCTTTGACGCCCACATCAGCGTGTCGATAAGGTCGGTCTTGTTCGATGGAGCGGGGTCCACTGTGCTTTGTGGATGCCAAGCAGCCGGCTCTTGGCCGCCAAGAAGGGCGGAACGAATGACCTTCCCCCGCGACTAGAAGGTGTGCATGTTGGCGTGAGGCTATGCTGAGCTATCAACCAGGGTACGCCGGTCATGCAGGGATTGCACGAGGCAAATCTGGTTGTTTCGAGGTGTCGTGCGTCCTCGCCTGAAGTGATTAATCTGGGTTGTTTGACATGTCGTCGCGTGGAAGATGGTAGAACGAGTGGTCAGACTGGTCGTCGGAGCATGTCGACCGGCACTGCACTTTCTGCATGCATGTCTAAAATCCCAGCGTATGCACGCCCGTCCGCGACCGTGTCACGGTGAGGTCAGATAAGTGCCGTGCTTCGGGAATCCTGCTACTTCCAACGGCCGAGTTGGGCTGCGATGCGCGACACGGGAAAGCGCACGAAAAGCGCAGGTGTCTTCAGGGGAAGAGAGGGGAAGGATCTGGCAGATGGGCGATCCCTTGGTGCCGGCCGTCTCATGATGGGCATCTGGTGGTTGTGGTGCATTTGGCCACAAGACATGACTTCATACGACTATGGAGCCGTTTCTGGCTATTCCTGACTGGTGGAGTGATCAGCGAACCTCCGCTGCGGGCTCTCGCCTTGCCTGGGCATGCTCAGCGTATCCCGCTCGCTACCGATGTCCATATCTGCAACGTCCATATTGCCCACGTTGTTTTTCAGCACGCAGGGCAAAAGCAATATCGGCTTCTTGTCGTTTCAAGCTGCATCCTCGAGCGCGACCTCCGCGGTCAGCAGGCTGCTAGGCGTGCTGTTGGTTTAAGTTTCGGCTCTGCGCGCGTCTCCCAAGCTTTCAAGCCCACAGCTTCCCCTCTCTGGAAAGAAACCACGCGAGGCGCAGCACCTCATGAGCGATTTTGCGTGCAGTCTGGCGTGGGCTGGTGGTGGTGATCCCTAACGTCATTTACCATAGTCGTGCTTGTCCTGGCAGAATCGCGACCCTGGTCGTCGTCGTGATTACACCTTACGAGCATGTCCAAGCGCCGCGTCGCCGTGTCACGAAGAGATTTGGATTGTCGCACAGGGGCGCGCACAAAGCACACAGTGCGGCGTCGACATGGCCTGAGAACAGAGCACGCTGATGTCCGGGAGCGGTGAGACGTAGTGGAGTGGTTATCAGTACTGGCCGCGAGTGAAGCCGCATCATTCCAACGTGCTGGCACGATCTGCCCAGGGGCTTGTCACCAACTTCTGGTGTGGCCGTTAGTGTAAATTCCGAGGTGCTTCGTCCCGGCGCCGCGATGGGAGGAGTCGAGTGTAAACCTAGACCGTCTTAGGGTTCGCTGCATCCTGGGCGAATTCACTGCTCCCAGTCGCTCCACCACGCTAGACGGCACTCCCTTGTCGAAGCCTGGCCCCCGCTGCCCAGCACAGTGGTCGCATTAAATAAAGACATGTCGTGCCCCGAGAGCGTACGGCCTACGTCTGCTCGTCATACGATTCACACATAGCCCTCGGACCGCTGTATAAGGCTGACTTCGCGCACCTCACCACTTCACTCGGTCCCCATAGTCAGCGTGAGCAATCCTGACTCAGACACTGCTGCCTGCCCATCGTACTGTCCTGCGCGTTCAGCAAGCCAATCATCACCAACCGTCCGAACCCCCATCGCCAATCATCTCTCGCCCCTCGGCCTCCGTCCACTCTGCCAGCAAACACCCTCTACCTCACCTACACCTGTCAAGCCATCGAACCACACTTCTGCTCCGAATTCCGACACACGCTATCTGCCACTTTTCCCTCGTCTCCATCAAAAGAGCCAAGGGCGATCCCTCTGAGCATCCAGCCTATCAGCATTCACAGCTTGGCACACGGTGTCACCACTACCTCTATTCACATATTACGGACCACGCTGCATTTATACCGTCGCCAGCCCCCGTCCTCAAAGAACTTTCCATTCTCAGCCCACTTCATCTAGACCACCGCAGCCTAGCTCCGTAGTGGTCACTAGCGTCTACCCCAGATCGCCACCCGCCATTGTCTCGTGACAGCTGTTAAAGTCCACGTCGCCGACATCACGTTTTTCATCACGACGTCCCCGAATTACAAGACGCTGCTCCAAGGCAGGTCACCCCGCAAACGAGTCTACCTCGATCTCACTTGAACACGTCGCCACCATGTGCGTTGCCGAACTTTGCGTCACCGTCCTCCCATGCCAGCACCGCTGGTACCATCTTGTCCGTCCCTGCACTCCATCCAGCAATCTTTCCACTTGCGGAAAGAAGCTGGGCATCTCAGGATGGGAAGTGAAGGTCGAGTACTGCCCTTACTGCCAAGGTCATGTCTCTGAGTTTGAGTACCGCCTCATTGGTGACGGCCCAGCGCCCCCCGTTGGATCTCTCTCAGGACTTGCGCGCGCCCACTCCACATCTCTCAACGCCGCTCGTCGCGACATCCGTCTTGACGAAGTCACCCGAACTGATAGTGCCACCAGTGTCGGCAGCAAGAGCAGTCTTGTCGTAGCAGCATCAGAGAAGAACCGTGCCATGAACTCCCGCCTGGACCGCTACTTCTTCCCTGCCAACGGCGAATCCTCGCCCGTTTCACCATACCCCATCTCGCGAGAAGACGAGGAGGCCAGCGTTGCCACACCGAGCGATTCCTCCAGCGCCGACGTCAGCAGCGTGCGACACGCATCGCTGTCCGAGCCGTACAAGGTCAACATGATGTCGCGCGTGCGCCGACGCACCAAGCGCTTCTCCGGCATCTTCTCGCGCTGAGCGACACCTTGAAACTTTCGTCCGTTTCTTGGCGGCATCATTACCGCCGCCGCACACCCCACTCCGCTCGACTCAGTTCCGCTCGTGCCGTTTGAACAACGTTCTGAACGCACCGCGACATTTGCGGGTCTATAGTCTAGACCGTGCTGCTCACTAGACTCCGCTCTGTCATGATTACGACCACCCGACTCTTCGGCCCGAAGGTCGTAAGGCATCACACGAACGACACGCCACGACAAATCCCAACTCATCTTTGCTTCGACAAACTGCATGTTTCTCGACTGCTGGCAACAAGTTTGCACATTCTCCACTTTTACTACTTCTCTACTTTGCTACTACTGCTGGATACCCAACTCTTACTTTGCGCAATACCCATTCGCCCTCTCTGACTCGGTCAGGTGGTTTGCGCTTCTCATTACATATTTCGGTCTCCCTTCGGCGTTCTTCCACGGTGGAAAGACAGGGGCATACTTAACAAAAGCGCATGGGCGACCTTGCGTCCACGTTCGCTCCTTGGCATTGGGCTGCGATCGTGTCAGTTCACACGAATGCACAAGCAAGTGCCACGACCAAGTTTCCATCATTTTTCGCAAGCGAGGCGCACAGGCGGACAGTGATTTTACTGTTAGTTTACTATTAGCGGATAGCGTTTGTCACAAAAATGGACATTTTATTGCCAACCTTGGCATCGCAAACACTTCACAAAGTTTCCCTCCACATGTGGTGTCTGTGAGCGGTGTGATCAACCCGCCCACACACCCACACACGCCCGCACTGACGACACAGAATCTTCTAGACTATCGATTACCCACAAGTCTCCGATGCATATCCGGTGTTGCTCTCGCCACTTTTCCGATGCGCCAAGATATTGTAATATGCAGCTCGGCTTTCCCGCTCCGCCCGGTCGAGCCGCGCTTCCCCGATTCCCGAGGTGAATTGCCAGCGTCACGTGTAAAGCATAGTACTTCACCGAGGGATGCAATGCAATGCGCACATGCAGTTTCGGCACTTGCAACACCATGAATCCAGACGTCTCGTCGTACGCAATCCGGATAAGACGACAAGCTTTGTGTCGAAAAGGCTTGATACGGCGCGCTTGGTTGATCGACCTTTAGCATTCCACACATTTCCACTGTGCAACGCACGCAAATCGCTGTGGAACTTTCCACTTGCACTTGCGCAACGACAAGACAAGCCTTTCTGTGCCTTGACCCAAGCTTTTTGCGCCGATCGCACTGGCGCCTGCGTGAGACGAAATGTCGCAGTGCTGATCGCGCAAGTCAGTTCGACTCATGCAGGAGGGTCGGTCGATCCCGTTGGAATGGATGCATATGCCAAAGGACCTAGGGAGGAGTTCCGCATGTGCGCCATGGTTATTTCCATGGGATATCCGTGGATGGCGCGTACATGTCGTACCTGCTAGTTAATCTGTTAGGATAATATATGTGTGGAGGTGAGTAATTAGAGAATGCTGTACGAAGCTTCAAACGGAGTGCCGTCGTGGCACAACCATCACTTCTCCAATACTGGCAGAGCATCACACCGTCGATCTACCGTATAGGCAGACTCATCCAACATGCGTGCGTACTGTACCTCTGATTAACCATGATCTCCACGGCCCGCATACCAGCGTCACACTACCACGTTACCCACTCGCCACAGGTTACATTCCACGCGCCGCTCGGTGACGTGTCTGTCGTCACAAGCATTCCACAGCGTGTGACGAATCCCCTACCAAGCACTCGACCAGCAGCGATAAGCTTCACTTGCAGAGCTTGTTTGATTTGGCTGGTGATCAAAAAGCGACCCGAAGGTGTGGGTTTCGATAGCGCTGGGATCGACAGGACAGGAAGGTTTCCGTCGTCGATCATCTTGCGGCAGTGTTTCATGTGGAGAGTGGGGGAAGATCGTGGTAGGATAGGACAAGATTTGATGCAATGATGCGTGCGGTTATGTTGGAAGGTTGATTGTATTCTGCAAGCTGGAAATGATGACCACATGTACCTCCTAAATGTTACCAGATGTAACCGCAAAAGTCTATGATATAGCGCCCTCCGATATGCTATGCATGCAGACAAATACCGCATCCTACTATGAACAGTGTCCGTCTACTTCTTAGCCTTGCCATTGCCGCCCGAATACTCGATGTCGTACTGGAAGAAACTGTCCCATATACTTCCTTTCCGCTGAGCCGGCGGCTGTCTCCTCGGACTCTGATCGCTCTGACTGCCCACTCTATTCTTCACTGGTGAGGCATTTGCAGATCGTAACATGGCACTGTTCGATGGCCCAGGCTTCTGCGGCGTATGTTGGCGACTGAGATTGGGACGATGAGCCTGGCACGTACGTCAGCCTTGTTGACACAGACTGCGAGGGGAGCTTAGGTGTGAAGCTAAGGTCCCCAGAGTAAGTCCTTGCGTACGTTCAGTCCTTCTTGGTCCTCTACCATGCTGGCTGCGCTTGCTCCGTTTCCGTTGTTGTTGCTTGTCTCGGTTTCTCGAAGGTGACTTGGTCCATGTGCGCCAGCCGGGCTAGCACCGCGTGTTGCTGTGTTGGAATTGGGATTCAAGTCTGCATTCTCGCCGGGTGACAGGGCTTCAGCCGATGGTTTGCCACCTACAACTGGCACGCTCTTCTTGCTATTACCGCTGCTGCGACGGCTGTCGAGTGATTTGCCGAGTTGTGTTGCAGGATCCATTGAAGACTTCTTCTTGGCACGTTGCATTTCACCTTGACCGGTTTCGAGACTGCTCTTGACCGTGACTGCACCCTTGATGCCTGGTGTACCTGGTGCCATAGGCTTCTCCTCGGTGGCGTCAAGCAAGTACCAGCGTAGACCGTCTGAGAGCTCGAACGGATTGTCATCCTCAAATGAGACTGCATTACTGGAGGCAATCGATCGTCCATCAATAGATGCTCGTGGACCGCTCTCGAGCGTCTTGGATAGGTCTACCACACGCTCCTCTATCTTGGAAATGCGAGCGACAAGCCATTCTTTGCCGTGCAAGCGATGTGAGTCTTGCTCACGAAGGAAGAAGTGTGGTGCTCCGACATTGAACGCTGCCCAAGGACGATGGGCGTTATTGCGGGTAGGTAGAAAAAGCGCAAGATCGCCGTCTTTGAATGAGCGGTATGCAATCTTATCGTGAGCGTCCGCTTGGAAACGATGAGACTTGTCGCGGTAAGCACGAGCTTCTTTCTGCCACTTCCGAGCAGTATGCTCCATGTCACGCATGCGTTTTGCAACTGCATCACTGAAGGTCTCAAGGTTGAACATGTCCAGCTTGTCGATGAGCTCCTGGTATCGCCGATCCTCCTCCTCTGGGCTTGCCGACTCGGTCCATTGTAGGAAAGAGAGGTCTCCAATATCCTCAAGGAATCGCTTCAATGGTGTCGGTGAAGGTGTGGTCGTGCTTCGACTGAGTCCGCCATTCGTGTCTGACATGACAGTACTATTACCAAGCTTGGATGCTCGTTGTAGGACCATCTCCCCATTCTCTTGGATGATGACAAAGCCTAGTGCCTCAAGCAAACGAACGAGACGCTCATGCTGCTTATATAGCCGCTGGCTGAGCTCCCTTGCGCGAGCGACCCGTTGGTGTGTGCGAGAGGAATCGAGCTCCTCATACTTGAGCACCTTTTTCTCAAGGCGCATGAGCTCAATATCAAGACCGTTGATATGTGAATTCTTCTCGGCCAGCTCGATCTTAAGACGCCCGACCTTTGCCTCTTCCTCCTCGACGCGCTTGCGCAACTCTTCAGAGCCAGTCTCGCCTTCAGCAAACTTAGCTCGGATTTCGTGGAGTTGGCTGCGTTCGTCTTCGAGCTCTGAAGTAATAGAGACGAACTTCGCTTGTTCAGTCTCGAGCTGTTCACGAACAGCTGCGATCTCCTTGTCGTGATCCGTGGTGCGAGATTTGAGCTTGCTCTCTTGCTCTTCCATTTGCGCGCGGGTGTTGTCGTTCTCAGACTTCGCTATTGCGACCGCCTGTTCCAGCTCCTTCTGGTGGCTAAAAGATCGTGCAGCCAAATCCTCGAGCCGGCTCACTAGTGCAGTATGCTCTTCAGGAATACTCTCGCCAGGAGCTAATTGAGTGAGGACCGTGGCAAGAGATTCCATGTGCTGTGTCTGCGCTTGGGTGCGCTTGTACAACTCGGATTGCAATGATGCGACCCGCGTCTCAGCATCTCTGCTGTGCTCTGCAGCTTCATTACGAGCCTTTTCTAGTTCAGAGGCAAGCTCCTGAATACGGGCGTCAACTCCTGTGCGTTCCTGATCTCTGCTTCCGAGCACACGATCAAGCTCATCTTCAGCCTCCTCGATCTTAGTCTTGTAGGCCTGGATTTCACTCTCAAGAGATCTCCGCTCGTCTGCAAATTCCCTTTGCTGGGCCTTCATGTTCTCCATGATGTTGTTCTTGGTTGACATTGCCTCTTCAAAACGTCGTTGTGACTCTGCATCTTCATCTCTGCGCGCCTGGGCTTGCTTTTCCAGGGTCGCTCGAGCCTCTTTCTCAGCTGCTAGTTCTTGTTCAAGACGAACAACACGGCGCTTGTCATCCTGACCCTGGTTTGTCGAGAAGCGGCGCGAAGAGACAGAGGATCTCCGCGAATGTTCTTCGAATGGCTTGGGAGAAGCAGTTTCTAGCGCCAATATTGATGGATCGGCAGGACTTTGGATGCCAAAGGATGGCGGTGGCCCTCCTATGGAGAGTCTGCTGCTCTGACTCTGGCGATGAAGTAGGTCTTCGAGCCTGCGTACCCTGCTCTTGGAGCCTCTGAGCTCGTCCTCGAGCTTGAGATTAGCCTCCTTGATTACCCGCAATTCGTCGTCGCCTCGAACCATGAGCGCAGATGCCTTACCAAAAGCAGGCTCGTGGACGCTGCCCATCTTAAAGTTCTTAGCGCGCTTGATCTGCTGCTTTGTCGGACGGTCAAGATCTTTGATGGCATGGCCCAGTGCTTCAGCTTCTGTAGTCTGTCCCTCTAGTCCTTGCAATATCTGGTGATATTCGACGAGATCTTCACGATTTACCAATGGCCAAATGTTTTTCTCGGGTTGAACGTTCATCTCAAAGCCGACAATGCCCCCTTGCACTGCCTCTAGATTCACGACTTCAGCAATAGGCTTCAGCCATTTTTTCCGCCGTCGCTCCTCCTCTTCCTGAAATGTTGCCATCTCCTCAGCAAGTGACGAGGTGTCTTTCTGTAGTCGCTCTGTCCACTCACGTCGGCGTACGGCCTCGATAAGGAGGGTACCATATACGTAAGGTAATCGTCCGACCAGCGAGATGAGTTCGAAAGCTGCAACGCCCTCGTCTGGTATGCCGAAAGCGTCGAGCTCCGTGTTGATACTCGTCATGGCGGATTCGATGTTGGTGATGCCCTGCATGCTCTCGACCGAGTTCCGAATGGCAAAGTCCTTTTGCTCCACCGACCTCCGAAGTAAATCGCTCATCTCTACGCTGTACTCTTTGATTGCGGGCAGGAAATTTCGAGTGTGCAGGAGTGCCATTTTCGAGACTTGGGCGACCGAGTTCGAGCTCGCTGCAAGTCCCATGACATGCTCAAAGTCGGACTCAACTTTCTTAGCGACCGCGTCGATCTCACTGTATAAGCGAAAAGGCTCCTCCGAGTCGTCCACCAGCGATCGACTTTGGCTTTGACCAACCGCACCTAGCAACTCCTGATAATCGGCACCAATCTTCTCTAGCTGTGTGTTCATGCCTGCCATGCGCTTCCTTATTGCCTCCCTCACGCGCTTGCTGGTACCCGTCGCCCGTTTGACCGCATCTATGTCCAGAAATTCTTGCAAGGTTGCGGTCCTGGATGGAGCACCCTTGCGAGCATTTTGGGCTGCTTCTGCCGAGCGCATCTCCTTTGCCAGAAACTGCGCAAACTCAACCTTTGCTGGTATGCCTCCTAGCTGACCAAAATCGGCATCAAGTCTCCGCAGATTGTCTCCTGCCTCCTTCTCGACCCCGTCAAACCACTCTTTGGCGGCCTTGTACTTGGAATCCAGTCCCTGGATGTGCGAGTCATGGTTCCCTACAGCAATCTGCGTGCCCTTTGCAATCGTTGCTTGCTCAGCGAAGTACTTGGTCGCGATGCGTGACATGGAGTGCGACTTCTCGAGGACGTTGAAGGCCCAGTCGCGGCGGGCTTGAAAGAGGGTCTGCCATGCTCCGAGGTCGGTGTTGTTCGAGAGCGTATTCGGAGGGTCGTCGGGCGTGAAGACGTCTGGAAGCGGCGTGGACGATATGGCAGCCTTGGGATTGTTTGACAACTCGCGACTGTATACAAATATCTCTTTCTAGAAAGGCACATGTTAGACGGATAGAGACCGCAACTCGCGGCAACCAACATACCTCGGTCAGTAGCGCTTGGACTTTGACATGTTTGCCGCCTGGAGTCAGCAATATCTGTGACTCTGGCGGTATCTCGAAAGCTCTCGCGATCCAGTGCTTGAGCGCATCTACGGAGCTAAATGCGACAGGGTCAGCGTCGAGGCGCTGGCCTGTATGGGCTACAGCTATCTGCAGCGACATCCAGACTTGCCCTCGCACTGAGTGATAGAGTGTTGCAACCCTAGAGTAAGATACAATAGGAGTTGTGTATTGAGGCGTGAGCATTAGGTACCGATCACCCGCCAAGGCGCTTCGACGCAGGGATCCGCGCACGGTCACATGGACTTGCATCATAGTGAACCATTGCGGTAAGCTGCATCGCTACCACAGTCGCGTGTCAAACAATTTGACACAATCGCGATCAACATGTCTACCAAAGGTGATGTTGAGATGGTTGATGCGACTGCAAAGCTGCAAGATCCAAACGACTACGCAGACTTGCTCCAAACAGATCACAGCGACGCCTTCGCCTTCTCTGAAACCGAGAAGCTAGCATTGCAGCTCTATGATCAGTTGAAGGAACTTGAGCTCGAGCTGAGCCTCCTACAGGCACAGCAATCAGGTCCGCAATCGCGCTGCATTGTTTTTGTTGAAGCGCTAAAACGGTTGTAGCACACGTGGAGGATTCCTCTGAGCTTTCAGATGATGAGCTGCAAGCCCAGCTGACCATGGCGCAACGCGAAGCCATGGAAGCTAAGGCAGAATATGAGCTACGCAACAAGATTTCCCACAACATACTGGTCATGGACCCGGTGCTCAAAGCTGTTCATGGCGGAGAACGGACTGGGTTTGCTGAAAAGTATATTGACTCTTGGGCTTACATGTGATCGTTCTGACTGTTGCAGACGCATACTGCCCTTGATTGCTGAGAGTGATGCGGTTTCGATGGTACATGGCTCATTAACGTCTAAGCTCGTATCTACTCGGCGGACCATGAGCACGGCAGGACAAGCAAACATGGTCGCAGGCCGTAAGAATCGTGAGCTTGCTGCCGAAATGCTCGCATTGGCGGAAGACATGAAGGCGCAATCGGCCAAGGACATAGAAGACCCACGACTGCGCGACCAGGTCAGCGTTGTGGAGAGAGAATTGCGAGAATCAAGAAGGAGGACGAAGACGCTCAAAGGTGTTCTCTCGGCCATGGTGGTGGGCAGTGGAATCAACTGGGCAGCCGACGAAGGCTTGACTGAGTTAGTTATGGATGACGAGGATGATGGTTGACTTGCAGAGCCCTGTACCACCATGTCTTGGAGTCTTGATAAGCGCTACAGGAGAGGGAATGCCATTCTATTGTTCAGATGAGGAGAATGAGGCCCTGTTTGGACTGCAATGAGATGGTTTGTCTAGACAGTTTCTGCGCACTTTACGTGAAGTCTAACTACGATCGTATAGCCACTTCGGTGTTCACGTCAGGTTGACTAGATGTAAAGGATTGTTAGTACGCTGCAATGAGCAGGCACGTTTGTGCTGGTAGGTTGTGTTTCGATGAGGCTCAACAACACAGAAATTTGACATTTGGCTCTGCGACAGCAAACATTGCTCCCGGACTCAGCGATGGAACGTCTACGGGGAGTGGTGCTAGCATGTTCCGCAGGTGGTATTACGCTTGCGACAGTGATGGCTGACTGGCAGACGTCATAGGTAGCGGATTCCGCAGCGATGGCTCCCGGCGCATTTGTAATCCCGACTCTGTATGGCGCTCTGCGTATTCGGGGTCACTGACATCAACGACCGATTATTGCTGCAGTATGAGAATATTCCAAAATATCGATGAGACGTTGCATGGACTGAACATTGGTGGGAGTCAAGGGTACAGGAAGAAGTCAAAGTTTCTCTGTGCAGCTGCCAGCCATGCTGTCATGCTGGAAGCGCTCGAAGGGCTGGTGCACCTGCTTCCATTGCAATGTTTGTACTATCAAAAGCGATTCGTGCTATGGAATACCAGCAGCCCAGCCTCAGGTTGACCACAAGCTTCAAGACCACGGCTATGTAGCCGCCTTGCAGATACGTGAGCTGAGCCAGCCCCGGTCTGGCCATGCTGCAAAGAGCTCCGTCGCCAAATGCGGACTTGTTGACCGCTCTGCGACTCGGTCCAGCAATGGGGGATCAATCACGCCCGGGGCAACGAGGGCGTTCTGCGCGCAGACGCAACAGGCTGGCATTCGGGCCAGGTTCCGATAGCCTGAGATGACCGAAGATGGGTCTTGCTCCCCCCCTCAGGCAGCGCGGTGCGCAACCGGCGGATGGCATGGTGCCTGAGCAACACCAGCCAGCCAGCCGCGGTATTAAGATAACGGCCAGGAGCCGACCTCTGCAAGTCCAACGAATAACGTAGCACTGTCTGCTGCGTGCAATTTAAGCACATGAAACAGGCCAGACAGGAATGAAGAGCAAACAGCGCCTCGCGTCGCCCATGATGCGGTCCATGTGCGGCAAGACGGCGCTGAGGAGCAGAGGAGCAGAGCAGAGCGTGAGATGGTGCGGACGCGTCGACAGCACACAGCATGGTGTTTGCAGTGAAGATTGCTGTTTCGGCACGGCGGCCATGTCGACTGTGTTCAGCCCATCCGTCTATGCGGTGTTAAGGGAGGCAGGTGCGAGGAGGAGGGGCGCGTTTGGGCCGGGAGCAAGTGCGGGCAACCAAAACAAGCAGGGCTCCAGCCATTCAGTAGCGCGTCACGTGCCGTCGTCGCGCCTTCCAGGGTCAAAGAGACCTGCCCGCAGTGCTCATAACAGCCGCTCACCAAAATCCCTCCCATACAAACTCTCATACAACAAATCCACTCCAGATTCTCAAGTGGTAAGTCCCCGCCTGCATGTCCCAAGTCGCATCACCGCGCAAACATAGTCAGCACCACAACACATTTTTGCACGCTTTAAACCGCCTCAATTCGCCCATTGACGCCATTCTCCGCCTTCTTGTCTGAATCTTTCGGGCGTCATCGCGTTCGAGTGCTGGTCATCACGTCGCCATCAACTGCTCTTGCGCGCATACTGACCGCAAAACAGACCTCTCGCAACCACTTGATTTTATTGCATTCCTGCAACTTCTGTAAGTTCCTGCAGCTTCTGTCTCCGCAAAATCGCGCAAGAACGCGTCGCAGCCTGGTGTTTTGCGACCGCGTCACAGCAGCGCGCATAGCAAAGCTGTCGCACCGCCCAGTCTGTTCCACAAACACCACGCGCACTGCGCAATCAATTGCGTGCGCTCTTCATAGCCTCTGCCCGTTCTGTTTCCTGCATTGACATGACCATCGCTTCCACCAGACTGACAGGTAGCCTCCAGCTCCCTCCACATAACAACATGCCCAAGGAGAAGGTAACCCGCGGTAAGGGCCGTGCCTCCAAGGCCGACGGCGGCAAGAAGAAGAAGGGTAAGTCGTTCATGTGCATCGCGTCTTGACGAGTCTCTGACAAGTATTCAGACCCCAACGCCCCCAAGCGTGGTCTGTCCGCCTACATGTTCTTTGCCAACGAGCAGCGCGACAAGGTCCGCGAGGACAACCCCGGCATCAAGTTCGGTGAGTCTGAGATGCTTGATCATTACTGCGCATCTGTTTCTAATCTTCTCTAGGCGAGGTTGGCAAGATGCTCGGTGAGAAGTGGAAGGCTCTCAACGAGAAGCAGCGCACTCCTTACGAGGCCAAGGCTGCCGCCGACAAGAAGCGTTACGAGGAAGAGAAGGCCGCTTACCAGGTACGCTCCACCATTTGCCTTTTCACCACTCTCTCGTACTAATCCTCAACAGGCCGGCGAGGAAGAGGAGGAGGAGTCCGAGTAGACGTTGTCTTCAACTCGGTCACCTCAAGCTTTGGCCGTCACCAGGCTATCGGCGCATGGAATTCTCTATGTCACCTTTGATTTTTCTTAATGGGAACTCTTTACGGCGAGCGGGCTGAAGTGAAAATCTGTAATGTTCACTATTTGCGTATGGTCGGCTACACTCTAGCCCATGCGCAGATTCCAACGGCGGACATGGCTTTGAC